>Ga0308164_10000827_pt1 | contig 41945 bp, 42 predicted proteins | sample PhyTR2_FD_201031 | JGI IMG/M metagenome (GOLD analysis project Ga0308164, IMG submission 201031) | Phyllosphere microbial communities from UC Gill Tract Community Farm, Albany, California, United States - DLSLT.R2 | ecosystem: Host-associated > Plants > Phyllosphere > Unclassified | place: USA...
CCGCCTAAAGCGGCTGCACCTGCCGACGCGCCGGCCAAGAAGAAGTAAGGTAACCGGCCATGTCCATGCACCAACGGATCGAACAGACCCTGACCCTGTTGCAGCCCAGCCACCTGCAGGTGCTCGATGAGAGCCACATGCACAGCCGCGGGCACGAGACGCACTACAAGGCCGTGGTGGTCAGCGAGCGCTTTGCCGGGCTCAACAGCGTCAAGCGCCACCAGTTGGTGTATGGCACCCTGGGTGAGCTGATGGGCGAGTTTCATGCCCTGGCGTTGCACACTTACACCCCGCAGGAATGGCAACAGACTGGCGCCGCGCCGGCCTCGCCCACCTGTGCCGGGGGCGGGCATTGATCTGAGGCAACCCCTCAGCCCATCGATGTTTGCTAGAATATGCGCCGCGCTTTTGGCCGGCGCATTTTTTATGGCCGCAATAAAACCCTTTGAATCCCCGGTCCGCCCTTTGCGAGGGCAACCACCTGGAGAGCATCATCCATGAGCCAACCCATTGTCGTGGCGGCGCTGTACAAGTTCGTCACGCTTGAAGACTACGTCGCCCTGCGCGAGCCGCTGCTCGACGCCATGACCGCCAACGGCATCAAGGGCACCCTGCTGATCGCCGAAGAAGGCATCAACGGCACTGTGTCCGGTACCCGCGAAGGCATCGACGGCCTGCTGGCCTGGCTGCGCAACGACCCGCGCATGATCGACATCGACCATAAAGAATCCTACTGCGACGAGCAGCCGTTCTACCGCACCAAGGTCAAGCTCAAGAAAGAGATCGTGACCCTCGGCGTGCCCGGCGTAGACCCTAACCGCAAGGTCGGCACCTACGTCGAACCGAAGGACTGGAACGCCCTGATCAACGACCCCGAAGTACTGTTGATCGACACCCGCAACGACTACGAAGTGTCGATCGGCACCTTCGAAGGCGCCATCGACCCGAAAACCACCTCGTTCCGCGAGTTCCCCGAGTACATCAAGGCCAACTTCGACCCTGCCGTGCACAAGAAGGTGGCGATGTTCTGCACCGGCGGCATTCGCTGTGAAAAAGCCTCCAGCTTCATGCTCGGCGAAGGTTACGGCGAGGTCTACCACCTGAAGGGCGGCATCCTCAAATACCTCGAGGAAGTGCCCCAGCAGGAGAGCAAGTGGCAGGGCGACTGCTTCGTGTTCGACAACCGCGTCACGGTGCGCCACGACCTCACCGAAGGCGACTATGATCAATGCCATGCCTGCCGCACGCCGATCAGCGTCGAAGATCGCGCCAGCGAGCATTACTCGCCGGGTATCAGTTGCCCCCATTGCTGGGCTACCCTGAGCGAGAAAACCCGCCGCAGCGCCATCGACCGGCAAAAGCAGATCGAACTGGCCAAGGAACGCAACCTGCCCCACCCGATCGGCCACAACTACCGCAAAGCCACCGAGGTCTGACATGCCCAGCCGCCTGCTCTACGTGATGGACCCCATGTGCTCGTGGTGCTGGGGATTCGCACCTGTGGCGCTGGCGTTGATCGAGCAGGCCAAGCACGCAGGCGTAGACACTCATCTGGTGCTGGGTGGCCTGCGTACCGGCAGCGGGGCGGCGCTGGAACCGGCCACCCGCGCCTATATTCTCGAACACTGGCAGGCGGTTGAAAATGCCACTGGCCAGCCGTTCAACCGTGAAAACCCCTTGCCGGACGGCTTCGTCTACGACACCGAGCCGGCCTGCCGCGCGGTCGCCGCGGTGCGCAGCCTCGCTCCGGACTTCGCCTGGCCCATGGCCCGCAAGATTCAGCAGGCCTTCTACGCCGAAGGCCGCGACGTGACCCGCGCCGACGTGCTGGTGGAATTGGCCGAAGCAGCCGGCATACCGCGCATCGAGTTCGCCGCCGTCTACGACACCAAGGACATCCACAGCGCCACCCAGGACGATTTCGTCTGGGTACAGGACCTCGGCATCGCCGGCTTCCCCACGCTGCTGGCCGAGCGTGACGGCCAACTGGCCCTGCTCACCAACGGTTACCAGCCCCTGGAACCGCTCGCTGCGCTGCTCGGCCGTTGGCTGGAGCGCGGCGCCCATGCGTGAACCCGCCGGCGCCCCAAGCAGTACCCCGCGTGACCGCCTGACCTGGGCCGAAATCCGCCGCCTGGCCCTGCACCACCGCAAATCCCTGTGGCTGGCGAACCTGGTGGCCGTGCTGGCCACCGCCTGCACGGTGCCGGTGCCCTTGCTGCTGCCGCTACTGGTCGACGAAGTGCTGCTGGGCCATGGCAACGCCGCCCTGCAGTGGATGAACCACCTGCTGCCCGCCAGCGCCCAGAAGCCGGTGGGCTATATAGCCCTGATGCTGGTGTTCACCCTCAGCCTGCGCCTGGCCTCGCTGGTGTTCAACGTGATCCAGGCGCGGCAGTTCGCGCGCCTGTCCAAAGACATTGTCTACCGCGTACGCCTGCGCCTGATCGAGCGCCTCAAGCGCATCTCCCTCAGCGAATACGAAAGCCTGGGCAGTGGCACCGTGACCACCCACCTGGTCACCGACCTCGACACCCTGGACAAATTCGTCGGCGAGACCCTGAGCAAATTCCTCGTGGCCATGCTGACCCTGGCCGGCACCGCCAGCATCCTGGTGTGGATGCACTGGCAGCTGGCCTTGCTGATTCTGCTGTTCAACCCGCTGGTGATCTTCGCCACCGTGCAGCTGGGCAAGCGCGTCAAGCACCTCAAGAAGCAGGAAAACGACAGCACTTCGCGCTTCACCCAGGCCCTCACCGAAACCCTCGACGCGATCCAGGAGCTGCGCGCCGGCAACCGCCAGGGCTTCTTCCTCGGCCGCCTTGGCCTGCGGGCCCAGGAGGTGCGCGACTACGCCGTGGCCTCGCAGTGGAAAAGCGACGCCTCGGGGCGTGCCAGCGGCCTGCTGTTCCAGTTCGGCATCGACATCTTCCGCGCCGCGGCGATGCTCACCGTGCTGTTTTCCGACCTGTCAATCGGCCAGATGCTCGCGGTGTTCAGCTACCTGTGGTTCATGATTACCCCGGTGGAGCAACTGCTGAACCTGCAATACGCCTTCTACGCCGCCGGCGGCGCCATGACCCGCATCAACGAGCTGCTGGCCCGCGCGGACGAGCCGCAATACCCCGGCGGCAGCGACCCGTTCCGCCACCGCGACACCGTGGGCATCGACGTGCGCGGGCTGAGCTTCGGCTACGGCGAAGAGCTAGTGCTGAACCAGCTCGACCTGTCGATTCTGCCGGGCGAGAAGGTCGCCATCGTCGGCGCCAGCGGCGGCGGCAAGAGCACGCTGGTGCAACTGCTGCTGGGGCTCTACACGCCCAGCGCCGGAGTGATCCGCTTCGGCGGCGCGACCCTGCAGGAGATCGGCCTCGACACCCTGCGCGAACACGTCGCGGTGGTGCTGCAGCATCCCTCGCTGTTCAACGACAGCGTGCGCGCCAACCTCAGCCTGGGCCGTGACTGCAGCGACGAGAGCTGCTGGAACGCCTTGGCCATCGCCCAGCTCGACGCCACGGTGCGGGCCATGCCACAGGGCCTGGACACCGTGGTCGGGCGCTCTGGCGTGCGCCTCTCGGGCGGCCAGCGGCAACGCCTGGCCATTGCCCGGATGATCCTCGCCAACCCCAAGGTGGTGATTCTCGACGAGGCCACCTCGGCCCTCGACGCCGCCACCGAATACAACCTGCACCGGGCCATGACCGCCTTCCTGCAGGGCCGCACCACGCTGATCATCGCCCATCGCCTGTCGGCGGTGAAACAGGCTGATCGGGTGGTGGTGTTCGACGGCGGCCAGGTCGCCGAGGATGGCGACCACCAGCAACTCATCGCCGAGGGCGGGCTGTACGCCAAGCTCTATGGACATTTGCAACAGGTGTGATATTCATTCCTGCCATGACGGGTGCTATTTGCTTCGCACGCCGGTAAAAAGGAAGACGTAACTTTTTTACAGCCGCTGACGAAAAGATGGCGATGTGCTGCTGTCCATAGCCTACGCTAGCTAGTGCGCTGTAATGAAAGGGTGTCGCTGTACTTGTCGATGTCTGGCTGTGCTGATGCAAGGGACCTCATGAAGCAAACTCGGACTCTCGAAAAGCCGCGACTGTTGGGCATCGTCTGGCCATTTATCGCCGTCGTTGTCTTGCTGGCCCTGCTGGGCTGCGTCAGCCTTTTTGCCATGTCCGCAGTGCGTGCTTACGTCGCAGGCGAGAGCCTTTGGTCAAAAGGCCAGAAAGATGCTATTTATTATCTGAGCCTGTACGCCGACAACCACGACGAACGGATCTACGCCAAATACCAGCAGGCCATCGCCATCCCCCAGGGCAGCCATGACTTGCGCCTCGCACTGGACCAGCCGGTGCCCGACATTGCAACCGCCGAGCGCGGCCTGTTGCAGGGTGGTAACCATCCCGACGATTTTGCCGGGATCATCTGGTTCTTCCTCAATTTCCGCCATTTCAGCTATTTCAGCCAGGCCATCGACCTGTGGACCATTGGCGACGGCTACCTGGTGCAGCTCGACCGCGTAGCCCAGCAGATGCACGCTGAATTGATGGCCGGCAAGGCCACCGCAGAAGATGTCGCGCGCTGGAAAATGCAGATTCTGGCCATCAACGATGGCGTCACCCCAGCGGCGGTGGCGTTCAGCGAGGCGCTGGGGCAGGGGTCGCGGTTCCTCCTGCAACTGTTGGTCACCATCACCCTGGCCACCGCTTTGATCCTTATCGTGCTGGCCCTGTGGCGCACCCGCAAGTTGTTGGGCCAGCGCCAGGCCTTCGCCGCGGAGCTGGAAGCCGAGAAGGAGCGCGCGCAGATTACCCTGGCATCGATCGGCGATGGGGTGATCTCCACCGACGTCGACGGCGCCATCGTCTACATGAACCCGGCCGCCGAGCAGCTGACCCACTGGAACGCCGCCCAGGCCAGCGGCCTGCCGCTGGCGGCGCTGTTCAACCTGCTCGACGACAACGCCGAGAAAGACGCCTACACCCTGATCGAGCGCATCCTCAGCGGCCAGCTCAACGGCGGCAGCGAGCACGCCAAGATGATCCAGCGCCTGGACGGCAGCACCGTCTCGGTGACCCTCGTGGGCGCGCCCATCACCACCGAAGGCCGGGTGCGCGGCACCGTACTGGTGCTGCACGACATGACCCAGGAGCGCCAGTACATCGCCAACCTGTCGTGGCAGGCCACCCACGATGCCCTGACCGGGCTGGCCAACCGCCGTGAATTCGAATACCGCCTCGAGCAGGCCTTGAACAGCCTGGGCCGCCAACCGGGCCGGCATTCGCTGATGTTCCTCGACCTCGACCAGTTCAAGCTGGTCAACGATACCTGCGGCCACGCCGCCGGCGACGAGCTGCTGCGGCACATCTGCGCGCTGCTGCAATCGGGCCTGCGCGAGGGCGACACCCTGGCGCGCCTGGGCGGCGACGAGTTCGGCATCCTGCTGGAAAACTGCCCGCCGGAGGTCGCGGAAAAAATCGCCGAAGGCCTGCGCGAGACCGTGCAGAACCTGCATTTCGTCTGGAAAACCCGGCCGTTCATGACCTCCGTCAGCATTGGCCTGGTGCACATCAACCAGCAGCCGCTGACCCTCGAAGCCTCGCTGCGCGCCGCCGACATGGCCTGCTACATGGCCAAGGAAAAGGGCCGCAACCGGGTGCAGGTGTACCACGCCGACGACACCGAGCTGTCGGTGCGTTTCGGCGAAATGGCCTGGGTGCAGCGCCTGCACATCGCATTGGAAGAAAACCGCTTTTGCCTCTACAGTCAGGAGATCGCCGGGCTAGACCCTTCGGCGCAACGCGGCGGGCACATCGAGGTGTTGCTGCGGCTGCAGGACGAGAGCGGGCGCATCATCCTGCCGGACAGTTTCATCCCGGCGGCCGAACGCTACGGGCTGATGACCACCCTGGACCGCTGGGTGGTGCAGAACGTGTTCAAGGTCATTCAGCAGTGCATCAGCGAGAGCCCTGCAGGGGCTGCCACACCGTTGTCACTGTGCGCCATCAACCTGTCGGGCAGCAGTATCGGCGACGACGAATTCCTCGACTACCTGCGCGAGCAGTTCAAGCGCTACGCAATTCCGCCCGGCATGATCTGCTTCGAGATCACCGAAACCAGCGCCATCGCCAACCTGGGCAGCGCCATCCGCTTCATCAACGAACTCAAGGCCCTGGGTTGCCGTTTCTCGCTCGATGACTTCTGCGCTGGCATGTCGTCGTTCGCGTACCTCAAGCACCTGCCGGTGGATTTCCTGAAAATCGACGGCAGTTTCGTCAAGGACATGCTCGACGACCCGATCAACCGGGCCATGGTCGAGGTCATCAACCACATTGGCCATGTGATGGGCAAACGGACCATCGCCGAATTTGTCGAGACACCGCTGATCGAGCAAGCCCTGATGGAGATCGGGGTCGATTATGCGCAGGGGTACCTGATCGAACGGCCCCAGCCTTTTACCTGTGACAGTTTACGACGGAACGAAGAACGCCCCAGGCCACTCCTGTTCAAGGCTCCCGGGACTTTCCGTTGAGACTGCCACTGCGCGGTTTTTTACCAACGGAAAGGAAAGCAGTCGATGAACGAAGTCTTGGATAGTTTCACCAGAACCGGTCCCCTCATGGAAGCCGCCAGCTACCCGGTGTGGGCGCAGCAACTGATACGCGATTGCGCGGAGAGCAAGCGCAGGGTGGTCGAGCATGAGCTATACCAGCGCATGCGCGACAACGACCTCAGCGCCAAGACCATGCGCCAATACCTCATCGGCGGCTGGCCGGTGGTCGAGCAGTTTGCCCTGTACATGGCGCAGAACCTCACCAAAACCCGTTTCGCCCGCCACGAGGGCGAAGACATGGCGCGGCGCTGGCTGATGCGCAACATTCGCGTCGAGCTCAACCACGCCGACTACTGGGTGCACTGGGCCGCCGCCCACGGCGTGACCCTGGACGACCTGCAGGCGCAGAAGGTCTCGCCGCAGCTGCATGCCCTCAGCCACTGGTGCTGGCAGACCTGTTCCACCGACCCGCTGATGATCGCCATGGCCGCGACCAACTACGCGATCGAAGGCGCCACCGGCGAGTGGGCGGCCATCGTCTGCTCGACTGACACCTACGCCAACGCCTTCCCGGAAGAGGGCCGCAAGCGCGCCATGAAGTGGCTGAAGATGCACGCCCAGTACGACGACGCCCACCCGTGGGAAGCGTTGGAAATCATCTGTACCTTGGCGGGTGCGAACCCTTCGCGCATCGTCCAGGCCGATATCCGCAAGGCGGTGTGCAAGAGCTATGACTACATGTTCCTGTTCCTGGAACACTGCATGGAAATCGAGCGTGGCCAGGTGGCCGTGGCGCAAACGGGCCAGGTCAGCTATGCCTGAGGCCCGCTTGCCGCTCTGAAGGTTGGAGACTGAAACAAGCTACTGCGCGTTGAAGGCCTGGCCGGACACACCGGCGCTGTCGGGCCCCATCAAATACAGGTACACCGGCATGATGGCTTCGGGTAGCGGGTTGTTCTGCGGATCCTCGGCGGGGTACGCCTGCGCACGCATGTCGGTGCGGGTGGCGCCTGGGTTGATGCTGTTGCTGCGCACCGGGGCCACGCCCTGCAATTCGTCGGCGAGGGTCTGCATCAGGCCTTCGGTGGCAAACTTGGACACGCCATAAGCGCCCCAGTACGCACGCCCTTTGCGGCCGACGCTGCTGGAGGTGAAGATCACCGAAGCGTCCTGCGAAGCCTTGAGCAAGGGCAGCAGGGCGCTGGTGAGCATGAAGGTGGCATTGACGTTGACCTGCATCACCTCGGCAAAGGCTTCGCCCGCCAGCTGGTCCAGCGGCGTGCGCGGTCCGATGATCGAGGCGTTGTGCAACAGGCCGTCGAGGCGGCCGAATTCGCTGTCGAGCATCGCCGCCAGGGCGTCGTACTGATCGGGCGTGGCGGTGGCGAAATCAAAGGGGATGACCGCTGGGCGTGGATGGCCGGCGGCTTCGATCTGGTCGTACACGGCCGCCAGCCGCGACTCGGTCTTGCCCATCAACAGCACGGTGGCGCCGTGGGCGGCATAGCTCAACGCCGCTGCGGCGCCGATCCCGCGGCCAGCGCCGGTGACCAGCACGATGCGGCCATCGAGCAGGCCGGGACGGGGGGTGTAGTCATACATGGCGCATTCCTCGTTTTAACGGTAAACGCCAGCCGTTCTCGCTCGGCTGCGCTCACAACGCTCAATGGGGGCTGAAACGCGGTCTAGGTAGGAGCTGGCTTGCCTGCGAGCTTTTAGCGGCGGTATGGCCATTTAAAAGCTCGCAGGCAAGCCAGCTCCTACCCAGACCGTGGGAGCCCTTGAAATCCGGTTAGCAGCCGCAGAGGGCCTGGTCCAGCAGGGCGCGGAGGTCCAGCGGGTGGTCGATCACCGCATCGGCGCCCCAGTGGCCGGGGTTGTCGTCCGGATGAATATAGCCGTAACGCACCGCGACCGTCTTGGTGCCGGCGTCGCGGCCCGATTCGATATCGCGCAGGTCGTCGCCCACGAACAGCACGCTGGCCGGGTCGAGGTCCAACTGGCTGCAAGCAAGCAGCAAGGGCTCGGGGTCGGGCTTGCTGCGCTTGACGTGGTCTGGGCATACCAGCACCTTGGAGCGCTCGGCCAGCCCCAGCTGCTGCATGATCGGCTCGGCGAAACGCACCGGCTTGTTGGTGACCACGCCCCAGATCAGGCCGCCTTTCTCGATGTCGTCCAGTACCTGGGCCATGCCATCGTAGAGGTGGCTGTGCACCGCACAGCCGGCCTGGTAACGCTCCAGGAACTCCAGGCGCAGGGCCTCGAACTCCGGGGCCTGGTCGCTGATGCCGAAGCTGGCGCAGACCATCGCCTTGGCGCCGCCCGAGACTACGTCGCGAATGGCTTTATCGGCCACCGGCGCCAGCCCGCGCTCGGCGCGCATGGCCTGGCAGATGGCGATGAAATCCGGCGCGGTGTCGAGCAGCGTGCCGTCCATGTCGAATAAAACCGCTCGTAAACGCATGTTCATTCCTCGCGCAGGGTCTGGATCATGTAGTTGACGTCTACGTCCGAGGCCAATTTATAGTGCTTGGTCAGCGGGTTGTAGGTCAGGCCGATGATGTCCTTGACCTGCAGGCCGGCCTGGCGGCTCCAGGCGCCCAGCTCGGAAGGGCGGATGAATTTCTTGAAGTCATGGGTGCCGCGCGGCAGCAGCTTGAGCACGTACTCGGCGCCCAGGATCATCAGCGCATAGGCCTTCGGGTTGCGGTTGATGGTGGAGAAGAACACCTGGCCACCGGGCTTGACCATAGCGCAGCAGGCGCGAATCACCGAGGAAGGGTCGGGCACGTGTTCGAGCATCTCCAGGCAGGTGACCACGTCGAATTGTGCAGGCATCTCTTCGGCCAGGGCCTCGGCGGTGATCTGCCGGTATTCGACGCTGACGCCGGATTCCAGCTGGTGCAGCTGGGCCACGGCCAGGGGCGCTTCGCCCATGTCGATGCCCATCACGGTGGCACCGCGCAGGGCCATGGCTTCACTGAGGATGCCGCCGCCGCAGCCGACGTCCAGCACCTTCTTGCCCGCCAGCTTGACCCGCTCGTCGATCCAGTTCACCCGCAGCGGGTTGATGTCGTGCAGGGGCTTGAACTCGCTTTCGCGGTCCCACCAGCGATGGGCCAGGGCTTCGAATTTGGCGATTTCCGCGTGGTCGACGTTGCTCATGGTAAATCCTCTGAAAAGCTTGAAAGTCTGAATTCGGCTGCCGAACGCGTCGGCAGGGGGGCTTAGCGTGTAACGTCAGCCGTGGCGCCGCCGGCAATGCGCTGGCCCCACTGCACGGCGCTGGCGTGCACCTGCGCAGCGTTGAGGCGGGTCAGGCGGCGGTCGTCGAGCAGTTGCTGGCCTTCGACCCACACGTGGCGCACGCAGTCGCGGCCGGTGGCGTAGATCAATTGCGAAACGGGGTCGTAGATCGGCTGTTGGGCCAGGCCGGAGAGGTCGAAGGCCACCAGGTCGGCGGCCTTGCCCAGCTGCAGCGTGCCGATGTGCTCGTCCAGGCCCAGGGCGCGGGCGCCGTTGAGGGTGGCCATGCGCAAAGCGCGGTGGGCGTCCAGCGCCGTGGCCGAGCCGGCGACCGCCTTGGCCAGCAGGGCGGCGGTGCGGGTTTCGCCGAGCAGGTCGAGGTCGTTGTTGCTGGCCGCGCCGTCGGTGCCGATGGCCACGTTCACGCCCGCCTGCCACAGCCGCTCTACCGGGCAGAAGCCGCTGGCCAGCTTGAGGTTGGACTCGGGGCAATGCACCACGCTGCAGTTGTGTTCCACCAGCAGGGCGATATCGGCCTCGTCGACCTGGGTCATGTGCACGGCCTGGAAGCGCGGCCCCAGCAGGCCGAGGCGCGCCAGGCGAGCCAGAGGGCGCTCGCCGGTCTGCTCGATGCCTTGGGCCACCTCGAAGGCGGTTTCGTGCACGTGCATATGAATGGCGGCGTCCATTTCGTCGGCCAGCACCCGGACCTTCTCGAGGTTGGCGTCGCTCACGGTGTAGGGGGCATGGGGGCCGAAGGCGATGCTGATGCGCGGGTGATGGCGCATGTCGCCAAACAGCTCGATGCCCTGATGCAGCGCTTCGTCCGGGCTGCGCGCGCCAGGTATCGGGAAGTCCAGCACCGGCAGGGTGATCTGCGCGCGCATGCCGCTGAGGTTGACGCGCTCGCAGGCCTCGCGGGGGAAGAAGTACATGTCCGAGAAACAGGTGATGCCGCCCAGCAGTTGCTCGGCGATGGCCAGGTCGGTGCCGTCGCGCACGAAGCTTTCATCTACCCAGCGGCCTTCGGCGGGCCAGATGTGCTGCTCCAGCCAGGTCATCAGTGGCAGGTCGTCGGCCAGGCCACGGAACAGGGTCATGGCGGCGTGGCCGTGGCTGTTGACCAGGCCGGGGCTGAGCAGCATGCCGGGCAGCTCGCGCACTTCGGTAGCGGTTTGGCGCAAGGCCTCGGCGCGCGGGCCGATAAAGGCGATGCGGCCGTCGCGAATGCCCAGGCCATGGTCCTGCAACACCACGCCAGCCGGTTCGACAGGCACCAGCCATGTGGGCAGGAGCAGCAAGTCGAGGGGGGCAGCGCGGTTGGGCATGGTGGGAATTCCCGTGCATTTGATCGATGATGGCGAAGTATACCCGAGCGTCTGCGGCAGGGGCTCGCTATAATCGACGGCTTTTGATGTGTGAGTACGGGGTGTGGCATGCGCGATCGACTGTTGGCTGCAGAGAAAGTAAAAGCCATCGATTGGCGGGACGGTGCCTTGTACCTGTTGGACCAGCGGGCGCTGCCGTTTACCCAGACCTGGCTGCGCTACGACTCCGCTGAAGGCGTGGCTGAAGCGCTGCGCACCATGGTCGTTCGCGGCGCGCCGGCTATTGGCATCGCCGCGGCCTTCGGCCTGGTCCTCGCCGCGCGCCAGCGCTTGGCCGCCGGGGGCGCCTGGCGGGCTGCGCTGGAGCAGGATTTCGCCCTCCTGCTGCACACTCGCCCCACCGGCGCCAACCTCGGCTGGGCCCTGAACCGCATGCGCGAACGCCTCCAGCGCCTGCGCGAGCGCGACGACCCGCTCGCCGCCCTCGAAGCCGAAGCGCTGGAGATTCACGCCAGCGACCGCGAAGCCAACCTGACCATGGCACAACTGGGCACCGACCTGATTCGCCGCCAGCAGGGTAATGTGCAGGCCTTGCTCACCCACTGCAATACTGGCGCTTTGGCCACCGGTGGCTTCGGCACCGCCTTGGGCGTGATCCGCGGCGCCTGGCTGGACGGCATGGTCGAGCGCGTCTATGCCAACGAAACCCGCCCCTGGCTGCAGGGCTCGCGCCTGACGGCCTGGGAGTTGGCCAACGATGGCATTCCGGTCACCGTCAATGCCGACTCGGCAGCCGCGCACCTGATGAAAACCAAGGGCATCACCTGGGTGATCGTCGGTGCCGACTGCATCACCGCCAATGGCGATGTGGTCAGCAAGATCGGCACCTACCAACTGGCGGTCACGGCCATGCACCATGGCGTGCGCTTCATGGTGGTGGCGCCGAGTTCGACCATCGACCTGACTTTGGCCAGCGGCGATGAGGTCTCGCTGGAAATTCGCGACAGCCGCGAGTTGCTGGAAGTGCACGGCCATCCCGTCGCCCCCGGGATGGAAGCCTTCAACCCGGTGTTCGACGTGACGCCCGCCGACCTGATCGACGCCATCGTCACCGAGAAGGGCGTGGTCGAGCGCCCCGACACGGCCAAGCTGACCCAGCTGATGTGCCGTAAACGGCTGCATTGATGGCGGTGGCTGTTCGGGCGTTAAGAGCTCGCAGGCTTGCGCCAGCTCCTACACGGATCGGGTTGGCAACTCTGGTTTTGGGCTTGAAATAGGGTCGTGTAGGAGCTGGCGCAAGCCTGCGAGCTTTTGCGCCCGACACGCCTCCAGAACCTTGACCCAAATCAGCGTCCTGTCGCCACAGGTGTTCCCCCACCCCAATCGGGTTTATCATGTTGGACTGCCTTTTTGTGGAGTCCCCGCATGTCCCTTTCTCTCGCCGCCAAGGTCCTGATCCTGCTGATCTTCGTCAGCAGCATCCTGTACGTGCATTTGCGCGGCAAGGCGCGGTTGCCGGTATTGCGCCAATTCGTCAACCATTCGGCGCTGTTCGCTCCTTATAATGCCCTGATGTACCTGTTTTCCAGCGTGCCTTCCACCCCGTACCTGGACCGCAGCAAGTTCCCCGAGCTGGATGTGCTCAAGAACAACTGGGAAACCATCCGCGAAGAGGCCATGCACCTGTTCGACGAGGGCTACATTCGCGCTGCCGCCAAGGACAACGACGCCGGTTTCGGTTCGTTCTTCAAGAAAGGCTGGAAGCGTTTCTACCTGAAATGGTACGACAAGGCCCTGCCATCGGCCGAGCTGCTGTGCCCCAAGACCGTCGAGCTGGTCAACAGCATCCCTAACGTCAAGGGCGCGATGTTCGCCCTGTTGCCAGGCGGCAGCCACCTGAACCCGCACCGCGACCCCTTCGCCGGCTCGCTGCGCTACCACCTGGGCCTGGTGACGCCGAACTCCGATGCCTGCCGCATTTTCGTCGACGGCAAGGAATACGCCTGGCGCGACGGCGAAGACGTGATGTTCGACGAAACCTACGTGCACTGGGTCAAGAACGAGACCGAGTTCACCCGTGTGATCCTGTTCTGCGACATCGAGCGGCCGCTGTCCAACCGCTTCATGGGCCGCGTCAACAAGGCCGTCAGCGACTTCCTCGGCCGCGCCACCGCGCCGCAGAACACCGACGACGAGCGCGTGGGCGGCATCAACCAGGCCTACGCCTACAGCAAGCGTTTCAGCAATGGCTTCAGCGCCAAGGTCAAGGCCTTCAAGCGCAGCAACCCCAAGGCCTACCGCGTGCTGCGGCCGGTGCTGGCGGTGGTGGTGTTCACTGCCCTGGGTTACTGGCTGTTCGGCTGACGCGTTGCAAAGGGCGGGGTGCGCAATGCCCCTCGCCCTGGTGTTCAGCCCAGAATCGCAACACCGGCCCGCGCCACTTTCACGTCGTCCTGCGACGCCACGCCCGACACCCCCACCGCACCGATCACCTGCCCCCCGACGATCACCGGCACCGCGCCTTCCAGGCAGGTGAGCACAGGGTTGGAGAGGAACGAGGCGCGCCCTTCGTTGACCATCTTCTCGTACTTGCTCGACTCGTTGCGGCCGAGGGCCGAGGTGCGGGCTTTTTCCGTGGCGATATAGGCGGTGCTGGCGGCGGCGCCGTCGAGGCGCTCCAGGGCCAGCAAGTGGCCGCCGTCGTCGACCACGGCGATGGTCACCGCCCAGTCGTGCTGCTGGGCCTCGGCACGGGCGGCGGCGAGGATACGGGTGACTTCGGCGTGGCCGAGGATGAATTTGCTCTGCATGACCGGTGTTCCATGGCAAAGGGGAGGGCGCCCATGATTGATGCCCGGGCGCCCGCCTGTCCAGCCCCGGGCGTGACTAGAGGCGAAACTGCCCCGCGAGCTGGCTCAATTGCGCCCCCAGCGCCGCCAGCCGCTCGCTGGACAGCGCCACCTGCTCGCTGGCGCTGGCGCTTTGCTCGGCGCCCTCGCACACGTACAGCACGCTGCGGTTGATCTCTTCCGCGGTGGCCGACTGCTGCTCGGTGGCGGCGGCGATCTGCAGGTTGAGCGACTGGATCGACCCCACCGCGGCGGTGATGTCCTGCAGGGCCTGCCCGGCATCCCGTGCCAGGCCGACGCTGTGGTCGGTGCTGGCATGGCTGCTGCGCAAGGTCTGGGCGGCCTGCGCAGCCTTGTTCTGCAGGTTGCCGATCAGGGTTTCCACTTCCAGGGTCGAGTGCTGGGTGCGTTGCGCCAGGCCGCGCACTTCGTCGGCCACGACCGCAAAACCGCGCCCGGCATCACCCGCCCGCGCCGCCTCGATCGCGGCGTTGAGCGCCAGCAGGTTGGTCTGCTCGGCGATCGATTTGATCACGTCGAGCATGCTGCCTATCTGCTGGCTTTCCTGTTGCAGCGCCGCCATCACCGTGGCGCTGGCCTGGCTGTCGACGGCCATGCGCTCGATGCTGGCGATGGTCTGCAGCACCACCTGGGCGCCTTGGGTCGCCTGGCGGTCGGCATGCTGCGCGGCATGGGAGGCTTGCTCGGCGCTGCTGGCCACGTCCTGCACGGTACTGCTCATTTCCTGCATGGCGGTGGCGACCTGGGCGGTCTCCTGTTGCTGGCCCAGCACACTGGCGCGGCTCTGGGCCGTCACTGCCGCCAGCTCATGGGTGGCTTCGGTGATCTGCTCGATGCCGCCCTTGAGGTGGCCGACCAACCCCCGCAGGCGGGTGTTCATCTGCGCCATGGCATTCTGCAACTGGCCAATTTCGTCGCGCCCACCGGTGCCGACCTCACCGCTCAAATCTCCTGCGGCAATGCGCTGGGCCACCGCCAAGGTGGCGGCCAAGGGCCGGACGATCGCGCGGCTGATGCGCCAGGCGGCGAACAGCGCGCAGAGAATCGACAGCACGGTAATGGCCAGCAACTGCTGACGAATCGCCGCGGCGGCCTGGTTGCGGTCCTCGACCTGCGCGGCCTGCAGCTCGCCGCTCAACGCCTGCAGGGCGTCGGTGCTGTGCTGCATCGCCGCCTCGGTGGTGCGCATGCGCTGGTTGGCGCGGTAGACGCTGTCGAAGCTTTCGCGGAAGCGGTCGATGCCTTGCAGGGTCTGGTCGAGTATCTGGCCACTGGTGCCAGGCAGCTGGCCCTGCAGTTTCAGGGTGTTCTTGCGCAGGCCGTCCAGCGCCTCAACCACGGCCTGGGCCGCCGCTTCGGTTTCCACCCGTGAATAGGTCACGGCTTGCAGGCGCATGTTGCTGTACTGCGAGTGCAGGGCGGCGACCGCGACGATCTGGTCGAGAATGGCATGCAGGTCGTACATCTGCTCCAGCTCGGAAAAGTATTGCGCGTCCAGGGCATTGAAGGTGGCCAGGCCCTTGATGCCGACGCTGATGCCATCGTTGCGCGCCTGGTCACGCTCGGCCCGCGCGCTCACCAGTTCGGCGAAATTGCGCCGAAAGTCGTTCACGGCCGCCGCCAGCGCATCGAATTGCTGGCTGCGCCGGGCATCGTTGTGCAGCGCGCGCAAGGTGTGCGCCTGCCGCTCGATCTGGTTGATGCCCAGGGTCACTGGCTGGCTGGCGCTGGAGTCGGCGCTGGCACGGTAGTTCTGTTGGGCCAGCTGCACGCTGAGCAACTGGGCGTTGAGTTGGGAGCTCAGTAGCAGCTCGTCGCCGCGGGAGGTCATCGAAGCGATGCTGCGCAGCCCGGACCAGGCCACCAGCAGCGTCAGCGCCAACACGGTGCCGAAGCCCAGCAGCATTTTACCGCGCAACGACAAATCGCCCATTCGGCGGGCAATCCAGGCATTCATGTTCAGGTTCTCTCGCTTGGCGAAAGGCCCACCGAAGTGGGCCGAAGTGCATCAGAAGTAGTAACCGATGTTGACGTTGGTACGGTAATACCACTGGTTGCTGCCCACCGACGAGGTGCTGGTCCAGCCGGTGCCATTCTCCGAACCGCCGTAGGGGTTGGCGTTCTTGGCCCAGGTCAGGTCCACCCACGCCATGATCGGCATCGCGAACAATTGCACACCCACGGTGTACATCTGCGAGTCGTCCCAGCCGCTTTTGTCTTTCATCATGCGGCTGTAGTCGTTGTAGATTTTTATCTTCTTCAGCTGGCCGAGTTTTGGGGTGTAGATGTCGTAGCCAATGTTCAGCGCCGCCAGGGTCGCCTTGGAGGCGATGAGGTAGGCCGGGGTCAGGCCGTTGCCGCCCATCAGTACCGAGTCCTTGCTCACGCCGTTGGGGTTCTTGGGGTCGTACTCGTAGCGGATGGCTTCGGCCGTGGCAGTCCATGCCCCGTTGTTGATGATGGTATGCACGCCGCCGGCCCAGTAGCTGCCGTTGTCGTCGGTGGTTTCGTTGTACAGCTGCGAGGCCGCCAGCGAGGCGCCGATCTCGGTTTTCCAGTCGCCGCTGCTGAAGGTGCGGGCGACGCGGGCGTTGACCTGGTTGCGCTTCTCGTTGTCCTGGCCCGACTGGGTGAAGGCAACGGCGTTGTCCTTGACGTCGGCGTAGCGGGAGATCTCCCCGGAGTAGCGCGTGCCGCTCGGCGCCATGCGTGGGAAGTAGGCCAGCTGCACGTCCCAGTCTTTGTCCTTGTAGCTGTACTTGGCGCCCAGGCCGTCGCTCACGCCATAGCCCATGAAGAAGGGGATATGGTAGCTCCAGCCAAACTGCGGGTAGGGTTCCAGGCCGAACGGCTTGAACGGCAGGCCCAGCTGCACGTTGGATTGCGAGGTGAAGTTGTAGCCCACATAGCCGCGGTCGATGGAGCGCTTGTTGAGGTCGTAGAACCAGTAGTTGACATCGACGAAGGCCTTTTTGTAAGCGGCCTTGAGGTCGAAGCGCATGGTGTCGAACAACCAGCGGGTATGGTTTTCGCTGGTATCCCAGTGCTCGTCGCGCCAGTTGGTGCGCAGTGCGCCGCCCAGGTCGAAGCTCGCATCACCGTCGGCGCTGCGCCAGGAGATATGCGGAAAGGGTTTCTTCGCCGCTGGCTTTGGCGCTACGGGCGCGGCCATGGATTGCGTATTGGTGACATCGGGCCCCGGCTCCGCGGCACACAAGCCCGCACTCAGCAACAACCCCACTCCCATGATGTACTTGTTCATTGCGACCTCACCTGCAAATGTCCAACGGCTGATTTTTACTGGCAACAGCGGGGCGCTTATCTCTGCGGATAAGTGTGCCGTAATGTCGCACAATTGATTAAGTGTTGTTTCAAGGGTGGCACACCGTCTTACCGGTGAGCTTGATGTACATAGAGCAGAAACTGTGCCAGTTCTTAAGTGTTGTTGGATATTTATAAATAGCTATGTAAATCAATGGACTACCTGTGAAACATCGCTATTTGTGCCACCGGCAAAACCACCCCCGTCGAGAGTTACCCAAGTGCACAACGACAGGGCCGAAGTGGTGCGAATCGAAACTTGTTGGGGCATGCTTATTGTTTTAAGGGTGAACAAGGCAAGTTCAGTCGTTAGTTGCGAGGCGCAAAAAAAGGCCGACATGAAGTCGGCCAGGTATTCCAATAAGACATTTTTCAAATATCGAGCACCAGGCGGCGGCTCTTGCACCCGGATACACAGACCATCATGGTCGCATTGGCGGCGCGTTCAGCCTTGCTGAGTACGCCGTCGCGGTGGTCGACTTCACCGTCCAGTACCTTGGTCTCGCAGGAGCCGCACACCCCTTCGCGGCAGCTGTACTCGATATCGCAGCCGGCCTCGAGCAGTACATCCAGCAGGTTGAGGCCCGGTTCGATCGACAGCGTCTTGCCGCTTTTCTTCAGCTCGACGCTGTAGCTGTCCTGGGCGTTTTCGGACGGTGGCAATTCGGCGGCGGCGAAGCGTTCGATGTGGGCATGGGGGTAGCCCAGGCTTTCGCAGGTGCTTTCGAAGGCATCCAGCATCGGCGTTGGCCCGCAGCAGTAGAAGTGCGTGTCGGCCGGCTGCCCCGCCAGGTAATGGCGCAGGTCGGGGGCGGTGTCTTTTTCGTCGTTGAAGTGGAACACCACCTTGGCGTCGATGCCGCTGAGTTCTTCCACCAGCGCCGCTTCCTTGCGTGAGCGGGCGCAGTAGATCAACTCGGCGGATTTACCCAGGGCCAGCAGTTGGCGGAACATGCAGTAGATCGGCGTGATGCCGATGCCGCCGGCCACCAGCACGCTGTGGGAGGCCTGGGTGTCGAGCGCGAAGTTGTTGCGCGGCGCCGAGATCTGCAAGGTCGAGCCGACCCGCAGTTGCTCGTGCACCCACTGCGAACCGCCGCGGCTGCCGCGGTCGCGCAGGATGCCGACCACATAGCGGCCACGGTCGGCGGGCGAGTTGAGCAAGGAATAGCTGCGCACCAGGCCGTTGGGCAGGTGCAGGTCGATGTGCGAACCGGCGTCGAACGGCGCGAACACGGTGTCACCCTGGGGGCGCAGCTCGACGCTCATGATGCCCTCGGCTTCGTGGCGCAGGGTGTGCACCAGTGCGGTGAGCGTGGAAGAATTGGACATGCTTCAGCCCTTCTCTATAGACATTGCAACGGGCGCCACCACGGCGCGCAGGTCGATATCCAGGCGCGCGCTGGCTTCGATTTCCACCACCAGTTCGGGGAATACCAGGCCGCTGACTTCCACCAAAGTGGAGGTTGGGTAGGTGCTGAACCCGGCGAAGAAATCCCGGCGCGCGCGGCCCACTTCGTCCTTGTCGGCGATGGCGGTGACGTACACGGTCAGGCGGTAGATATTGCCGATATGGCCGCCGGCGGCCTCGACCAGCGCCTTGGCCTTGTTCAGCACCACCAGGGTCTGTTCGTAGGCGCCCAGCGGGGCACCGGCTTCGGCGGCCTGGCGGGTGGCGGGATGGCCGGTCATGCCGGCCATCACCACTTCATTGCCCAGCAGCAGTGCGTTGGACCAGGTGGCCGTGGCCAGCTCGCTCAGGCCGGGGGCCCGAACGCGCTGCACGGCGGTGGTAGCGAGGGAGGCCGTGCTCATGAGACTGCCTTCGTCTCGATCAGCGCCATCTGCTCCTTGGCCTTGCTCTTCAGGTAACGGCGAATGCGCACCACACCGAGGTCGTGCTGGTACAGGTTTTCCCGCTGGTTGGCGTCGAATTCCATGAACTCCAGCAGCTTGCGGTCTTGTTCCAGCACCGCCCAGTGGCGCGCCTCGAGGCGGTTCTTGTAGAGGAAGCGCCAGGTGTCGCGCTGCCAGCCGGTGAGTGGCCGGGCACGCCAGTGGAACACGCCGCACATTTGCGTGCCTCCCGGGGTGTAGTTGCCGATGATGGTGAAGTTGCCGCCTGGGCCACCGGTTTTCGGGTAGGGGATTTCCAGGCGCAGCCAGTGGCTGCCGTTGTCGAGGAATTCGGTCCAGTCGAAGTTCACGCCGCGCTGGCCTTCCTTCTCGAAGAAGAAACCCTGCTCGGTGTCGCGGGTGACGAACTTGGCGGTGGCTTCGCCTTCGCTCATGGAGTGCGACATCTTGTGCAGGTAGGTGCCGTGCATCGGGTCCATGACGTTATCGATCACGTAGCGATAGTCGCCTTTCCACTCGGTGTAGCAGAGGAAGTGGCTCCAGTCGGGGGACGTCAGTTGCTCGGGCAATACCAGCTCGGGCGGCTCGGCCAGGTGCGGGTCGGTGGCGTTGAAGACGAAGATCGCCCCGGCCACTTCACGCACGTGGAACATGCGGGTAGGGCGGCTGCCTTCGAGCTTGCAGCCCGGGCTGCCGGGCACCTTGGTCACGGTGCCGTCGTGGCGCACTTCCACACCGTGGTACGGGCACTGCAGGCGGTCGCCCAGCACCGGGCCTTGCGACAATGGCGCGCCGCGGTGCGGGCAGTGGTCTTCCAGGGCGTAGGCGGTGCCGTCGTTGTCGCGCCACAGGGCGATCTTGTAGCCCAGGCGGCGAATCGACACGGGTTCATCGCCCAGTAGCGCAGACGGCAGCAGCGGGAACCACAGGTCCTTGAGACCCTTTACCAGAACGTTTTCAACAGGATCGACGGTCAGTTGCATATTCATTTCTTATCCTCCGAGGCTCAGGCGCCGAGCTTGGCCATCAGGGTGCTGTAGGTGTCAGCGGTCCATTCGCCGCTGTTGAGCGGGCAGGGCGGGCCGGCCATGTTCAGGTGCTCCAGCAGGCTCGGCAGGTCGTACTTGCCAGCGCCGAAAGCGCGTTCGATGGAGTCGCCCAGCAGGTCTTCGAACGGCGTGTTCGGGCGCGAACGGGTCTGGTGGGTTTCGTTGTAGGGTTCGCTCATGTCATTGGCCTCCGTTACGGACCCGTTCGCGGATCATTTCGCGTACCGGGACAAAGTCATAGGTGGGGTAGCATTCAGTACGGAACACGCCCCAGGCGGAGCGCTCCAGTTCGACGTTGAGCTTGGGCAACAGCGCCGGCGGCAAGCGCAGGGTGACGATCTGGCCGAGGCCCATGGCCACGGTCCAGGACACCACTTCCACGCCTTCGACGGGGAAGCGTTCCCACCAGTCGACCTGCTTCATGTGGCCTTGGATAGCGTCGAGGTTCTTCGCCTGGTCGTGCTTGAGCAGCACGGTCAGCAGCATCGTGTCGGTCATGGTTTGGCTTTGTCCGTGAGGAATTTACCCTGGGGCGCTTCGACGTGTTGCTGGCGGCGGGTGTTGCCGTCGATGCCGCCGGCGATGGCCCATTCGGCGAACACCGTGGGGCCCGGTTCGAACTCGCGGGGCTGCCATTCGCCGGTCAGTTGGTCTTCGTCGGCGTAGTACTCCACCAGCGCGCCGGCGGGGTTCTTGAAGTACCAGAAGAAGGCCGACGACACCGGATGGCGGCCGGGGCCGATTTCCGTGGTCCAGCCGCTGCGGGAGATGTGCATGCCGCCGCCGAATACTTCGTGCACGTCGCGCACAGTGAAGGCCACGTGGTTGAGGCCGGCGCGCGGGGCGGGCAGTTGCAGCATGAACAGGTCGTGGTGGCCGCCCTCCTCGGCGGTGCGCAGGAAGGCGCCGCGGTTGGGGTAGCGGTCCGAGGCCTGGAAGCCGAAGCGCTCGTGGTAGAAGGCTTCGCAGGCGTTGACGTCGGTGACGAAGAACACCACGTGGCCGACCTCGATCGGCGTGGCGCGCTCGTACACCGGCGCCGGCTTGTTGATGCGGCCCTTGACCTGCCAGGTGTTGTGGCCGCTGCACTCGATGTCCAGCGGGCGCTTGCGGGTGACCTGCAGGCGGATGGCCAGGCCGTTGGGGTCGGTGCAGCCGATGCGGCCGTTGCCTTCCACGAAGCCCGGGTCGTTGGCGATGCGCTGGCTGTAGAGCGCCAGGTCGGCCGCGCTGGCCACACCCCACACCACCTCGCGCACGGTGCTGCCGCTTTCGATGGCGGCGGGCAGGCCGGGCTTGTCATGGGTGGCGAGCACCACGCGGCAGCCGTTGAGGGTTTCGAAGACGACCTCGTCGGCGCTGCTGCTGACCTGCTTCAGGCCCCAGTCGGCGAAGAAGCGCGTGCAGGTGGCGAGGTCTTCGACGCCGTAGGTGATTTCATCAATGCCCAGTACGCTCATGGCGCTACCTCGCGTTGCTCGCTGGCCCAGGCCAACGGCTGTTCGTTCATGCCCCAGTAGAGGCTCTTCTGTTCCATGTATTGCAGGATGCCCAGGCGGCCTTTTTCACGGCCCAGACCGCTGTCGCGCCAGCCACCGAAAGGGGTGGAAATGGAGAACTGCTTGTAAGTGTTGATCCACACCGTGCCAGCCTGAATCTTGCGGCCCAGGGCCCAGGCGCGTTTGTAGTCGCGGGTCCAGATGCCGGCCGCCAGGGCGTAGAGGCTGTCGTTGGCCTGGTCGATCAAGTCGGCTTCGTTATCGAAGGGCATGGCCACCAGTACCGGGCCGAAAATTTCTTCCTGGCACACCTGCTGGTCGTTGCTCAGGCCCTCGAGGATGGTGGGTGGGAAGAAGAAACCATGGTCGTACTCGCCACCGGTGAGGCGCTGGCCGCCGAGGCGCAGACGGCCGCCTTCGGCCAGGCCCAGGGCCACGTAGCGCTCCACCGATTCGCGGTGGGCGGCGCTGATCAGCGGGCCCATCTGGGTGCTCTCGTCCGCCGGGTTGCCGACCTTGATGCGTGCCGCCGCGGCGCACAGGCGCTGCATGAACGGCTCGTACAACGAACGCGCCACGAACAGCCGCGAGCCGGCGATGCAGGCTTCGCCCGACGAGCTGAAAATGCCATACAGCACACCAGCCACAGCGTGGTCGAGGTCGGCGTCGTCGAGCACGATGGTCGGCGACTTGCCGCCCAGTTCCAGCGACACGGGCATCATCTTGTCGGCGGCGATATGGGCGATGTGCTTGCCGGTGCGAGTACCGCCGGTGAAGGACACGCGCTTGATCAGCGGGTGTTGGGTCAGCGCGTCACCCAGTATTGAGCCCTTGCCCGGCAGCACGCTGATCAGCCCCTTGGGCAAGCCGGCCTGTTCGCAGATGCGCGCCAGTTGCAGGGCCAGCAGCGGGGTGATTTCCGCAGGCTTGATGACCACCGCGTTGCCGGCGGCCAGGGCCGGGGCGACCTTCTGTGCTTCACTGGCGATCGGCGAGTTCCAGGGGGTGATGGCGGCCACCACGCCCATGGCTTCGTAGACGCTCATGGTGACGAAATCACCGCGCGACGGGGTGATGGTTTCTTCCAGGGTTTCGCAGGCGGCGGCGAAAAACTGGAAGGTGCCGGCGGCACTGGCCACCAGGTTGCGGGTTTCGCCGATCGGCTTGCCGTTGTCCTGGCGTTGCAGTTGCGCGAGTTCTTCGCTCTGTTCGCGAATCAGCTGGGCGATGCGGTACAGCACGCTGGCCCGTTCATGGGGTTTGCGCTGCGCCCAGCCGCTGTGCAGGAAGGCCTGGTGGGCACCCTGCACGGCGTCTTCGACATCTTCCAGGCTGGCGGCGTTGAGCCACGCCACCGGTTCGCCCGTGGCCGGGTAGTAGCTGGCATAGCGTTCGCCGCGGCCCAGGCGCCATTGCCCGGCGATGTAGATAGGCAGAGTTTGTTCGGTAGTCATGTGGCTGCCTCCCTTAAATGGAAATCGCATGGGCGTGGTTGCCGAGGGCGCGTACCACGCTGTAGACGGTCAGGGCCGAAGTCTTGGGGTTGGCCAGCAACGGCTTGCCGCGCAGGCTCAACTCGAACCGGCCGAAGGCGCCGCGGGCTTCGAACTGGTGCACGTTTTCGTCGCTCAACGGGTCGGCGATCAGCGTCACCTGGGTGCGGTCCAGTCCCAGCCCGGCCAACGACAAGGTGGCGGCGACGTTGGCGTTCTTCGGGTACAGCTGCGCGGCTTCGCGGGCGCTGCCCTGGAAGATCACCGTGGCCTCGGTGATCGCGTCGAGGTCGCAGGCCAGTTCGCCTGGAGTGTTCTTCCAGGCCTTGGCCGGCTTGCGGCCGGTGTAGCTGACGGCATCCAGGCCGCCGACCTTGGCCGCCGACAACGCATCGATGCCGCCGATCGCACCGGGCAGCAGTTCGATGCGGGTATTGCCACGTTCGGCGGCGGCCTCCAGGCGCTCGACCAGGCCGACTTCCGACAAGGCCCCCACTGACACGATCAGGCAGGCGATGCCGCGCTCCAGCGCCGGCAGCACGTGCTCTTCGATGGCCCGGTGGCCGGCGCACTCGACCAGCAGGTCGGGGCGCGCGTCGGCCGGCAGCGCGGTCAGCACCTGCGGCGGCTGCTTGAAGCTGGCCAGGCGTTGGCGCACCAGGTCTGCGGAACCGGCGGAGGCGATGACGTAGTCGACGCACAGCTGCGGGTCGCTTTCCAGCAGTTCCAGCACGCCGACGCCGATGGCGCCACAGCCGATCATGGTGATATGCAGCATGACGCGCTCCTCAGGCAGTGGCCTTCTGGGCTTTGGTTTCGCTGTTGGGCGGGCCGGCGAACTGGGTGGCGAAGTTGCCCACGGCGAGCATGTCCACTTCCAGCAGGAAGGGGCCGGGCTGGCTGTAGGCGCTTTCCAGCGTGGCGCCGAAATCCTTGAGGTCGCTGACCAGGCCATGGCGGATACCCATGGATTCGGCCAGTTGGGTGTAGTCGGGGGTGTGCAGCTCGACGTAGGCATGGCGGGCGCCGTAGATGGCGTCCTGGATGTTGCGGATCACGCCGTAGCGCTGGTCGTTCATCAGCAAGATCACCACGTTGGCTTTTTCTTGCACCAGGGTCGCCAGTTCACCGAGGTTGAGGATGAAACCACCGTCGCCGGCCAGGGCGAAGACCTTGCGCTGGGGGTCGTATTCGGCCGCGGCGATGCCGGCGCCGATGCCCATGGCCAGGCCCTGGCCGATGCCGCCACCCAGGGCATGCACGCCGGCTTGCGGGTGGTAGAGGTTGAGCAGGCGGTTGCCCCAGATGCTGTTGGACAGGGTCACGTCGCGCACCCAGCTGAAGTTGCGCCCGGTCATGCCTTGCAACTGCTCGACCATGGCCGCGTAGGGGCCGAGGTCGGCGACCAGCGCGGCGCGGGATTTGGCCCGCACCTCCTTGAGCTCGGCGAGGAACTGCGGGTCCACCTGCAGGCGGCCTTCGAGGCGGTCGGCGAGGCCGTCGAGGGTCAGCTGCGCATCGCCGCACACGAACAGGTCGCTGGAGTAGCTGCGGCCTTCGATCGCCGGGTTGGCGTCGATGCGCAGGGTGTTCTGCGGCAGCTTCAAGGCGTACTTGAAGGTCTCGTTGCTGCGCAGGCGCGAGCCGGCGATCAACAGCGCGTCGCAGCTTTGCATGAAGCTTTCCACCACGCGGTTCTGCGAGAACGCGCCCAGGCAGCGCTCGTCGTCTTCATTCACCACGCCGCGGCCCTGGGTCGAAGTGATCACGCCCACGCCCAGGTCCAGCAGGCGCTTGACCGCCTTGCCGGCGTTGCGCGCGCCGCCGCCCAGCCACAGCAGCGGGCGCTTGGCCTGCAGCATGCGCTCGGCCAATTGCTCCAGCGCCTCGGGGGCGGGCACGGCGACCGGCACCGGCAGCGGCGCGAGGTCGGTGGGCATGGTGATGAAGGTCGACTGAATGTCGATCGGAATTTCCACGCTGACCGGCCCGGCTGGCGCGGTCAGGGCGGTCTGCACGGCGAGCTTGAGGGTGCTCAGGGCGGTCTCCACGCTGCGCACACGGAAGGCGGCCTTGGACACGGCCTTGAGCATGGTCAGCTGGTCGCGCGCTTCGTGGATGTAGGCGAATTCCTGATCCAGGTAAGGCGTTTCGATCTGCCCGGTGATGTGCAGCAGCGGCGTGCCGGCGGTCAGGGCTTCGACCATTGCGCCAGCGGCGTTGCCGGCCGCGGTACCGGTGGAGGTCAGGCACACGCCCAGGCCGCCGGTGGTGCGGGCATAGGCGTCGGCCATGTTGGTGGCGCCGGCTTCACCGCGGGCCATCACGAAGCGGATGTTGCCGCGCACCGCGAAGGCATCGAGGATCGGCATGTTGTGGATGGAGATCACGCCGAACGCGGCCTTCACGTCGCACTGTTCGAGGAAGGCGGTGATAGCAGCGCCTACGGTTACTTGGTTGTCATTACGCATGGCGGGACAGGCCTCCGGAAACGTCGATATGGCTGCCTGTGGTGTAAGCCGACAGGGGCGATGCCAGGAAAAGAATTGCCTGTGCCGCTTCGATCGGCAGGCCCAGGCGGGCTAAGGGAATCTGTTTGCGCGCGGCCAGTTGCGCGGTCCATTGCGCCCAGTCCAGCTCACGCTCTTCGCGGGCCTCGAAGCGCCGGCGCCATTGCCCGGATTCCACCAGGCCGATGAGAATGCCGTTGACGCGAACCTGTTTCGGAGCGAACTCGAAGGCCATGGAGCGCACCAGGTTCTTCAGCCCGGCGCGGGCCGCCGAGGTGGCGACCATGTGCGGTTCCGGCTGGCTGGCCAGCAGCGAGTTGACGCAGACGATGGCGGCGTTCTGGCAGCGTTCGAGCTGCGGCAGGAAGGCCCGCACCGGGTGGATGACCGAGAAGAACTTGAGGTTGAGTTCTTCGCTCCAGGCTTCATCGGTGGTGTCGGCAAAGGTCGACACGCGCCCTTGCCCGGCGTTGTTGATCAGCACCTGGGCCGGGCCGAACGCTTCCAGGCTGGCGGCGGCGAAGGCCTTGACCGAGGCGGCGTCGAGCACGTCGCAAAGCTGGGCCAGCAGTTGGCCTTGGGGAAAGCGCGCACGCAGCTCGGCTTCGGCGCCGCGCAAGCGCGCTTCGTTGCGCCCGCAAAAGGCCACTTGCGCACCGGCTTCAAGCAGTAGCTCGACGCAGGCCAGGCCGATGCCCGACGAGCCGCCGGTGACGATGGCGGTGCTGCCCTGGAGGGGATAAAGGCTCATTTCAGTCTCTCATCAGCGCGGTGACGCGGCTGCCATGGCTGGGGGTGTAGTTGAGCAGGCGCGACAGTTCGTCGGCGCTGCGGCGCACCTGGCCCAGCAGCTCTTCGAAGTTGACGTGGCCGATCTGGGTGGTCGGAATGGTCACGCCCAGTGCCGCGACGATGCGCCCGGAGTGGTCGCGCACCGGCGCCGCGACGGTGGAGATCGCCGACTCGAAAAAGCCTTCGCCACTGACGAAGCCGCGTTCGCGGTCGTGCTGCACCAGGTCGAACAGTTCCAGCACGGTCTTGGGTGTGCAGTGCGAGTGCTGTTCCAGGTGCTCTTCGGGATACAGCTCGCGCAGCTCGGCCAGCGACAGGTCTTCGAGCAGGATGCGCCCCAGCACGGTGGCGTGGGCGGGCAGGCGGGTGCCGACGTTGACCGCGCTGGAGAACACCGAGGGCGGCGAGACCTTGGCCACGTACACGATCGAACGGCCATCGCGCACCACCAGATTGCTTGGGTAGTTGAGCTTGTCGCACAGCCGGGCGAGCAGCGGCTGGCCCAGTTCGGTCAGCTCCAGCGAGGCCAGGTACTCGAAGCCCAGGCGCAGTACCGACATGCCCAGGCGGTACTCGTTGCCCTTGCGGGTGACGAAGCCCATGGTTTCCAGGGTGGTCAGCAGGCGGAAGATGGTCGAGCGCGGCAGCTCCAGGCGGCGCGCCAGTTCCGGGGCGGTGAGGGTGCGGTTCTGGCGGGTGAATTCGCACAGCAACAGCAGGCCGCGCTCCAGCCCGGGAACGATGTATTTGTCCTGCGAATCCTTCAGATCTGAGTCGTTCATTGCACACTACCTGTGAGTGATTCCTTGAGGGCGAAGGCCAGCCGGCCCGCCACCAGGCAAGGTTGTTCGATGGGGCTGGCGTGCCCGGCATCGGGAATCAGGGTGAACGGCGCGCCGAGGGCCTTGGCCAGCGGCAGGCAGGTCTCCGGGGCGGTAATCCCATCCGCTTCGCCGCAGTGCACTTCACAGGGCACGGCGAGCGGGGTGTGGCGCAGCAGGTCGTCGCCACACAGCAGCTCGATGGCCTGGCGATAACCGTGCGGGTTGAGGCGCGACATGTTCCAGCGCACCCATTCCAACGCTTTCACGGTGGGGCGCGGCGAGAGCATGGCGGCGCTGCGTTGCGCGGCCATCTGGGTGATGCCCAGTTGTTCCAGCGCGGTGATGCGTTTGTTGCGTACCTGCTGGCGCTGGATATCCCGGGCCGGGTCGCCGTAGCCCCGCGCCGGGCTGATCAGCACCAGCCGGTGCACGCGCTGTGGGTGCAGGCGGGCAAAGGCGGCGGCGGTGATGGCGCCCAACGAGTGGCCGACCAGCAGGCACTGGTCGATGTCCAAGGCGTCGAGGGTCTTGAGCAGGCGCTGGGCATAGTCCTCGGCCTTTGGCGCCATGGGCAGCAGCGGCGTCGAGTCGCCATAGCCCGGCGCATCCCAGGCCACCACGCGAGCGTGCTCGGCCAATTCAAGTGCCACCTCCAGCCACGAGCCCGCCCCCGAGCCGATGCCGTGCAGCAGCACGATGGCCGGGCCGCTGCCGGTTTCACGAATGGCCTGGCGGCTGTCGTTGAACACCAGAGTGCGCTGGGCGAAACGCTGGGCGAGCAGCGCTTCGAGTTCAGCGGCCGGGGCAGGGGTGTGGGTGGCTGGCAACATGGGCTTATCCGCGCTTGACCGAGGCCAGTGGGTGCTCTGGCGGGTAGGTGGGGGTCAGGGGTTTCTTGGCGCCGAGCATCACGCACATCAGCGCGTCTTCGTCGCCGATGTTGATCTCTTCGCGGTACACGCCTGGTGGCACGGAAATCACGTCACGGTCGGTGAGGATGGTTTCGTAGCGCTCACCGTCCTTCTCGATCACCACCTTGAGCTTGCCGCGCAGCACGAAGAACACCTCTTCGACGTCGGTGTGCAGGTGGGGCGGGCCCTCGTGGCCGGCCGGGATGACCATGGTGCTGAAGGTGAAGTTTTCCGACGGGATGGTGTTCATGTCGGTGCTCACACCGGTGCCGCCGGTGCCGATGTAGCGCATTTGCGCACGGCCATACTTGGGGTCGAAGTCGGCCTGGAACTTCAGTGCGTTCCAGTCGTACTTGCGCGTTTCGTAGCGGGCGACGCGGCTCTGCATCCAGGCTTCGAGGCTCGCGCCTTCAGGGCGCTCCCAGCTTTTCTGGGCTTCGTTGGGGGTGGACAGGTCAGTCATGGCAGTCTCCATTTTCAGGGGCGGTAAGCGTTCAGGGCATCACAAACCCGCCGTTGACCGGCAGGGTTTGTCCAGTGATGAAACGGGCCAGGTTCGACAGGGCGAACACCACGGCGCCGCTGACGTCTTCGGGCAATTGCGCGCGCTGGATGGCGCGTTGTTCGGTGTACTGGCGGTGGCGCGCTTCGGGTACGTAGGCGGTGGCTTCCACCAGCACCAGGCCGGGGGCGATGGCGTTAACGGTGATGTTGTCGCCGCCCAGTTCGCGGGCCAGGCTGCGGGTCATGGCGATGATCGCGCCCTTGCTGGCGACGTAGGCCATCAAGTTCGGCGCACCCCACAGCGGGGTGTCGGAGGCCAGGTTGACCACCGCGCCGTGGCCGCTGGCACGCAGGGCCGGCAGGCAGGCGGTGGTCATCAGCCAGGTACCGCGCACGTTGACCTGCATGACCAGGTCCCAGGTATCGATGCTCAGTTCTTCACAGCTTTTGCCGCCGGAGTTGGTCACCGAAGCGTTGTTGACCAGGCCGTCGAGGCCGCCCAGCAGTTCACCGGCCTGGGTGGCACACGCCTGGATCGACACCGGGTCGGCGAGGTCGACGACCAGGCCCTGTACATCCAGGCCCAAGGCACGCAGGTCGGCAGCCGCCTGGTGCACGCGGTCGGCGAGAATATCGGCGATTACCACGCGGCCGCCGGCCTCGGCGATCGCTTGGGCGAAGGCATGGCCCAGGCCGCGGGCGCCGCCGGTGACGAGCACGCGGCGGCCTTGCAGGAGTTGCGTCGTGGTGTTCATCAGTTGGTGCTCAGCATGGCTTTGGGCATGTAGTGCAGCACGCGCTTCTCGGCCCAGACCACGGCGCCGTAGGCGAGCACACCGATCAGGGTGAGCATGACGATGGCGACGAACACGCCACTGGTATTGCCTTGGCCTTCAGCGTCGACCAGCAGGAAACCCAGGCCCTGGTTGCCGCCGACCAGCTCGCCGACGGTGACGCCGATCACCGCCAGGGTGGAGGCGATGCGCAGGCCGGAGAACAGCGCGGCCATGGCCGAGGGGAACTCCACCAGGCGGAAGATCTGCCAGCGGCTGGCGTTCATGGTGCGCACCAGGTTGATCATGTCCGGGTCGACGGTGCGGATGGCCGAGAGCACGTTGATCATCACCGGGAAGAACACGATCAATACCGCGATGAGGATTTTCGGGTACACGGTGTAGCCCAGCCACATCACGAACAGCGGCGCGAAGGCCACTTTCGGGGCGATCTGCAGGGCCAGGATGTACGGCGAGAGCATGGCCTCGGCTTTCGGCGAGAGGCCCAGCGAGGTGCCGATGACGATGCCCAGCAGGGCGCCGAGGGCGAAGCCGACGACGATTTCCACGGCGGTGATCAGGGTGTGTTCCAGCAGGCCGCTGGAGCGCCACATCAGCACGCCTTCCTGGGCCACGCGGCTCAGCTTGGGCATCACGAATTCGGGCATGCCCAGCAGGCCCGGGCCCCATTGCCACAGGGCGAGAAATACTAGCAGCAGGGCGACGCTGCCGAACATCGAGTTATTGAGGCTTTTCATCAGGCTGTACCTTTGTGCTACGAACCGGGGCCGTTACTTGGCGGCGGTGGTGGTGTCGTCGATGAATTGGTTGGTGTAGAGGTCTTCGAGCTTCGGCTCCTTGGCGACGATGCCTTCGCTCACGTAGAACTGGCGGACCTTCTCCAGGCGCTGCGGGTCGATGCGGCCGAGTACGGCCTGCTGGGCGTAGACGTGCTCGACGTAGAGCTTGAAGGTCTTCTCCAACTGGGCTTCCTTGCCGGCGTAGCTGGGAATCGCCTTGGCGAAGGTGGCGGCGGCGGCATGGGGGTCGGCGATGATGTCGCGCATGCCTTGCAGGGTCGCCTGGACCACGCCGCGGACGATGTCGGGGTGGTTCTGGATGGCGTCGTCCGAGGCCATGATCGACTGCGCCATGCTCTCGAACACTTGGTCCTGGGGGATCAGCTTGACGTTCAGGCCCGCTTCCTGGGAATCGGTGACCCAGTCCGGGACACCGGCCATGGCCGACGACTTCTTCGCCGCGAACAGCTGCCATACGCCAGCCGGGCCGGCGGCCTGGACATTGACGTCGGTCTTTTCCAGGCCGGCTTTGCGCAGCGAGGCCAGCAGGGCGTAGTAGGTGGTGTCGGAGTAGGACATCACCGTCAGGGTCTTGCCCTTGAGGTCCTTGATGGAGTTGATGTTCTCGTCGGCGTTGGTGGCGATCATGGTCACGCCGCCGGCGCCCAGCACCGCCACATCGCGTACCGGAATGCCGTTGGCGCGGACCACTATCGGGGTGTCACCGATGGCGCCGCCGATCAGGGCATTTCCGGCGCCGATCTGCTTGGCCACATCGACCCCGCCCTTGGCGGCGATGAAGGTCACGTTCAGGTCCTTCTGGGCGTAGTAGCCCTTCTCCTTGGCGATCACCCAAGGGGCGAAGGCCGGCGAGTTGGGCGGCGCGGGCAGCAGGTAAGTGACGTCGGTGGCGGCCTGGGCGGCGAAGGTAACGCCCAGGGCCAGGGCTGCCGAGGCGGCCAGTACGGCGGATTTGAACATGGTGACTCCAGAATTCGTTGAAGGGCCAGGAAGGGCAGTAATCAATGCAGTTCGGTGTCTTCGCCGACTTTCAGCAGCTCCATCAGGCGGCCGGCCAGGGGGCCGATTTCCGGGAGCTTGCGGCGTTCGAGCGGGTTTTCGCGGAAGGGCAGGTCAACCACGATCTCCTCGACGATGGTGCCCGGGCGGGCGCTCATCACCAGCAGGCGATCGGACATGGCGATGGCTTCCACCAGGTCGTGGGTGATGAACAGGGCGGTCTTCTTTTCTTCGAACAGCATGCGCGCCATGTCTTGCTGCAAAATCATCTTGGTTTGCGCGTCGAGGGCCGAGAACGGTTCGTCGAGGAACAGCACTTGCGGGTCCATGGCCAAGGTGCGGGCCAGCGCTGCGCGTTGGCGCATGCCGCCAGACAGCTGGAACGGGTAGTGGTCGGTGAAGCCCTGCAGGTGGCAACGCTTGAGCAGGTCTTCGGCGATGCGGCGGCGCTCGGCGGCGGCCATGCCCTGGATTTCCAGGCCCAGCTCGACGTTCTGGCGGATGCTGCGCCAAGGCATCAGCAAGTCTTTCTGCAGCATGAAGGCGACTTTTTTCACCGGGCCGCTGACGGCTTCGCCACCCACGAACACTTCGCCTTCGCTGGGGCGGTAGAGCCCCGAGCCCATGTTGAGGATGGTGCTCTTGCCGCAACCCGACGGGCCGATGATCGACACCACCTCGCCGCGGGCGATCTTGAAGTTCACGTCTCGGATAGCGAATGGCGCCTCGGCTTTCCCTTTGGCTGGGAAGCTTTTGCCGACATTGCGAAACTCGATCTCGGTCGGCTCGCTGGCCTGGCGGCGGGCTTCGTTCCAGTCGGGGGCGATTGCAAACATCTCTTTCACAGCCATTGGGAAGGGTCTCTGGTCTGTTTTACTAGTGATACAGCGGTTAGTGCATGAACAATGCCAGTTGTATTTGTACGAGAATGAATTAATAAAATCGTTATTAATCAATGATTTGACATCAGTAAGGCGCTTGCTAAGTGTTTTATAGGTAAAACGCTGTTTGCTTGGTGATACGGCGCTGCACGTTTCTCGGGCGCTGTTACCTCGTGGTGCGAGATATAAGTGCTTTTTTGAAACAGTGTTTTATATATGAAACAGCGCCGATACTTTAGGGTGCAGGCGGTTATTGAACGGGCACTTGCCAGGCGTCGTAGCCATACACCCAATCGGCGTTGCCACCGGCCTTGAGCCACTGGTTGCCGCGCGAACCGATCTGGATCTGGCTGGCGCGTTCCAGCCGCGCGTGTTGGTAGCCGAGCAGTGCGTCGCTTACCTGGGCGAGGGATTGCACCTCATTCAAAGCGCGCGCGAGAACCACCGCATCCTCGATCGCCTGGCCGGCGCCCTGGGCCATGAACGGCATCATCGGGTGGCACGCATCGCCCAGCAGCACCATCTGGTCCTGAGTCCAGAAGGGCAGCGGGTCGCGTTCATAGAGGGCGGTCTTGAGCACTTCATCGCAGGCATCGAGCAGGGCGCGGGCGTCTGGGTGGAAGTCGGCGTAGTAGTCACGCAGTTCGCTGACGCTGCCGGGGGTGGTCCAGCTTTCTTCATGCCAGCTGTCCTGGGCAGTGGTGGCGAAGATGAAGATGTCGTCGCCGCGGTTGAGCGGGAAGGTCACGATCTGGCTTTGCGGGTTGGGGCCCCACCATTTGGTAAAGGCCTGGATGTTGGGCACATGGGCCACGCGGGAGGTCGGCACCACGGCACGGAAGGCGACCACGCCGGTGAAGCGCGGGTGCTCCTGGCCGAACAGCGCGGTGCGCACGACGGAGTGAATGCCGTCGGCGCCGACCAGCACGTCCATTTTCGCCTGGCTACCGTCGGTGAAGTCCAGCACCACGCCGTCCTCTTCTTTACGGGCGGCCTGGGCGCGCTTGTTGAACTGCACCTGTTGCAAGGGGAAATGTTCGGCCAGCACGCTGAGCAGGTCGGCGCGGTGGATGGTCAGCTGCGGCGCGCCGTATTGGCGTTCGGCGGCGTCGGCCATTTCCAGGCGCGAGGTTTCCTCGCCGCTGTCCCACAGGCGGCTGATACGGTGGGTAGGCCTCGCGGCAAAGCGGCGGATACCTTCGCCGACGCCCAGGCCATCGAGTGCCCGGACGGCGTTGGGGGTGAGGTTGATATCGGCACCGACGCGCATGAAGGCCTTGGCTTGCTCGAATACCGTGACCTGATGGCCAGCGCGTTGCAGGGCGATGGCAGCGCAAAGGCCACCGATACCGGCCCCGAGGATGCCGATGGAAAGTGCTTTCATGGGAGCGACTCACGGGTTTTAGGGATGGAACCGCGTTTCAAGCAGGACTGATGCCATTAATTCCTTTATCGAGGAATAATTTTGTTTAATGTTTTAAAACAATGGGTTACTTTCGTGTTTCAGGGGTGAGACGCGCTTTGAAGGGCAGCGCTTGCCACGCCAGGTACCAACGCGGGGCGGCTGTGCTACTTTTCGCCACTTGTTGCAGCACTGCATGAGCGGTGCCAATGGTTGAATGGATGAGGGCGTATGGCGGGTATCAAGAAGAAGCGGGAAGCCGGGCGGCCTAGGGAGACGCAAGGTGTGGGGCGCGACGGCCTGGTCGCGGCAACGCTGGCCCTCTTGCGGCATACGCCGCCCGAAGCCCTGACATTGCTGCAGATCGCCACCTCGGTGGGCGTCGACCCCGCGCTGGTGCGTTATTACTTCGGCAACAAGGACGGGCTGCTCAGGGCCGCCACCCTGAGCCTGATGAACCAGGTGCAGGCCGCGTCGGAGCTGCAAGCCGACGAGCCTTCGGTGGCCGCCATGCTCGGCCAGCGGGTGCGCTTGATCATCGATACCGGCCGCCAGAACCCTCATTTTCTCAAGCTGGTGATGCGCGAGATCTACACCGCCGGGGAGCGTGGCGAGGCGGGCGACGCCACCTGGGACGTGCTGGACCTCACGGCCCGGCGTGGGGCCGCGCTCAGCAGCGCGTTGCTGGAGGCCCGGCCAGCTGCGGCACAGGGGGTGAGCATCGATGCGCGCTTCCTGCACGTGGCGCTGCTGGGCGCCTGTACGTTCTTCGCTACCGCCCAGCCGCTGTTCAAGGTGCTGTTCGATGGCGAGCAGGATGACGACGGGCTGGCCCGGCGCTACAGCGAATTTCTCACCGAGCTGCTGCTGCGTGGCATGGGCGTAGATGAAATATAAGCGCTGAACAGAAGGGTTTAGCCCTTGCGCTGCGGCATGCCATTGCGCGAGGTCATTAAATCGGCGTCAAACCAACTTGAACGGATGGTTCAAAACACGACACAATCGTTTTCGATGGATTCAGGAGCTGTTGCGCGAAGGACATTTCGCACCTGGAACGTGTTTTGGAAAATCGAGTGTATGACTAAGCTGCTCGTGCGCGCGGCGTCCTTTGACGACGCTGCCGTACTCTTTGCCCTGCAACCCGAGCCCCGCGGCGGCACCGCCCGGCAACTCGGCGAATTGATTGACGTCACGCTCAAGCAGTATCCCTTCCTGGTGGCCGAGCGGGACGGGGTGCTGCGTGGTTATGCCTATGCCACCGCGCATCGCTCGCTGCCGGCGTTTCGCTGGTCGGTGGATGTGTGCGTGCAAGTGATGCCGCCCGCGCCTGAGGTTACCCAGGCCCTGTATGAGGTGCTGATCAGCCACCTGGGGGCGCAGGGCTTCATGGCCATCTATTCCGCAGTGGGGGTGGGCGACGGTGCCAGCGCCGAGCTGCACAAAAGCCTGGGCTTCGCGCCGATCGGCGTGCACCAGAGCATCGACTTGCTGTGCGAAGCCGACTACTGGTGCAAGACCCTGGCTGCCACGCCCAGCCGCGAGGAGCCCATGGCATTTTTTGTCCTGCAGCAGCGCCAGGGGTTGTGCGGCCGCTAGGCGGCGTGTGACTCGGTGTCGCTGCGCACCTGCGCGTGGCTGATCAACGCGAAGATGAAACTGCCACCGATGATGTTGCCGGCCAGGGTAGGGCCGGCAAAACCTACCCAGAACTCGCTCCAGCGCAGTTCCCCCGCCCATACCAGGTAAGACACTTCCGCCGATCCGACGACGATGTGGGTGAAGTCGCCGAGGGCCATGAGGTAGGTGATCATCACGATCAGCCAGATCTTGGCGTCCTTTACCGAGGGGATGATCCACACCAGGGTGGCGATCATCCAACCCGAGATGATGCCCTTGGCGAACATCTGCCAGGGGTGGTTTTCCATGACCTTGCGGCCGATTTCGAGGAAGGCGACGTCGGTTTTTTCGTCGAAAATCGGCAGGTTCAGCATCACGTAGGACACCAGCAGCGTGCCGATCAGGTTGCCCACCAGCACCACGCCCCACAGGCGCAGCAAGCGCCCGAAGTTTTCCAGGGTGGGTTTGGTCATCACCGGCAGCACGGCGGTCAGGGTGTTTTCGGTGAACAGTTGCTGGCGCGCGAGAATCACCGCCAGGAAGCCCGCGCAATAGCCCAGGCTGGCGATTACCTTGAAGCCTTCGGCATCGGGCAGGCGCGAGTTGAGCAGCCCCATGGCCATCAGCGACAGGCCCATGGTCAAGCCGGCGGCCAACGCCGACCAGAACAGCGCGGCGACGCTGCGCTCCAGTTCGTGATCGCCCTGGGCACGGATGATTTCATGCAGTACCGCCGGGCGCGCTGGCTGGCGCTCGTCGACTTCCTTTTTCTCGTCCTGGGACAGGCCCGGGGTTTCGCCATCCTTGTGCGGTTTTTCGGCGGCTTCGTGAGATGGCTTGGAGTCCATGCTGATCCTTTGAACCAGGTAAGTCGTTCGGGGTTCTAGCACAGACTCTTGGGCAGGAGGGTTAGTTGCGTCACCCCGCGGTCGGCAGGCCAAACAATTGGTGGATGGCCTCGGCGTACTGGCGGTTGCCCAGCACCATGCTGTTGTTGTGGTTGCCGCCTGGCACCATCAGCAGTTTCTTCGGCGCCGTGGCCGCCTCGAACAATTGCTCGCTGAAGCGCGGCGGTACGTATTGGTCGTCGGTGCCGTGGACGATCAGCACCGGCATGTGGATGTCGGCGATCTTGTCGATGGAGTCGAATTTCTCGGAGAGGATCCAGCGCACCGGCAGCGAAGTCTTGATCACCGCCTGGGCGGCGGCGCCCATGTCGGTGAAGGTGGATTCGATGATCAGCCCGGCGGCGGGCGCGGCATCCTGCTTGGCGATACGGTCGGCGAGGTCGATGGCGATGGCGCCGCCCAGCGAGTGGCCGAAGATGAAGCGCTTGCTGGCGTCGGGCTGCAGCTGCACCACACGCTGCCAGGCGGCTTGCGCGTCCTGGTAGACGCTGCGCTCGGAGGGCAGGTCGCCGGGGCTCTGGCCGAAGCCGCGGTAGTCGATGGCCAGCACGGCGAAGCCCATGTCGTGCAGGTTGGTGATGCGCCGTAACTGCGCGGTGAGGTTGAAGCGCGTACCGTGCAGGTACAGCAGGGTGGGGGCATCCTTGCGCGCGGCCGGCCACCACCAGGCGTGCAGGTACTGGTCGCTGCTCAAGGCCTTGTCGACGGGAATGTTGAATTCCTGCAGGCCACTGGGGATGCCGGTGAACCAGCCGGCATTGCCGGGTTCGATGTTGAAGATCAGCTCGCGTTCCTTGCGGGCCAGCTGCGAGCAGCCATACGGCAGGCCGACGCCGATGAACAGGGCGAGCACTAGCAAGGGCAGCCAGCGACGGCGGCGGGAAGTGGTGGACGGCATGGGGTTACCTGGAGGCGATGGCCAGCGCGGGTTGGCGCGGCGGGCATGCGTCCAAGATGGCTAAAAAGTGATTGGGGGGCAAGCGTTGCCGCACGAGCGGTGTTGCCCCTTTTTTGCAACCTGTGTCGGCGTTACAGCGAGAAGCGCCCGAGCATCCCGTTCAGCTCCACCGCCAGTTGCCCCAGTTCCTGGCTGGCGGCGCTGGTTTGTGCCGCGCCGTTGGCGCTCTGCAGCGACAGGTCACGGATGCGCACCAGGTTGCGGTCCACTTCGCGGGCTACCTGGGCCTGCTGCTCGGCGGCGCTGGCGATCACCTGGTTGCGTTCGTCGATGCCGGCCACGGCTTTGGAAATGCTGCCCAGCACATCCTTGGCTATTTGCGCGCGGGCACGGGTGCGCCCGGCCTGGTCGGCGCTGGCGGTCAGGGCTTGCACGGCTTGGCCGGTGCCCTGGTGGATGCCGCCCATCATGGTTTCGATCTCGCGCGTGGAGGCACCGGTTCGGTGGGCCAAGGCCCGTACTTCATCGGCCACCACGGCGAAGCCGCGGCCCACTTCACCGGCACGCGCGGCTTCGATGGCGGCGTTGAGGGCCAGCAGGTTGGTCTGCTCGGCGACGTTGCGGATCACGTCCAGCACCTTGTGGATGCCAGAGGTCTGCTCGGCCAGGTCGCGGGCGCGGGCGGCGGCTTGCTCGACCTGGTCGGTGAGCTCGCCGATATCGGCCATGGTCTCGTCCAGCTGGGTCTGGCCCTGGCGCACGGCATCGCTGGAGGCGCGGGATTCGGTCGAAGTCGACACCGCGTTGCCGGCCACTTCATCCACGGCCTGGGACATCTGTGTCACGGCGGTGGCGGCCATTTCGATCTCGTTGTACTGCTGCTGCATGCCCTCGGCGCTGCCTTGCATGATGGTGCCCATCTCGTGGGTCGCCGCGTTCAGGCGCGCCACGGCGGCGCCGATCTGGCTGATCACGCCGTGCAGCTGGTCGCGCATATGGCCGAGCATCTGCAGCAGTTGCGCGGCCTCGTCGTGCCCCTCGGCAACCACTGGCTGGCTGAGGTCGCCCGCCGCCACGGTGTGCGCCACCTGCAGTGCCTGGCGCAGCGGGCGGATGATGCTCACGCTCAGGCGCCAGGCCAGCAGCAGGGTGATCAACAGGGCCACGGCGATGGCGACGGGAATCACGATGCGCGTCTGGGCATCGGTTTTCGCCGAGGCGGCCAGGGCTTCGGCGGTGGTCTGCTTGTTCAGCTCGCGCAGCAACTGCACCTGCATGTCCATCATCGCGCCCTGATTGCCCAATGCGTTGGTGGCCAGGGTGCTGGCTTCGGCGATGTGCTTCTGCTCGACCTGGGCGATAGCCTCCTTGAGCGGGCCGAGGAACTGCTTGTAGGCGTCCTGCAGCAGCAGGATCGAATCGCGCTCGGTGCCGTTCGCTACCGCTGCCAGGTAGTCCTTGAAGGCCTGGTCGACCTCGTTGGCCAACTGCTCGACGTTGATCTTGCGGTTCACCGTTTCCCCGGGATCGTTGGCGTAGGCCAGCAGCAGCGCCGCTTCCAGGCGCAGCTTGACCAGATCGAGGGCGATGGCGTCGGCCTGGGCGATACTCGAGAGCGGGCCTTGCTCGATCAGCTCGCCCTGATGGCGAACCTGCTGCATTGCCAGCATGCAGAAACCCCCCAGCGCGGCCATCAGCAAGGCGGTAATGCCAAAGCCGGTCAGCAAACGCTTGCCGATGCCAAGGCGGCGCAATAGGGGGCGGCGGAAATGGGCGAACATGGCTTTTACTGCTTTCACGACGAGAACCTGAGTAACCTGCTGTTCATAGGGTTGTAACAAACGAACATGATGGCTTTATGACACTCGGTTGACGTCAAAGCTTTGTTGCCAGGGCTTACCGACGAAATGCCACGGCTGTTCGGATATTTCCTACGGGCCGCTCGGTTCCGACCGACAGCCGCAGCGGGGCGAATGGTTTTTCATGGGCGGGTTCTCTCGACCAAGGCCTCGCCATGACCGCACCGCTCGCATCCCTCACCCTGGGCACCCTCGGCCCATTGGGCCCCGTCCACACCGCCCAGGCGCTGCTCGACAGCCTGCCAGGCCTGCGCCAACGGGCCGACTTCACCACCGAGACCCTCTGCCTGCTGCCCGCCGCAGCCATGGATTTCAAGTTGCTGCTGCGGGTGCTGCTGTGGGCGCGAGAGCGGGTGGACCGGGGGGCCTGGGCAGTCATCCTGGTCATGCCCCGGGACAGCCTGGAAGAGAGCGCCTACTTCTTCGAGCTGCTCTGGGACCACGACGCGCCACTGGTGCTGACCGATGGCGCCGCCCAGCTGGCCGGCGCGGTCACGGTCGCCCTCGACCCTACCAGCCGCCGGCGTGGGGTACTGGTAGCAATAGACCAGCACCTTCACAGCGCCCTGCATGTGCAGCCGGCCCATGTGCCGAACCTCGACTTGTTCGCGCCGCCCGTGGATGGCCCGGTGGGCTTGCTACAGGCCGGCCGCTGCCACTATTTCCGCCCGCCACGGGTGCGCCGGCCATTGCCGCAGCCGCTGTTCATCGACCACCGGGTGGCCCTGCTGGAGGCCAGCCTGGGGGACGATACCGACCTTGTGGAGCAGGTATTGGCTCTGGATTACAGCGGTGTGGTGGTGGCTGCGCAGGGCGCCGGTGAAGTGCCGCCCGCCTGGGCCCTGGCGCTGGAAATGATCGCCGCGCAGGTCCCGGTGGTGATCGCCTCCCGCTGCGGGGCGAACACCGCCAGCAGCGAACTGCAACGCCGCGGCCTGCTGATGGCCGGGCCGCTGTCGCCGCGCAAGGCACGGGTGCGTTTGTGGATGCTGCTGGCGGCGGGGGCGGAGTTGGGGGAGGGGGTGCTGGAATGAGTATTTCAACGCGTATTGAAAACTGCTGCTTTTTAGGCTCCAATTGCTGCCATAAAGGCAGCAGATTGGTCGAGCTCATGTCTCAGGCAGAATTTCTATTTTCGGAGTATCGGCGCAAGGTGCTAGCCCTGCTTTTGCTCAATCCGGACGAGCAGTTCCACCAGCGGGAAATTGCGCGTCTTACGCAGACGATCTCTGGCACCCTCGGCCGTGAGCTGGCGAAGATGGTGGACGCGAACGTGTTGGTCAGGCTCAACGTTGGTAACCAGGCGCACTATCGTGCGAACCGTGATTGCCTGATCTATGAGGAGCTGGCCAGCATCCTGCGCAAAACGGAAGGCTGGGTCGAGACGCTGGCCAAGTCACTGGCGACACTGCCCGCAGTGGTGCAGACCGCATTCGTGTTTGGGTCCATGGCCAGTGGCAAGCAGACGAACCACAGCGATATTGACCTGTTGGTAATCGGCGACGTCGGCTTTGGCGAATTAGTGAGCCACCTTTACCCGCTTCAGGAAACGCTGGGTAGGGAGATCAACCCTAACGTTTACCAAGTATCCGAATGGCAGGCGCTGGTCAAAGAAGGTGGCGCGTTTGTACGAGATGTACTCGGGCGACCCAAAGTGTTCCTCAAAGGCGGCCCCGCGGGGCTGGAAGCTCCGGGGGAACAGCCATGACCCTTGAGAACCTGCTGGAGGTATTGCTCGAACGCGTGGCCGTCGACAAGTCCAGCGTCCTGCGCTTGCTGGATGCTGCGAATCGTAGCTTGAACGACGCGAAGCTGGCGAAAATGAGCAGCGAGGGTCGCTTCGACATGGCCTACAAGTCGATCATGCAAGTCGCCAATGCTGCGCTCCAGGCCAATGGTTACCGTGCGCTGACCAGTCGCCCCGGCCATCATCAGACGATGATCCAAAGTCTTCCGAAGACCATTGGGCTGGCCCCTACGCGAATGATCTTGCTCGACAAGATGCGCAAGCAGCGCAATGTGTGCGACTACTCCGGAGACTTGGTGGGCGAACGTTTTTCCTGGGAGGCCGTGGACGTGGCTGAAGAGCTGCTACGTGACATGCACCAATGGTTGCAGCATTCGCTGCCGTGATAGTCCACAATTCAATCCTCTTTCCATCCCCAGGCGACCGTTTCATGAACACCCCCCTCAGCACCGACCCCTTGACCAATGAAGAGCTGGACGAACTCCAGGCTGTGTTGGAGCAGTTCCAGAGCGACGATTCGGTGCGTGACATTTCCGAGCTCGATGGCTTTTTCACCGCGCTGATTTCCGGGCCGGAGATTCTGCCGTTCAGCGTCTGGTACAACGCGCTGTGGGGCAACCCCAAGGCGCTGCCGAAGTGGAAGGACGAGAAGGCGTTCGACCGCTTCGTCAACCTGCTGGTGCAGCACATGGGCAACCTGGAACTGGTGATCACCGAGCACGCCGACCAGTACGAGCCGATCTTCAACGAGCTGCTGCTCGATGAAGCCGGTGAAGACAGCGAGCCGAACCTGCAGGACTGGTGCTACGGCTACCGCCGCGTGTCGGACAGCTGGCCCGAGTTGCCGGCCGACCAGAATGAAATGCTCGACCTGATCAAGCTGCAATCCCTGGGTGAAGAAGCCTACGAAGAGGGCGAGCAGCCGAAGATCGACGTGCTGACGGCCATGGACATGGTCACCCACGCCGCCGTGCAGCTGCACCAGTACTGGGCCGAGCAGCGCCCTGCGGGTACGCCGGTGCGGGCTGAAAACAAGGTCGGCCGCAACGACCCCTGCACTTGTGGCAGCGGCAAGAAGTTCAAGCAGTGCTGCGGCCGCTGAGACCGGCCTGCCTGCACAAGGGCGTTGACAGCTACGAATAAATCCGTAGAATGCCGCGCCACAGCAGGCACGTAGCTCAGTTGGTTAGAGCACCACCTTGACATGGTGGGGGTCGTTGGTTCGAGTCCAATCGCGCCTACCAAACAAAATCCGCTCTGCTGGGCGGTCTTGAAGG
>Ga0308164_10000831_pt1 | contig 41865 bp, 33 predicted proteins | sample PhyTR2_FD_201031 | JGI IMG/M metagenome (GOLD analysis project Ga0308164, IMG submission 201031) | Phyllosphere microbial communities from UC Gill Tract Community Farm, Albany, California, United States - DLSLT.R2 | ecosystem: Host-associated > Plants > Phyllosphere > Unclassified | place: USA...
CCCCCTTCAAGTCAAGCGATCCGTGCGCTTTCTTGACACCCGACGAGTGAAATCGCACCGTTTCGGACTGAAATGCACTGTTATGGTAGCTTTCTGCATGCACAGACTTTCAAGGACCCGACATGCATTGGATGATTCTCGCCGCCGCGCTGGCCATCAGCGCAACCAGCCAGGCCGCTTCGATCTACAAGTGGGTGGATGCCCAGGGCGTGACGCACTTTGATGCCCAGCCGCCCACTGGCCAGCCGGTGCAGGAAATCAATGTACAGACACCGCCACCCGCTGCCGCGCCGGGCATGCCAGCGGACGATGGGGCTGCGCAGCAACGCGAGATTGACCAGAAAGTCAAAAGCCAGGTGAAGGCTCAGGAAGCCAAGCGCGCGGAAAATTGCGAAACCTTGCGCACCAATCTCGCGCAATTGCAGAACAATCCACGCGTGCGCGAGCAGGTTGGAGGGGAGTCGAGGCGCCTTACGGATGAGAACCGCAAGACGCGTATCGAAGAAACCAACAGGGCTATCAGCGAATACTGCCGCTAGAAGCGCGCCGATCAGCGCGCTGCTGTAATCAGCTGGTCGAACCGCGCCAGATGCGCTTGCAGTTGCCGGGTTTCACTCATGCACCCGGCATAAACCATCTCGGCCATTTCCAGAATGCCCGAGGCATTGGGCAATGGCAGGTTGCGCTCGAGAATGACCTTCATGCGCGGCAGGAAAATCCATTGCAGCCACTGGGCGAACTCCAGGGTATCGACGCTGAACGGTTCCTGACTGGCGAGCGCCTGCTCGCTGGGCGGTGTCGCATCCCACCAGCCCAACAAGCGCAACTCGCGCTCTATCAACAACAGTTGCTCGGCAACCTCAGGCAAACGTCCGTCCATCAGCGAGCCTTTTGACGAGCCAGGGCAGCACCGGCCGCATCACCTTGCTTTTCGCGTGACTGAGCGATCAATCCCCACAGGCTGGCCTGAAGGCTGGTACGCCCGTTGGCGTAAGTCAGACCACGACGTGCCAGTTGCTCGGCCTGGGCTGCATCGCCCTGAGCCAGACGCACCTGAGCCAGACGATAAAGCACTTGCGGCTCGCGCGGTGCAACCCGCTGCGCCCGCTCGAGACTGGACGACGCGCCGTTGAGATCGCCACTGGTCTGCTGTTGCTGTGCAGTGGTGAGCAATGCCAGTACGGGCCCGTCAAGTTGCTCGTCCTCTGACAGACCGCCACCGCTGGACGGAATTCCGGTCGGGGCAGAGGCGGCCGGCATGCTGTAACTGTTGTTCGCGGGAGCCTGACTGACAGGGGCCTGATTGACAGGAGCGGCATCGACAGGCGGAGTGTTTACACTGAACGGTGCCTGACTGGCGGGCGCAGAATAACTCTGTCCTGCATCAGCGCCACCCGCGCCCGGCACCATCACCACCACGCCCGAGTCCTGCGGTACAGCTTGCGGCTGCTGTTGCACCGGAGCGGTGTTGGTGCGACGCGAAGCTGCCGCACGTTCGCCGTTGGACACCTTGGAGCTCGAATCCACGACCGGAATCGAGCCGCGTTCCACACTGGCGCAGCCGTTCAGCAAGGCCAGTGCCGTTAAAGCTGGAATCCACCATTTATTCACTTCAAAACCTCGATTGCCTAGTTCAACCAACCCTTGACCCAGTCCATCACCTCAGTGGCAGGTGCCGGAGCGCCGCCGCATGTCGCGCCAGGCTGGGGCTCACTGCCGCGAATATACGGCATCTGCACGGCATTCGGGCAGCTTGCATCCGAACCCTGACCGGTCTGCGCATCGACCCACGCCTGAACGACGTTGTCCGGCATCGCCATGTCCAGCGGCAGCGGACCGGCCTTGCGCATGAAACTGGTCCAGACCTGCAGGGCACCGGTGGCACCGGTAAACGGTGTCTTGCCGTTGTCGTCGCGACCCATCCACACAACGGCCAGCAGGTCCTGACTGAACCCGGCAAACCAGCTGTCGCGCGAGTCGTTACTGGTGCCAGTCTTGCCCGCCAGATTCAACGAGCTCGGCAACACGTTGTAAACAGATTTGCCTGTACCTTCGCGCATGACCCGCTGCATCGCATTCTGCACCAGGTATATGGCACCCGGATCGAAGCGCTGTTCAATCTGGAACGGATAACGCTTTAGCGGCTCGCCTTCAGCGGTGAGCACGCTGCGAATACCACGCATCGGCGTATTGAACCCGCCGCTGGCGATGGTCTGATACATGGTGGCCACTTCCATCGGACTCAAGCCACCCGCACCCAGCAGCATCGACGGATAGGTCGGCCATTCGCGCGTCACACCCAGCTTGGCCAACGTCTTGAACACGTTTGGAATGCCCAGCTCAAGACCCAGCTTGGCGGTCGACAAGTTGTAAGAATGCGCCAGCCCCTGATACAGGAAGATATTGCCGTGTGACTTGTGATCGTAGTTCTGCGGTTTCCAGATCTGGCCATCGGCACCCTTGACCTGGAACAGTTCGTCGGCGATCCAGCTGGTCAAGGTGTACTGGCTTGGCCGTTCGAGTGCCGTCAGGTAAATAGCCGGCTTGACCAGCGAGCCGATCGGCCGAACCGCGTCGATCGCCCGGTTGAAGCCCGAGAACCCGGCCTCACGCCCACCGATCAACGCCTGCACTTCGCCGGTTTCCGGGTTGGTGACGACCATGGCCGACTCCACCTCATCAGAACCCTTGCGCCCGGCGAGCTTCTTGAACGTATCGTCCATGGCAGCCTGGGACTTCATCTGCAGGATCGGATCGAAACTGGTAAAGATCCGCAGCCCTTCTTCGGTCAAGTCTTCGTCGCGATAGTCTTCGCGCAGCTGACGCTTGACCAGATCGAGGAACGCCGGGAACGAGCTGTCGGCGAGGGTCCCGGTCTTGGTCACACCCAGCGGCATTTTCTTCGCAGCGGCAACCACTTCCGGCGTGGCGACGCCCTGCTGCTCGAACAGATCGAGCACCAGATTGCGACGCTCCAGAGCACGCTCCGGATTACGACGCGGGTTGTAGAAGGACGGCCCTTTGACCAGACCGACCAGCATCGCCACCTGATGGATTTTCAGTTCGGACAGCGGCTGGCTGAAGAAATACTGACTGGCCAGACCGAAACCGTGAACAGCACGCTGGCCGTCCTGCCCGACGAACACTTCGTTGAGATAGGCCTCGAGGATTTCCTGCTTGCTGTAATGGATCTCCAGCAAAACGGCCATCATGGCTTCGGTCAGCTTGCGGGTCAGGCTGCGTTCATTGGTCAGGTAGAAGTTCTTGACCAACTGCTGGGTCAGCGTACTGCCGCCCTGGCGCATCTGCCCCTGCGAGGTATTGACCCAGATCGCCCGGGCAATGGACTTGGGCGACACGCCGAAGTGGTGATAGAAATCCCGGTCCTCGACCGCTACCAGCCCGTCGAGCAGATAGGGCGGCGCCTGATCCAGCTTGATCAGGATCCGGTCTTCCAGATTCTTCGGGTAAAGACCGCCGATCAGCAAGGGTTCAAGCCGCGCCACCGCAAGCTTGGCTCCATTGCCCGACGACAGGTCGGCTACGTAGTCACCGGAAAAGCGCACGCGAACCTGCTGCGCTGCGTCAGTGCCTTCGTAGAACTGGAAACCACGTGTGTTGAGGTCGACGGTATTGCCGTTCACCGCTGCGGCGCCGGGCCCGTTCGCCACGCTTTCGCGGCGATAGCCCAGGGCGTCCAGCTCAATGAGAAAGTCATCGCGGCTCAGCTTCTGTCCGACGAAAAGTTCCAGCGGCCGTGCATAGACCTTGGCCGGGATGGTCCAGCGCTTGCCGGAGAATTTTTCCTGGACGATGGCATCCAGGTAAATGGCCAGGCCGCCCAGCAGAACCAGGCCGACAATACCAAGCTTCAGCGCCCAGCCCAGCCACTTGTTAAGGCTGCGGGGAGGTTGTTTTTTTGCAGAACGAGAGGTGCGGGATCGAGTCATGGGCGCGGATTATACGCACTTTACCGAGGATCGACAGACGCCCGAGTCAGCGGTTTGCAGCCTCGCGCCAAGCGGCCATAATGGCGGCATCGTGTACTTACATTTTGAACACATTCCTGAAGGATCGACCGTGAGCCAGTCTTTGATTGCTGCCCTGCAGAACCCTGCCCTCTTCCCCCATCCGGTGGAGAGTTTCCAGGTCATCGAAACGCACATTTCCTGGGTGCTGCTGACGGGTCCGTATGCCTACAAATTCAAAAAGCCGATGAACTTCGGCTTTCTGGATTTCACCACGCTGGCCCTGCGCAAGCATTTCTGCGAAGAAGAGTTGCGCCTGAATCAGCGTCTGACCGACGACCTCTACATCGAAGTCCTGCCGATCACTGGCACAGAGAACGCGCCACAACTGGGCGGCGACGGCGAAGCCATCGAGTACGCGCTGAAGATGAAGCAGTTCTCGCAGGATGGTCTGCTGAGCACGCTGCAGGCCAACGGTGAAGTGACGACTGCGCACATCGACGAACTGGCGAGCCAGATTGCCGGCTTTCACCTGACCTCACCGCAGGTCGGGGCCGAAAGCGAACTCGGCTCGCCTGACAGCGTGATGGCCCCGGTGGTACAGAATTTCGAGCAGATTCGCCCTCTGCTGAGCGAAAAATCCGACCTGGCACAGCTTGATGCCCTGCAGGCGTGGGCAGAGTCGAGCTTTGCGCGACTCAAGCCGCTGCTGGCTCACCGCAAGGCCGACGGGTTCATCCGTGAATGCCATGGCGACATCCATCTGGGCAACGCAACGGTGATTGACGGCAAGGTCGTACTGTTCGACTGCATCGAGTTCAACGAGCCGTTCCGCAAGACCGACGTCTACGCCGACATCGGCTTTCTGGCAATGGACCTTGAGGACCGTGGCCTGAAATCGCTGTCGCGGCGCTTGATCAGTCAGTACCTCGAAGTCACCGGCGACTACGCAGGCCTTGAGCTGTTGAACTTCTACAAGGCCTACCGCGCAATGGTCCGCGCCAAGGTGGCACTGTTCACCCAGCCGGCCAATGCCGACGGTTTGCAGCGCGCGGCGACGCTTCGTCAGTACCGCAATTATGCCAATCTGGCCGAGAGCTACAGCGCTATCCCTTCGCCGTTTCTGACGATTACCCACGGTGTCTCTGCCGTCGGCAAAAGCCACGTAGCAATGCGTCTGGTGGAATCGCTGGGCGCCATCCGCCTCCGCTCGGACGTAGAGCGCAAGCGCCTGTTTGCCGGCCAGGGCCAGGATCTGTATGACGCGCAAGCCAGCAGCGCAACTTATGCACGCCTGCATGAGCTGGCCTCCGCAACACTGCGCGCGGGCTTCTCGGTGGTAATCGATGCGACCTACCTGAAGCGCGAGCAACGCGATGCGGCGGCAAAGATTGCGGAAAACACCGGTGTGCCGTTCCTGATTCTGGATTGCGAAGCACCACAGGCAGTGATCGCTGGCTGGCTTGCGCAGCGTCAGGCACAGAACAACGACCCCTCCGACGCCACACTGGAAGTCATCGAGGCGCAGCAGGCCAGTCGCGAATTGCTAGGCGCCGACGAAATCCTGCGCAGCAAGAAGGTTGCAACCAACGTCAGCAGCGACCTGGACAGCCTTATCGACAACCTGCGTCAGCGCCTGCCGGGTCTTTAAACAGACGCATGGCCGTTGAGCGGTTAATGCTTCACGGCCTCAAGATGATGGCGATATACTGGCGCCATAATTCCAACGCAACGACATGTCCGAGGCCATCATGAGCCACCCCAAACAGATCGACTCACCGCTTTATATGCTGCTGCGCAAAGATGACGTCGAAGGTTTCAATCAAGAGAAACCACGAACCGGCACCATCGACATGGTCGGGGGCGACTTCAGGGGGCTGGACCTGCGCGAGCTGGACACAGCCGGCATCGACTTCACCGACGCCTATTTTCGCTCTGCCGACCTTCGCGGCCTGGACCTGCGCAATACGCCGATGGAAGGTGCGAGCATCGCTCACGCACAGATTTCAGGGGTATTCTTCCCGGCCGAACTCTCGGCTGACGAGATCCTGATGTCGGTGAATTTCGGCACGCGCCTGCGCTACCGTACCCACTGATACCGCAAAAACGTTGCAGCCTGCATGCGCGATGCATAGCGGGCTGGCGATGTATCGCACTCTTTTCATGCCCCCCCCTTCTCTTGCATGCGCAACCCGGTCTTCGCTGTGCTCAGCACTTTTTAGCCCTCAAATATGCGTGCCGAATCAGGCGCAGGCACCGGCGTCCGGGCCACCAAAAGAAATGTTGACTTACAAATGAGAATCGTTATGATTATCACATCCGGTCGCGAGACTGGACGGTAGCCTGAAAGACCTTGGTTCGGACTTTCAGATTATCTCCTCATCAGGCTAATCACGGTTTTTGACCCGGCTCTTTGCCGGGTCTTTTTTTGCCCGGCACAAAACCACCGGTCATTCAAAAGCCAGCGCCGCCACCATGGGATTCGAGCAGGCCGAGCCTTGCCAGCAAATCGTCCAGCAAGCTCGATCCTCCCAGCCGTAAACGTCCGGCGCTGATCCATTGCAGACCAAATCGCGCGCGGACCAGTGCCATGTAAACACGCGCCTCGTCGAACGTACGGATCCCGCCTGCAACCTTGAGCCCCACTTGTCCACCTACGTCAGCAATGGACTCCAGCATGATCCGTGCAGCCTGCGGCGTGACATGCGTGGCGGCCTTGCCCGTGCTGGTCTTGATGAAGTCAGCGCCCGAAACAATCGCATCGCGACACGCATCGAGGATCATTTGCGAGTCACGCAAGTCACCGGTTTCAAGGGTAGCGGTAAGCCTGACCTGCCCGGCACACAAAGCCGAACACGCCGAAATCATCGCCAGGCCGGGCTGCCGATCTCCGCCAAGCAACGCGCGAAAGGGATACACGACGTCGATCTCATCCGCGCCAGCCATCAGCGCAGCGCGTACCTGGGCGATGACTGACTGAACATTGCTGCTGCCATGAGGGAAATTGACCACGGCGACGACCTTGATATGACGAGCCTGTAGGCGATCCAGCGTGGTGCGTGCCAGACACACGAAACGTTGCTGGACGCTGACCGCGGCAACCGGCCCCACAGGCGTACATGCACGCCGACAGATGCCGACAATGCGCTGCTCCGTGTCGTCTGTGTTGAGGGCGAACAGCTCAAGCAGCCCGATGACCTGACGCGCCAGTCGCTCATCATCTGCTGTCATCTCTTTCATAGTATTTCCGCTCTGCAAGACATGAGCGGACGATATATGGCTGCAAGACCTACAGGCGTAGGCGATGCGCTTAGAGACGAAAGCTACAGAAAGACAGGAAAGAACCGACGTACCCTGTAATGACTTCAACGTAACGCAGCGCATCAATCCGAAGAAAATGCCAGACTTGTCCGATCAGGCATCGCCCCTGAAAACTGGCACCCTAAAACGGGCCCTCTACCAACTGGCCTATGGAGGCTTCTTGATATTCCTTTGCACTTCAAGCCACCTGCCCGAAGCCCACAGCAAAGGCTTCGCGCTGGGCGAACATGCGCTGTTTGCCGTGCGCCGCCAAGGCCAAGTGTTCGTCTACAAAAACCGCTGCCCGCATCGCGGCATTCCCCTGGAATGGCAACCCGATCAATTTCTGGACAGCAGTGCAAGCCTGATCCAGTGCGCTACGCACGGGGCGTTGTTTCTGATAGAGAGTGGCGAATGCGTTGCCGGGCCTTGCGAAGGCCAATCCTTGACCGTCATCAAAAGCCGTGAAGACGCCGAGGGCATCTGGGTGTCGCTGCATCTGGAGGCATGACGGAGCCTGAACCGCCTGTAGCCAGATGCCTCAATCCAGTCCGTGCACCTGCAGGCGACGGTCGATAAAAATCTCTTCCGACGTCAGTTGCGCACCGTAGGCAAGAATTTGCACACCGGCATCAATAGCTTCACGCAACGCCGCCGCGTAGGCAGGATCAATCTCCTGCGCAGGCCGCACAGCGTCGATACCGGTGAGATTGACGCAATACAGCAGCACGGCGCGCACGCCTTCGCGCGCCAGCGTCGCCAGTTCGCGCAGGTGCCGCGCGCCTCGCTGCGTCACCGCATCGGGGAATGCCGCCACGCTGGAGCCATCGAACCCCAAAGTGACACTTTTCACTTCCAGATACAGGTAGCCATCCGGATACTCCAGACGAAAGTCCACACGGCTTTTTTCCTGTCCGTAGGCCACCTCGCGCTTGAGCGCCGTGAACCCCGTCAGTTCGCTGATGACCCCGGCGCGCAAGGCCTCGTCAACCAGCGTATTGGCCCGTCCGGTATTGATACAGGCCAGGCGACCCTGCGGGGTTTCGCTGATTTCCCAAGTGCCCGGCAGTTTGCGCTTGGGATCATTCGAGCGACTGAACCACACGCGCCCGCCGGGCATCATGCAGTTGAGCATCGAACCGGTGTTAGGGCAGTGAATGGTCAGCAACTCACCGCTATCGGTTTCGATATCAGCGAGAAAACGCTTATAACGCACCAGCAGACGACCCTGTTCAAGCTGCGGAGAAAAACGCATCAGACGCCCCAGCTACGCAGACCGCGAGCGATTCGCTCGACCGCCTGTTCAAGGCGCGGCAGGCTTTGCGTATAGGCAAAGCGCACGTGGTGCCCTGCCTGAAAACGGCCAAAGTCCAGCCCCGGTGTAAAGGCGACGTGCTCGGTTTCCAGAAAGTGCCGGCAAAAGGCAAAGGCATCACCGCCAAACGCGGAAATATCGGCATACAAATAAAAGGCCCCTTCCGGCTCGACGGCAATACCGAACCCCAGTTCGCGCAGCGCTGGCAGCAGAAAGTCCCGGCGGCGGCCGAACTCGGCACGCCGTTGCTCGAGTATGGCCAGCGTCTGCGGCTCAAAGCAGGCGAGCGCAGCATGTTGCGCCATGCTCGGCGCGCTGATGTAAAGGTTCTGGGCCAGCTTTTCCAGATCGGCCACAGCATCCTCTGGCGCGACCAGCCAGCCAAGACGCCACCCGGTCATGCCGAAATACTTTGAAAAGCTATTGAGGACGAAAGCGTCATTATCCACCTCCAGCACACTGCTGGCGTCCACACCGTAGGTCAGGCCGTGATAGATCTCGTCCACCACCAAGTGGCCATTGCGGGCTTTCAATGCCTGAGACAAGGCTGCCAGTTCGTCACGACTCAATAGAGTGCCGGTCGGGTTGGCGGGCGATGCCACCAGCGCGCCGACACTGTTCTGGTTCCAGTGCTTGGCCACCAGCTCGGGGGTCAGTTGATAACGCTCCTGGGGACCTACCGGCACCAGCTGCGCCTCGCCTTCTATCAGACGTAAAAAGTGGCGATTGCACGGGTAGCCAGGGTCGGCCAGCAACCAGTGCTTGCCCGGATCGACCAGTAGACTGCTGGTCAGCAACAACGCGCCTGAACCACCCGGCGTGACCAGAATGCGCTGAGGATCAATGTCGACGCCGTAACGCTGGGCGTAAAACCCGGCAATGGCCTCGCGCAGCTGCGGCAGGCCGCGCGCGGCGGTGTAACGCGTCTTGCCGTCTGCCAGTGCCGCCTGGCCAGCCTTAATGATGGGCTGCGCAGTGGTGAAATCGGGCTCGCCGATTTCAAGATGAATCACATCATGACCCGCCGCCTGCAATTCATTAGCACGCGCCAGCAACGCCATGACATGAAAAGGTTCTATGGCGCGGCTGCGCGCACTGTAAGGCTGGCTCATGGATATTCCTTTGGAGGGCGGGTGTTAAAACATGATTGTCATCACGGCGCGCCATGATTCTACCCAACCACCCGCCCGACGGTGTGTTTGCGGACTGAAAAACCCGGTCCCCGAACGCTGAATAAAAGAAAGCTACGACGGTGCGCAGCGACTAGAGTTCATTTAGATGCAGGGCAGATGCGAAATGGCCATCTCCATAAGAAGACGGCGTCGTCATGCTCGACAACCGGGAGTAGCGCACTCCGATTTGATCTGGTAAGTTCGCCCGCTTGCAGCTGCAGGGCCGACGGGTGTCGGTGATGGAACAATCCTGCGCAATAGATTAGAAGAGTGAGAGGCGGTCCAGACATGCCCACCCCAGAAAAGCAACAGAACCATCTAATCAGCGGCTTTGAGCCCTACGTGCAAACGAAGGGTGAAGAGTACATGGGCGAGCCGATGCGCGCGCACTTCACCAAGATCCTGAACAAGTGGAAGCAGGACTTGATGCAAGAGGTCGACCGAACGGTAGACCATATGAAGGATGAAGCTGCCAACTTCCCTGATCCGGCCGACCGTGCCAGTCAGGAAGAAGAGTTCAGCCTCGAACTTCGTGCCCGCGATCGCGAACGCAAGCTGATCAAGAAAATCGACAAGACGCTGCAACTGATCAAGGACGAGGAATATGGCTGGTGTGAATCCTGCGGCGTAGAGATCGGCATCCGCCGTCTTGAGGCTCGCCCGACTGCAGACCAGTGCGTCGACTGCAAGACACTTGCAGAAATCAAGGAAAAACAGGTCGGTAAATGACCTGGGGCCGCCTTTGACTGAAAAGACGCTTCGGCGTCTTTTTTTGTGCCTGTGGAAGTCACTCTGCGCAACGCATGCCAAGGGAAATTTTTCTCCGGACACTTCTTGTTCCTCACGCTCTGCGCTCGGTGTTATACACAAATCTAACTGACTATCGTGCTAATGCTCCGCGTTGGCATGCAGTTCGTGACGCTCTGCGTCACACAGCGGTTCCTTGATGTCAGGTGGATTGGAGTTCGACTCAGGTCACCTTTTCGCCCCTCGGCGAGTTACTTTGATGGGGCCAAAGTAACCAAACCCCCTCGCTCCTGTTTCCGGCCCGACTTCGTCGGGTCCCTTCGCCCTGACACTGATCCGGGGGTCGCCGCAACGGGCCATCCATGGCCCGGTGCGGCTAACTCGGCATCCTTGCCGAGTTACCCCCGGATCAGCGCCAGGACTCAGCCGTCACTAACGTCGCAATTTGCGTCGTTCATGCCATCGCGATCAAAAAAGCACTTCGTTGGCAGCAGCTGCAGATAAGGCATGAGATTGTTTTGACTATCGTTCCAACGCTCCGCGTGGGAATGCAGTTCGTGACGCTCCGCGTCACATAGCGGTTCTGCGATGTCAGGTGAATTTGGGTTCGGCTCAGGCCATCTTTTCTATCCTCTGCGTTCCACTTGCCCGCCCAAGCCCGTCACCCGTAACATCCCGCCCATGAAAAAACCGGCCTATATCGGGCGCTTTGCGCCGACTCCCAGTGGTTACCTGCATTTTGGCTCGCTGGTCGCAGCCCTCGCCTCCTATCTAGATGCGCGCGCGGCAGACGGTCAGTGGCTGTTGCGCATGGAGGATCTCGACCCGCCGCGTGAAGTAGCCGGCGCGCAGGCGGGGATTCTCGAGACACTCGAGCGCTACGGTTTTGAATGGGACGGCCAGATGGTGCGGCAAAGCGAGCGTCATGACGCCTACGCCGAGATCCTCCAGCGCTGGTTCAATCATGGCCTGGCCTACGCCTGCACCTGCTCGCGTAAACAGCTCGAAGACTTTCAGGGTGTCTATCCGGGTTTCTGCCGCAATGCCGGGCATTCGCCGGACAACGCCGCAATCCGCATTCGCGTTCCGGAGCTGGAATATCGCTTCGAAGACCGGGTTCAGGGCACGTTCAAAATGCACCTGGGCCGCGAAAGCGGTGACTTTGTAATCCGCCGGCGCGATGGGCTATATGCCTATCAACTGGCCGTGGTCATTGACGACGCCTGGCAAGGCGTCACCGATATCGTTCGCGGTGCCGACCTGCTCGACTCGACACCCCGCCAGCTGTACCTGCAGGAACTGCTGGGCCTGCCCCAACCGCGCTACCTGCATGTACCGTTGATCACCCAACCCGATGGTCACAAGCTGGGCAAGTCCTATCGCTCCCCACCACTGCCGGCCGATCAGGCGACGCCGCTGCTGCTTCGGGCCTTGCGCGCATTGGGGCAGCCGCTCGATGCGCACATGACCGATGGCACCGCGCAGGAAGTGCTCGCCTGGGGCATACGTCACTGGAACGCTGACCTGATACCCCGACTGCGCAATATTGAGGAAGCCCGGATAGACTGATCCAGAGCGGTCGCCGCAAACTGCGACGCAAGGATACTTGCAGGTTATCCGGCATCCGTTAACATGCCGCTCCTCATCTACCAGCGCAGGGAGACCAGATGTACATATACCGGTTGGTTTTGCTTCTGGTGGTCGGCATTTATCTGTTCTCTCCAGCCATCATGGACTGGTGGATCGATGCCACCGGTGCCTGGTATCGGCCCTACATGTTGTGGCTGATCCTGATTGTGGTGACGTTCATTCTGCAGAGCCAGCGAGATGCCGATGAGCTTTAGTCTGACGCAGATGCTGCTGGTCAGCGCCGCCTACCTGTTGGTGCTGTTCGGCGTAGCCTGGGTCAGCGAACATGGCCTGATTCCGCGCTGGATCATTCGTCATCCGCTGACCTACACCCTGTCACTGGGCGTCTACGCCAGCGCCTGGGCGTTTTATGGCACGGTTGGTCTGGCCTATCAGTATGGCTACGGCTTTCTGTCCAGTTATCTGGGGGTGTCCGGGGCCTTCCTCCTCGCGCCGGTGCTGCTCTACCCCATCCTCAGAATTACCCGCACCTACCAGCTGTCATCACTGGCCGATCTGTTCGCCTTCCGTTTTCGCAGTACCTGGGCCGGTGCACTGACCACCGTATTCATGCTGATCGGCGTGTTGCCGCTGCTGGCCTTGCAGATTCAGGCGGTCGCCGACTCCATCGGCATTCTGACGCGCGAGCCGGTGCAGGACCGGGTCGCAGTGGCATTCTGCGCACTGATCACCCTGTTCACGATTTTCTTCGGCTCACGGCACATCGCGACCCGTGAGAAACACGAGGGCCTGGTGTTCGCCATCGCCTTTGAATCGCTGATCAAGCTGATCGCCCTGGGCGGCGTCGGGCTGTATGCCTTGTATGGCGTGTTCGACGGCCCGCAACAACTGGAACTGTGGCTGCTGCAGAACCAGACCGCCCTCGCCTCGCTGCACACGCCTTTGCAGGAAGGCCCGTGGCGCACGTTGCTGCTGGTGTTCTTCGCCTCCGCCATCGTCATGCCGCACATGTATCACATGACCTTCACGGAAAACCTCAACCCGCGCTCGCTGGTCAGCGCCAGCTGGGGTCTGCCGCTGTTTCTGCTGTTGATAAGCCTCGCAGTGCCGCTGATCCTCTGGGCCGGGCTCAAGCTCGGCGCCACCACCAGCCCGGAATATTTCACGCTCGGCATCGGCATCGCCGCCAACAGCAAGTCTCTGGCCCTGCTCGCCTATATCGGCGGGCTGTCGGCGGCTAGCGGGCTGATCATCGTCACCACGCTGGCGTTGTCCGGCATGGCACTCAATCACTTGGTGCTGCCGCTGTATCAGCCACCCGCCGAGGGCAATATCTATCGCTGGCTGAAGTGGACACGACGCGGACTGATCGTGGCGATCATCGCGCTGGGTTACGGCTTCTACCTGATGCTCGGCGCTCAGCAGGATCTGGCCAATCTGGGCATCGTCGCCTTCGTTGCAACCCTGCAATTCCTGCCGGGCGTGCTGTCGGTACTGTACTGGCCGACCGCGAACCGACGCGGCTTCATCGCCGGGCTGCTGGCCGGCATTTCGGTCTGGGCAGTCAGCATGCTGTTGCCGCTGATCGGCAACCTGCAGGGCTTCTATATTCCCTGGCTGAACATGATCTATGTGCTGGACGACACCAGCTGGCACATGGCAGCCATCGCCTCGCTGGCCGCAAACGTTTTGCTGTTCACCCTGATCTCGCTGTTCACCAATGCCAGCCCTGAAGAAGCCGGGGCCGCCGAGGCCTGCGCAGTCGACAACGTGCGCCGCCCGCAACGCCGGGAACTGCACGCGGTGTCGCCACAGGAGTTCGCCACCCAACTGGCCAAGCCGTTGGGCGCGAAAGCCGCGCAGAAGGAAGTCGAGCAAGCGCTGCGCGATCTTTATCTGCCGTTCGACGAGCGCCGCCCTTATGCCCTGCGCCGCCTGCGCGACCGCATCGAGGCCAACCTGTCCGGGCTGATGGGGCCGAGCGTTGCACAGGACATGGTGGAAACGTTTCTGCCGTACAAATCAGGCAGCGAAAAATACGTCACCGAAGACATACATTTTATTGAAAGCCGGCTTGAGGACTACCACTCGCGCCTTACCGGCCTTGCCGCCGAACTCGATGCCTTGCGCCGCTACCACCGCCAGACCCTTCAGGAACTGCCGATGGGCGTCTGCTCGCTGGCCGAAGATCAGGAGATCCTGATGTGGAACAGGGCCATGGAAGAATTGACCGGAATCGTCGCCCAGCGCGTAGTGGGTTCACGACTGGAAACCATTGCCGAGCCGTGGAAGGGCCTGCTGACCGGTTTTACCAGCCTGCCCGATGAGCATTTACACAAGCAGAAGCTCGGTCTGGACGGCCAGACACGCTGGCTCAATCTGCACAAGGCCGCCATCAACGAGCCTCTGGCGCCGGGCAACAGCGGCCTGGTGGTGCTGGTCGAAGACCTGACCGACACGCAGATGCTCGAAGACAAGCTGGTGCATTCGGAACGCCTGGCAAGTATCGGCCGACTGGCCGCCGGCGTGGCGCACGAGATCGGCAATCCGATTACCGGTATTGCCTGTCTCGCCCAGAACCTGCGCGAGGAACGCGAAGAAGACGGCGAACTCAAGGAGATCAGCAGCCAGATCCTCGAACAGACCAAACGCGTCTCGCGCATCGTCCAGTCATTGATGAGTTTTGCCCACGCGGGCGCTCATCAGCATAGCGACGAAGCCGTTTGTCTGGCCGTGGTGGCCCAGGATGCTATTGGTCTGCTGGCGCTGAACCGGCGCAATTTCGAAGTACACTTCTACAACCTGTGCAACCCCGAGCATTGGGCTGTCGGCGACTCGCAGCGGCTGGCGCAGGTGTTGATCAATCTGCTCTCCAACGCCCGTGATGCCTCCCCGGCAGGCAGCGCAGTCAGGGTCAGAAGCGAAGTATCCGAGCACACTGTGGACTTGATCGTCGAAGACGAAGGCAGTGGGATTTCAAAGGCAATCATGGACCGATTGTTCGAGCCGTTCTTCACCACCAAGGATCCTGGCGAGGGAACCGGACTTGGCCTGGCGCTGGTCTATTCCATCGTTGAAGAGCATTATGGACAAATCACCATCGACAGCCCGGCCGATCCCGAGCAACAGCGTGGAACCCGTATTCGGGTGACCTTGCCACGCCATGTCGACGCGACGTCCACCGCGAACTGAGACCGTCGAGAGAACTGAATCAATGCCGCATATTTTGATCGTCGAAGACGAAACGATTATCCGCTCAGCCCTGCGTCGCCTGCTTGAACGCAACCAGTATGAAGTCAGTGAAGCCGGCTCCGTTCAAGAGGCTCAGGAACGCTTCAGCATCCCGTCGTTCGATCTTATCGTCAGCGACCTGCGCCTGCCCGGCGCGCCCGGCACCGAACTGATCAAGCTCGGCGAAGGCAAACCGGTGCTGATCATGACCAGTTACGCGAGCCTGCGCTCGGCAGTCGATTCGATGAAGATGGGCGCGGTGGACTACATCGCCAAACCCTTCGATCACGATGAAATGCTGCAGGCGGTCTCGCGGATCCTGCGTGACCGGCAGACGGTCAAGCACCTTCAGGACGAACGCAGCGCCACCGCCAGGACCAGCAATGCTGAAAAAGGCCCGGCTCAGAACCATAACGGCGAGATCGGCATCATCGGCTCATGCCCGCCCATGCTGGATCTCTACAGCAAGATCCGCAAAGTCGCCCCGACTGATTCCAATGTCCTGATTCAAGGGGAGTCAGGCACCGGTAAGGAGCTGGTCGCCCGCGCTCTGCACAACCTCTCACGCCGCGCCAAGGCACCGATGATTTCCGTCAACTGTGCGGCCATTCCCGAATCGCTGATCGAGTCCGAACTGTTCGGTCACGAGAAAGGCGCGTTTACCGGGGCCAGCGCAGGCCGCGCGGGTCTGGTCGAGGCCGCTGACGGTGGCACGCTGTTTCTCGATGAAATCGGCGAACTGCCCCTGGAAGCCCAGGCTCGCCTGCTGCGCGTATTGCAGGAAGGCGAGATTCGTCGCGTCGGTTCGGTGCAATCACAAAAGGTCGACGTACGCCTGATTGCCGCGACCCACCGGGACCTGAAAACACTGGCCAAAAATGGCGAGTTTCGTGAAGACCTGTTCTATCGCCTGCACGTTATCGCCCTGAAACTCCCGGCGCTGCGCGAACGTGGCAACGACATCCTGGAAATCGCTCGTGCGTTCCTGGTCCGCCAGAGCAGCAAGGTCGGACGCGACGACCTCAAATTTGCACACGACGCCGAACAGGCGATCCGCCATTACAGCTGGCCGGGTAACGTGCGCGAGCTGGAAAACGCGGTGGAGCGCGCGGTGATTCTCTGCGAGAACCCGGAAATCACCGCTGACCTGCTGGGCATCGACATTGAGCTCGACGGGCTGGATGACGACGAGTACATGGGCATGGCACCGTTACCGGGCTCTTCCGGTTCGTCGGGCAACGAGCCGGCCGAAGACCTGTCGCTCGAAGACTATTTTCAGCACTTCGTTCTGGAGCATCAGGACCACATGACTGAAACCGAGCTGGCACGCAAACTGGGCGTCAGTCGCAAATGTCTGTGGGAACGCCGTCAGCGTCTGGGTATCCCGCGGCGCAAGGGCGTGGCCAGCGAGACATAAAACCAGCCCAAGGCTCTGGCACGCGGTGCGCAGGGCGGGTACAAACTGTTACCTCAAGCGTTTCACGTAACAAAAGCCGGGTCTTACGGTAACGCAGGCCCGGCTTTTTTGTGTGCGCAAAACCGGCCTGTTGCCCGAAAAGCCCCGGTTTACGGGGCTTGGCAAAAGTTGGCACAGCTTCTGCTATATGCTTAGTACAAGAAGAACAACAAGCAGTACGACACCCACAATAAAAACAATACGAATCGACTCACGCATAACAAGAACAACACGGCGGAGGCGCAGCTAACTGATTCTTTTGGAGAGGAGTTGTATTTGGGGCTTGCCCCGCAACCAGGCCGAGAACAACAAAAACTACCCTTAGGTAGCGCCTGAACTGGTTGGATCGAATGATCATTGCAACGCAGCGACCAAAGCAATCCGTTTGCTCTTGACTCCCGACTGGGAGGTTTCACAGACGAAAGTCTCGTGAATGGGCACTCAACAAAAACAAGAAGCCCAGGCAGAAAACAATAATAAAGAGCACACACTTTGGGGGAGCTTCGGCTCCCCCAGTAGCTTCCCCGCCTTGATCCGCGCCATCGTTTACCCTTGCGCGACAGCTTCCTACACCATCACTCGACTAAATGCTAGAATCCCCGCCCATCATGCGGTCATTCCACGTTTTTGGCCGAATATTCCTTCAAACAGTGCATCCCATGCTGAAGAAGTTGTTCCAGTCATTTCGTTCCCCACTGCGCAAACCGCAGCAACATACGCGCACTACGCCTGAAGTGCTCAACAGCAGCCAACATTCGCTGCAACGCAGTCAGTTCAGCCGCTATGCCGTGAATATCGTCGAGCGCCTGCAGAATGCCGGCTACCAGGCCTATCTGGTCGGTGGTTGCGTACGCGACATGATGCTCAACATAACGCCCAAGGATTTCGACGTCGCCACCAGCGCCACGCCCGAACAGGTGCGTGCCGAATTCCGCAACGCGCGGATCATCGGCCGCCGGTTCAAGCTGGTGCACATCCATTTCGGTCGCGAAATCATCGAAGTGGCGACGTTCCGCGCCAATCATCCTCAGGATGACGAAGAAGAGGACAGCAACCAGTCCTCGCGCAATGAAAGCGGACGCATCCTGCGTGACAACGTATACGGCACGCTTGAAGAAGACGCCCAGCGTCGCGACTTCACGATCAACGCGCTTTACTACGACCCGGTCAGCGAGCGCGTTCTGGATTACGCCAACGGCGTGCACGACATCCGTAACCGCCTGATCCGCCTGATCGGCGATCCGGAACAGCGTTATAAAGAAGACCCGGTGCGCATGCTGCGTGCCGTGCGTTTCGCGGCCAAGCTGGACTTCGGCATCGAGAAGCACAGCGCTCAACCGATCCGCGCACTGGCGCCGATGCTGCGTGACATTCCATCGGCACGCCTGTTCGAGGAAGTGCTCAAACTGTTCCTCTCCGGGCATGCCGCCCCCACCTTTGAAATGCTGGTGGACCTGGAACTGTTCGAACCGTTGTTCCCAGCCAGCTCCAAGGCCCTGGAATACAACCCGACCTACACCCATACGCTGATCAGCAATGCGTTGATCAATACCGACCTGCGCATCAAGCAAAACAAACCGGTCACACCGGCGTTCCTGTTCGCTGCCCTGCTCTGGCCTGCGCTGCCGGCCAAGGTGCTGCGTGCTCAGGAACGCGGCATGCCGCCGATCGCAGCCATGCAGGAAGCCGCTCACGAACTGATCATCGAGCAGTGCCAGCGCATCGCCATTCCCAAGCGCTTCACGCTGCCGATCCGCGAGATCTGGGACATGCAGGAGCGCCTGCCGCGCCGTTCGGGCAAGCGCGCCGACCTGCTGCTCGACAACTCGCGGTTCCGCGCCGGCTACGACTTCCTGCTGTTGCGTGAAACTGCGGGCGAGCAGACCGATGGTCTGGGCCAGTGGTGGACCGATTATCAGGACTGCAACGACAGCGAACGCCGCGACATGATTCGCGACCTGAGCAACAAGCCTGAAGCGGCGGGCACAGCCCCGCGCAAGCGTCGTCGTAACAGCGGTGCCAAACGCAAGCGCACCACGGGCGAGGCGCAAAGCGGTGAATGAACCGCTGTTGGCCACTGAACGCGTGTACATCGGTCTGGGCAGCAACCTGGCTGACCCGGCCGAGCAATTGCGCAGCGCCCTCAAGGCCATTGCGCAATTGCCCGATTGTCAGTTGAGCGGCGTATCGTCGTTCTATATCAGCGACTCGCTACTGCCCGGTCAACCGCGCTTCACCAATGCCGTCGCGGCAGTCGACACCTGCATGGCGCCGCTGACACTGCTTGATGCGCTACAGGCCATCGAGCTGGATCAAGGCCGCGAACGCCACGAACGCTGGGGGCCGCGCACGCTGGACCTCGATATCCTGCTGTTCGGCGACCGCCTGATCGACGAGCCACGCCTCAAAGTGCCGCATTACCACATGCAGGCCAGGGCCTTCGTGCTGTACCCGCTGGCAGAGCTGGCTCCGGGGCTGACACTGGCCGACGGCCGCCTACTGAATCGTCTGCTCGATGATTGCCCGTTCACAGGCCTTGAACGTCTGCCCGCCGAGGCATGAAGCCTGTCTGTTACCGCGCCGTTGTAACCGGTCGGACGCACAGGTAACACCTTCAATTGACTTCACGCCCCCTCCTCACGAAGATAGGCCTCCCGCCGCCACACCACAGGCGAACGGGTGCGAAACAGGCCTTTGCAAAACACCGCGACACGACGGTGTGCCTGCTTTTCCAGGATGACTCTCACGCGCTGAGCACCCGTCTTCACAGCGCCTGATGGAGGACTTTACATGCCGAACATAACCGTTACGTCGCTGCTGGCCATGAAGCAGAAAGGTGAAAAAATCACCATGCTGACCTGCTACGACGCAACCTTCGCCCACACGGCCTCTCAAGCGGGTGTCGAAGTGCTGCTGATAGGCGACTCGCTGGGCATGGTCCTGCAGGGTCACGACAGCACCCTGCCTGTTACCACGGCTGAAACGGCGTACCACGTTGCCTGTGTGAAACGCGGCAACCAGGGCGCGATGATCCTCGCCGACCTGCCGTTCATGGCCAACGCGACGCTGGAGCAGACCCTGATCAACAGCGCGACGCTGATGCAGGCAGGCGCGCACATGATCAAGGTCGAAGGCGCTGCCTGGCTGGCCGAGTCGATCCGTTTGCTGGCCGAGCGCGGCATTCCGGTGTGCGCGCACATGGGTCTGACCCCACAGGCAGTCAACGTGTTGGGTGGCTACAAGGTGCAGGGCCGGCTGGAGGCGCAGGCGCGGCAGATGCGCGCCGATGCAATCGCACTGGAACAGGCGGGCGCAGCGATGATTCTGCTGGAGTGCGTGCCCAGCGAACTGGCCGAGGAAATCACCCAGGCGGTGAAGGTCCCGGTCATCGGCATTGGCGCAGGCAGCGCCACTGATGGTCAGGTCCTGGTGCTGCACGACATGCTCGGCCTGTCCATCACCGGACGCGTGCCCAAGTTCGTGAAAAACTTCATGACCGGTCAGCCCGATATCCAGTCGGCTATCCGGGCCTACGTGGCCGCAGTCAAAGACGTCAGCTTTCCGGCCACTGAACACGGATTCTCGGCATGAACACAGTAAAAACCGTACAGGACCTGCGCGCCGCTGTTGCGCGGGCACGCAGCGAAGGCAAGCGGATCGCGCTGACCCCGACGATGGGCAACCTGCACAGCGGCCACGCCGCGCTGGTCACCAAGGCGGCGCAGCGTGCCGATTTCGTGGTCGCCACTATTTTCGTCAATCCGCTGCAGTTCGGCCCCAACGAAGACCTGGCCACCTACCCTCGCACGCTGGCTGCCGATCAGGAAAAACTCCTGCAGGCCGGTTGCAACCTGCTGTTCACCCCAAGCGTCGAAGAAATCTATCCGCACGGCATGGCCGACCAGACACTGGTCAGCGTGCCGCACCTGTCGCAAGGCCTGTGTGGCGCCAGCCGTCCCGGCCATTTCGAAGGTGTCGCGACCGTGGTCAGCAAGCTGTTCAACATGGTGCAGCCTGACCTGGCGATCTTTGGTGAAAAAGACTTCCAGCAACTGGCCGTGATTCGGGCCATGGTCCGTGATCTGAACATGCCGATCCAGATTATCGGCGAACCGACGGTGCGCGCCGACGACGGCCTGGCGCTGTCCTCGCGCAACGGTTATCTGAGCGACGATCAGCGCGCCGCTGCACCCGCGCTGTATCAGGCGCTCCGCCAGATCGCCGACGCGATCAAGGCCGGCGAGCAGGATTTCGACGCGCTGCTGGCAAGCAAGAAGCAGCAACTGGAGGCTGCCGGTTTTCGTATCGACTACCTGGAGATACGCGATGCCACCAGCCTGCGGGCGACGACTGCCGACAATCACGACCTGGTCATCCTCGCAGCGGCGTTCATGGGCAAAACCCGCTTGATAGACAACCTGCACCTGACCAGAAGCTGACAGGATGTGCGCTGGCAATGAACTAAGACACACCGGTAATGCCATACCGGTACAGGTTGCCTGAACCACAACCGACAGTATTCGAGACCAAACCCCGGTTGCCTGTGTGCGAAAAAGTACCGGGGTCATGTCAGGCGAGGCGCAGACAAACAGGTACGCGAAGGGTAGTCTGCGATGTGTAGCCCGTGAGAAAGCTTGCGACCTCGCTCCAAGAATATCCAAAGACAGAACCAGTTAAAGGAAACCCGCAGCGATGGCGTACTACCGCACTCCTTCCGATGTGACCGCTCTGCCCGCCTGGCAAGCGTTGAACAAACACCGCCAGACCATGCAGAACTTCAGCATGCGCGAAGCGTTCAACACCGACCCGCAGCGCTTCAGCCAATTCACCCTCAGCAGCGCTGGCCTGTTTCTCGATTACTCCAAAAACCTGATCACCACCGAGACCCGTGACCTGTTGGTCAGCCTGGCGGGCGAAGTGGGCCTCAAGGATGCGATCAAGGCTCAGTATGATGGCGAGCTGGTCAACTCATCCGAAGGCCGCCCTGCCCTGCATACCGCTCTGCGCCGTCCGGTCGGCGACAAGTTGAAAGTCAACGGCGTCGATGTGATGCCGGACGTACACCGCGTACTCAATCAGATGACCGAACTGGTCGGCCGCATCCATGACGGCCTGTGGCGCGGTTACACCGAAAAACCGATTACCGACGTGGTGAACATCGGCATCGGCGGCTCGTTCCTCGGTCCGGAGCTGGTCTCCGAAGCGCTGGTGGCCTACGCGCACAAGGGTGTCCGCTGCCATTACCTGGCCAACATCGACGGCAGCGAGTTTCACGAGTTGTCGATGAAGATTCGTGCCGAGACCACGCTGTTCATCGTCTCGTCGAAATCCTTCAACACGCTGGAAACCCTGAAAAACGCTCAGGCTGCACGTGCCTGGTACCTGGCGCAGGGCGGCTCGGAAGTCGAACTGCATCGCCACTTCATCGCGGTGTCCAGCAACAACGCGGCGGCCGTGGCCTTCGGCATCCGTGAAGAAAACATCTTCCCGATGTGGGACTGGGTCGGCGGTCGCTATTCGCTGTGGTCGGCCATCGGTCTGCCTATCGCGCTGGCCATCGGCATGTCCAACTTCAAGGAACTGCTGTCCGGTGCCTACACCATGGACCAGCATTTCCAGAGCGCGCCGTTCGAGCAAAACATGCCGGTATTACTGGGCTTGCTGGGCGTCTGGTACGGCAATTTCTGGGGCGCACAAAGCCACGCGATCCTGCCGTACGATCACTACCTGCGTAACATCACCAAGCACCTGCAACAACTGGACATGGAATCCAACGGCAAGAGCGTCCGTCAGGACGGTACGCCGACGTCGACCGACACCGGACCGGTGATCTGGGGCGGCGTGGGTGCCAATGGTCAGCACGCTTACCACCAGTTGCTGCACCAGGGCACGCAGATGATTCCGGCCGATTTCATTGTGCCGATCGTCAGCTTCAACCCGGTTGCCGACCACCACCAGTGGCTGTACGCCAACTGTCTGTCGCAGAGCCAGGCACTGATGATGGGCAAGACCCGCGCAGAAGCCGAAGCAGAACTGCGCGAGAAGGGTATGGACGAGCAAGAGGTGCAGAAGCTGGCACCGCACAAGGTCATCCCTGGCAACCGTCCGAGCAACACGCTGGTGGTCGAGCGCATCAGCCCGCGTCGTCTTGGCGCGCTGGTGGCCATGTATGAACACAAGGTGTTCGTGCAGAGCGTGATCTGGGGCACCAACGCCTTCGACCAATGGGGTGTGGAGCTGGGCAAGGAAATGGGCAAAGCGGTGTACCAGCGCCTGACCGGCGGCACCGAAGAGCCGGCTGACGATGCATCGACCCAAGGCCTGATCAACTACTTCCGCGGCCGTCACCGCGGCTGATTGTTTCCCTCTCGTTCCCACGCTCTGCGCTCAGCGTTACGCAGAAGTCTTGATGAGTAGGGGAAACGGGGCTTTTGTAGGAGCGACCGGGGCGGCGATCCGCCTTGTTCGCGAAGGCGTTATGTCAGACGCAGAAACTTCTGCGGCTGCACAGGGCCCTTTCGCGAACAAGTTCGCTCCCACGCCCTGCGGGCAGAAGCCCTGTACATCATCAGCGGATGTACGCTCCCCTTGTGGAAGTCTTGATGAGTAGAGGAAACCGGGCTTTTGTAGGAGCGAACCTGTTCGCGAAGGCGTTATGTCAGACGCAGAAACTTCTGCGGCTGCACAGGGCCCTTTCGCGAACAAGTTCGCTCCCACGCCCTGCGGGCAGAAGCCCTGTACATCCTCAGCGGATGTACACTCTCCTTGTAGGAGCGAACTTGTTCGCGAAAGCTTTATTTCGAGTGATACATCTTTAGCGGATGTACCGGCCCTTTCGCAAGCAAGCGAAGGGTCGCACGGTCCGTTACCACAAAAGTCTCGTTGCCGTACTTCCCTCCCCGATGCCCGAGCACGACATGGAATTCATCCGCACCCGCATCGAAAACCAGGTCATCAGCCTCACCGGCCTTGCCCTTGGTCAACTGGATCTGGAAAGCCCCAAGGGCGACCCGGGTCTGTTTGGCCCTCAGGCGGTATGCTGGGAAGTGCATGGCGATTTCACCAGCATGCTGGTCGGCGGCATCAGCGCATTGATGCTGCAGACTCTGCACCCGCTGGCACTGGCGGGCATCTGGGACCACTCCAACTTTCGTCAGGACATGCTTGGCCGCCTGCGGCGTACCGGGCAGTTTCTGTCCGGCACCACCTACGGCTCCACGCGCGATGCCAACTGGCTGATCGACAAGGTCCGCAACATTCACCTGAACATCATCGGCACCGCGCCCGATGGCCGGCCGTATGCCGCCAGCGACCCGGATTTGCTGACCTGGGTGAATGTGGCCGAAGTCAGCAGCTTTCTCGCAGCGCATGTGCGCTATCTGAACCCGGACATGTCGCTCGCCGAACAGGACGCGTACTGCGCTGAAACGGCGCTGGTTGCCGAGCGACTCGGCGCACGCAACGTCCCACGCTCCCGTCAGGCCATTGCTGACTATCTGGCAGACATTCGTGGCCAACTGGTCTGTGACCAGCGCAGCCGCGAAGTAATGCGCCTGCTGCTCGATGCGCCTGCACCCAACTGGCTGGCCAAGCCGTTTGGTGTATTGATGATGCGCGCTGGTATCGATCTGCTGCCGGACTGGGCCAGCGACATGCTCGACGTCACGCAAAGCCCCTGCAAACGCCGAATGATCCGCCTGGGCGTCAACAGTACTGCGCCCATTCTGCGCTGGGCTGTGCGCGACGGATCGGCGCAACGTGCCAGACGCCGCATGGACATTTGAACGAGGCATGACGGTTTTCGGCAAACCGTGACCGGGCGGTTCACGGTTGGAACCTGTCTGCCTATCTGTGCCACCATGAGCGCTCAATAACAATGAGGATCAGCACCATGCACGACGTCGTTATCGTCGCCGCCACCCGTACCGCCGTGGGCAGTTTTCAGGGCTCACTGGCCTCTGTCGCCGCAGTCGATCTCGGCGCAGCGGTCATTCGTCAACTGCTTGCCCGCACCGGCGTGGACGGCGCGCAGGTCGATGAAGTCATCATGGGTCAGGTGCTGACCGCGGGCGCTGGTCAGAACCCCGCGCGGCAGGCAGCCATCAAGGCCGGCCTGCCCTTCTCGGTACCAGCCATGACCCTGAACAAGGTCTGCGGCTCTGGCCTCAAGGCCCTGCACCTGGCGACCCAGGCGATTCGTTGCGGCGACGCCGAGATCATCATCGCCGGCGGTCAGGAAAACATGAGCCTGTCCAACTACGTGCTGCCGGGCGCACGCACCGGATTGCGCATGGGCCACGCCAGCATGGTCGATACGATGATCACTGACGGCCTGTGGGATGCATTCAATGATTACCACATGGGCATCACTGCCGAGAACCTCGCGCAGCAGTACGACATCAGCCGTGAAGCCCAGGATGAGTTCGCCGCCTTGTCTCAGCAGAAAGCGCTGGCTGCGATTGAAGCCGGACGCTTCGTCGATGAGATCACCCCGATCCTGATCCCGCAGCGCAAGGGTGATCCGCTGTCCTTTGCAACAGACGAGCAGCCCCGCGCCGGCACCACCGCCGAGACCCTGGCCAAGCTCAAGCCTGCCTTCAAAAAGGACGGCACGGTCACTGCCGGCAATGCATCATCGCTGAACGATGGAGCTGCCGCCGTGATGCTGATGAGTGCTGCCAGGGCCGAGCAACTGGGCCTGCCGGTGCTGGCGCGCATCGCAGCCTATGCCAACGCCGGTGTCGACCCGGCCATCATGGGCATCGGACCGGTCAGTGCCACACGTCGCTGCCTGGACAAGGCTGGCTGGTCGCTGGCCGATCTGGACCTGATCGAAGCCAACGAAGCCTTTGCCGCACAGTCCCTGTCGGTCGGCAAGGAGCTGGGGCTGGATCCGCAAAAGCTCAACGTGAATGGTGGCGCTATCGCCCTTGGCCACCCGATTGGCGCGTCGGGCTGCCGCGTGCTGGTGACACTGCTGCACGAGATGATCAGGCGCGATGTGAAGAAGGGTCTGGCCACGCTGTGTATCGGTGGTGGTCAGGGGGTTGCTCTGGCGCTCGAACGCTAGAGCAGGAAGAAGGCGCGGGACAGCCCGCGCCTTGCGTCATCAGGCGGCTGCGGGCGCCACTTCCATGTCAGCGGGCTCCGGGCGCTTGATCAGCGCGTAGATCACACCGGTCAGCACGCTGCCTGCGATGATCGCCAGCAGATAAAGCAGCGCATGGTTGATGGCGTTGGGGATGAGCATCACGAACAGGCCGCCATGCGGTGCCATCAGCTTGCAGCCGAAGTACATCGACAACGCACCGGTCAGCGCGCCACCCACGACACTGGCCGGAATCACCCGCAACGGGTCCTTGGCAGCGAAGGGAATGGCACCTTCCGAGATGAAGCACAGCCCCAGCACGAACGCCGCCTTGCCTGCCTCACGCTCGCTCTGGGCGAACTTGCGGCGAGCCAGGATCGTGGCGATGCCCATACCGATGGGCGGCACCATACCGGCAGCCATGGCAGTGGCCATCGGCGCGTAGCTCTGGGATGCCAGCAAACCGACCGAGAACGCATAGGACGCCTTGTTGATCGGCCCACCGAGGTCGACGCACATCATTGCGCCCAGCACCACGCCCAACAGGATCGCGTTGGTGGTGCCCATGCTGTCGAGGAAGTGCGTCAAGGCTTCGAGCATCCCGGCAACCGGCTTGCCGACCACGTAAATCATCACCAGACCGGTGAACAGGCTCGACAGCAACGGGATGATCAGAATCGGCTTGAGCGCTTCGACACTGGCCGGCAGACGTGCGTAGCGGTTGATCGCGGCAGCACTGTAACCGGCCAGAAAGCCTGCAACGATACCGCCAATGAACCCGGCACCCAGCGTACTCGCCAACAGACCACCGATCATGCCGGGTGCCAGCCCCGGACGGTCAGCAATCGAATAGGCGATGTAACCGGCCAGCAACGGCACCATCAGTTTGAACGCCGCTTCCCCACCGATCTGCATCAGTGCCGCAGCCAGCGTGCCCGGCTCTTTGAACGCAGTGATACCGAACACGAAGGAAAGAGCGATCAACAGCCCGCCTGCCACGACCATCGGCAGCATGAACGACACGCCGGTCAGCAGGTGCTTGTAGACGCCCGCCTTCTCTTGTCTGGCCGGCGACTTGGCGGCGGCCTCATCGGACTCCACCTGCCCTTCCGCCAGGGCTTTTTTCAGGGTCGCTTCGGACTGCTTGAGCGCGATCCCGGTGCCGCAACGGTAGATCTTCTTGCCGGCAAAGCGGTCAGTGTTGACCTCGATATCCGCCGCCAACAGCACCACGTCGGCATCGGCGATGGCCTTGGCGCTGAGCGGATTGCGTGCGCCTACCGAGCCCTGGGTTTCAACTTGCAAGTCGTAATTCAGACGCTTGGCAGCCTGCTGGATCGCTTCGGCCGCCATGAACGTATGCGCTACACCGGTCGGGCAGGCCGTGATCGCAACGATGCGCGGTTGCGCGCCGGTGCCGCCGCTTGCCTGAGGCACTGCTGCTTCGGACGCCACATGCACCTGCGCCTCTCGCTCGGCACGCTGCAGAAAGCTGTCGACATCCTGCAACGCATGCGCAGGCGAATCCTGAAACAGTCGCTTGCCGACAAAGCGGCTCAAGTCCACAGGACCGGTATTGACCACGAGAACAAGATCGGCGGCTTCGATGTCCTGGGCGGACAACTGTTGATCGGCCTTGTTGTGATCGATGATTTCGACGCTGGTTTCCCAGCCTTGGCGCAGGGCCGCCGCTTCGAGCAATCGTGCGCTGAGTACGCTGCTGACCTTGCCGCTCGGGCAGGCCGTAACTATGGCTAACTTCATGACGATCCTCTCTTATTGTTCTGAAAGGCTGCGTACAGTGACGCCGCCTTCAAGCCGTTTGAGTTGCGCGGCATCGGTGATGCCGAAACCGATCTGGGTCACCGCCATGGCGGCAATCGCTGTGGCAGTGCGCAGGGTCTTGTGCGGCTCTTGACCGGTGATCAAGCCGTGCACCATGCCTGCCAGCAGCGAGTCACCCGCACCGACCGTACTGGCCACGGTGACCTTGGGCGGCAGCGAATGCAGCGCCACGCTCGGGCTGAACCAGTGCACGCCTTCGGAGCCTTGAGAGATCACCACATGCTCGATACCCTGCGCCTGCAAACGCGCAGCCGCCTCGGCTTGCGCAGCGATGGAGATGATCGGTGCGTCGAGCGCATCAGCCAACTCTTCGGTGTTGGGTTTGATCAGCCAGGGCCCGGCCTTAAGACCGGCGCGCAAGGCCAGACCACTGCTGTCCAGCGCCACTTTCAGACCGAGGTCCTTGAGCATCACCAGCAGTTTTTGCAGCCACTCCGGGGTGACACCGCGCGGCAGGCTGCCCGCCACGACCACCACGTCGAAACCCTGGGCGATCTGTTCGACGCGGGTGAACAGCGCGTGCTGCGCCTCTTCACTGACTTGAGGCCCCGGGCCGTTCAAATCGGTGATGCGGCCACTGCCTTCGGCCAGCTTGATATTGCTGCGCGTTTCGCCCGGCACCCGGACAAACTCGTCGACGAACTGACGACGCTCGAACAACGCTTCGAACGCTTGCTGATTGTCGACGCCGAGAAATCCGGCAACGGTCAGGTCATGGCCCAGATCAGCCAGCACCTGCGCCACATTCAGGCCTTTGCCCGCAGCATGAGTGAGCATCGCCGTGCTGCGGTTGACCTGGCCCAGCTCCAACTGCCCCAACTGCACAGTCAGATCCAGCGCCGGGTTCATAGTCAGGGTAAGAATCTTCGCCATTACACAGCCTCCACAAGCGCGCGGACTTCGGCGGCGCTGCCCGCCGTCAGCGCATTTTGCGCCAGTTGCTGAGCGCTGCTCAGGGTCAGTTCACGTACGCAGGCCTTGACCTCGCCAATGCTGCGCGCCGAGACACTCAATTCATCCACGCCCAGGCCGACCAAGATCGGCACGGCCAGCGGGTCTGCAGCCAGTTCGCCGCACACGCCCACCCATTTGCCGTTGGCATGCGCAGCACGCACGGTCATGTCGATCAGTTGCAGCACCGACGGGTGCAGGCCGTCAGCCTGGGCCGACAGTGTCGGGTGGCCGCGGTCGATGGCCATGGTGTATTGCGTCAGGTCATTGGTGCCGATGCTGAAGAAGTCCACTTCCTTCGCCAGCACCGGAGCGATCAGCGCCGCCGATGGCACTTCGATCATGATCCCCAGTTGCAGGTCGCTGACCGGAATTTCCTCGCGCAGACGCTGGGTCATGTCACGCGCCTGACGCCACTCTTCAAGCGTGCCGATCATCGGGAACATGATGCGCAGCGGGCCGCTGTCTGCCGAACGCAACAGGGCGCGAAGCTGGCTTTCCATGACATCCGGGCGCTGCAGGGTAAGACGGATACCGCGGACACCGAGGAACGGGTTTTCCTCTTTGGCGATCGGCCAGTAAGGCAGCGGCTTGTCGCCACCGACGTCCAGTGTACGCACCACCAGCGGACGCCCGCCCAGATCGGTCAGCACGCGGCGGTATTCCGCTTCCTGCGTGGCCTCATCCGGCGCCTGGGAATGCGCCATGAACAGCAGCTCGGTGCGCAGCAGGCCGACGCCTTCCGCGCCCTGCTCCACGGCAGCCGGTGTGCCCGTACTGTCGCCGATATTGGCGAAGACTTCGACGGCATGACCGTCACGCGTCACAGCAGGCTCCATGCGCGCTTCGGCGGCTGCCTTGAGACGCTGCTCACGCGCGTCACGGTCCTGAACTGCGCGCTGCAGGGTTGCCTCGTCAGGTGCGACGGTCAGCCGTCCGCGCTGGCTGTCGATCAACAGTACGGTGCCCGGCTTGAGCAGCAGCACTTCATCTCCGGCCCCCACCAGTGCGGGAATGCCCAGCGCACGCGCCACGATGGCGCTGTGCGCGGTGGCACCGCCGCGTGCGGTAAGAATACCCGCGACCTGCGCCGGGTCGAGGCGGGCAACGTCGGATGGGCCGACTTCATCCATCACCAGAATGTACGGTTCGTCCGGGGCCGCAACGGTTTCGACGCCACATATCTGCGCCAGCACGCGGCGACCGACATCACGCAGGTCTGCGGCGCGCTCGGCCAGCAGTGCGTCCTGCAGTTGTTCCTGCTGAACGGCAGCGGTCTCGATAACCGTGGCCCAGGCAGCAGCCGCGCTTTCATCGTTGTTGAGCCGCGCCTCGACTTCGTTGGTCAGTTCCGGGTCTTCGAGCATCTCCTGGTGGGTGATGAAGATTTCCCGGATGGCCTTGGACTTGCTGCGCTGAATAAGGTTTTCGATATCGCTGCGAACCTCGCCGATCGCCTTGTGCAAGCGCTCGCGCTCGGCAGCCACCGACTCGCCCCGCTGGGGATAATCGAAGCTTTGCAGCACTTGAATATGCGCCGGCCCCATGGCAATGCCCGGTGAAGCAGACACAGCCTGCAACACGCTACCGGCTGGCGGAGCACTAAGCGGTTTGGCAGCAGCCGGGGTCGGCGCTGGCGCAGCCTCGGCCTGCGAGACGGCGGGCAAGGGTTCGACCTCCTCGCCCAGACCTTGCTCTACGGCTGCGATCAGGGCGGGTAGCGCGTCGTCGGCGATGGTCGGTTCGGCAATGAACTCCAGCGTCTGACCACGGCGGGCGCCGAGGCTGAGCAGCTTGCTCAGGCTCTTGGCCGACACGGCGGCTTCGCCGGTTTCCAGCACACGCATGCGGATCTCGCCGTCAAACTCCTTGGCCAACTGCGCCAGTATCTTCGCCGGGCGGGCATGCAAGCCATGGGCATTGGCCAGCTGAATCTGCCGGGTCGGCCACTCGGCTGGCAGTTCGCCGCCCAGCGCTTCGAGCACGGCGCGACTATTGGTGGCGTGCCCCAACTCGTGGCCACGGCCTTCGATCAGTAACAGGCACAGACGCTCGAGCAGCGCCTGATGCGCCTCACCGAGGCTGGCCAGGCAGAACAGACCGGTCAGCGGCTGGCCCAGATAGCGCATGGGTTTGTCGGGGGTGACGAACGCCAGGCCAGGACGATTGACGGTTTGCTCGCTGTGCAGCCACCAGAGGCCATCACCCAGCGACAACGCTTCCACTTGCTGGAGCACGGCGGCAAAGCCGTTACTCACGCAGTCGGCCTTGCGCAACAGGCGTGCGCCGCGCCAGACCAGTTCTTCAAAATCGTCGGCCGATACGCCGAGGCTGATCATCTGTGCGTCGAGCGCCAGTTCCTGCGGAGCGCCCTGCAATAGCTTGAGCAGGTCTTCCGGGGTCTTCGCTTCGCGCAGCGCCTGGCCAAGATCCTCTTCACCCAATGCGCGAGTCAGCAGTTGCAGCAGGCGCAAGTGCTCGTCGGATTTGGCAGCGATACCAATCGCCAGGTAAACCATTTGTCCGTCGCCCCAGTCCACCCCTTCGGGGAACTGCATCAGACGCACACCGGTGGTAAACACCAGGTCGCGGGTTTCGGGTGTACCGTGTGGGATGGCGATGCCCTGGCCGAGAAAGGTCGAGCCTTGCTGCTCACGGTTCATCAGCCCGGTGAGGTAGCCCTCGGCAACCAGACCATCAGCGACCAGGTGGTCGGCAATCAGCTTAAGTGCGGCAGTTTTATCCACAGCCGACTGGGCCATGGATATTTGCTCCAGAGTGAGTTCGAGCATTGCCTTGACTCCTGTGCAGCGCCGAGGCGCCACCTGATTCTTGTTTTAATGGCGATCGTGTGATCGACAGCTTGGGGGGATGAAGGTGATATTCGTCCGAGTATCGTATCGGACATCACTTTCATCTCGATTGCAGCAGACAACAGGCGTGCTGAATCGTTTAATCTAGAATTGTCCGGCACGTTACTCGATTCTGGGGATTCATTGAAGCCCGGACGGTGCGATCACTGTGGGACAATTCCCAAAATACGTGAAGTACTTGGGAGTTTCCTACGGTCTGGTGTAAAGATCAGCGCCATGAAAAAAATAATTCGATTGTCCTGAGCCGCGTACCTAATAAAAGGAAACTCCGGGGTGAAACTGAGCGATATCGCACGTCTGGCAGGTGTTTCTGTCACTACGGCCAGTTACGTCATCAATGGCAAGGCCGAAAAACAGCGTATCAGCCCGGCAACGGTCGAGCGTGTCAAAGCCGTGGTCGAGCAGCACGACTTCCGACCCAACCCGCAAGCGGCGGGCCTGCGCAGCCGCCATAGCAAGACACTGGGCTTCATCCTGCCCGACCTGGAAAACCCCAGCTATGCGCGCATCGCCAAATTGCTCGAGCAAGGCGCGCGCAGCCTCGGCTATCAACTGCTGATTGCAAGCTCCGACGACGACCCCGCCAGCGAGCTGCAGCTTTTGCAGCTGTTCCGCGCACGCCGTTGCGATGCATTGCTGGTCGCCAGCTGCCTGCCACCCGGTGACGACAGCTACCGCGAATTGCAGCTCAAGGGCATGCCAATCATCGCCATCGACCGGGAAATGAATCCCGAGTTTTTCTGCTCAGTGGTCAGCGACGACCATGACGCCTGCCTGCAACTGACCCACAGCCTCCTGCAAACCCGACCGCGCCACATCGCCCTGATCGGTGCACGCCCTGAACTGAGCATCAGTCGCGCGCGTGCCGCCGGCTTCGAACACGCACTCGACGGATTTACCGGAGCCACCATCGTCGAGCACGGCGAAGCGTTCAGTCGCCAGTGTGGTCAGCGTTTGATGACCGAGATGCTACGGCGCCAGGGACATTTTCCGGACGCGTTGATCACCACGTCCTACGTGCTGCTGCAAGGCGTGTTCGATGTGCTGCAAAGTCAGGCACTGCAATCGGCCCCACTGCATCTGGGTACCTTCGGCGATACGCAATTGCTGGATTTCCTGCCGCTGCCTGTCAACGCCATGGCCCAGCAACACCAGCTGATCGCCGACAAGGCCCTGCAACTGGCGCTGGCCGCTGTCGAGAAGGATGATTACCAGCCGGGCGTGCACGCTATTGCCAGAGCCTTCAAGCAACGTATTCACGAGGCGTGAAGGTGACGCTGATCGATACCCATACCCACCTGGATTTTGCGGACTTCGATGCCGACCGCGCTCAAGTGCTGGACAACTGTCTGGCGCTCGGCGTGCAGCGCATGGTGGTGCTCGGGGTGTATCAGCGTAACTGGCAGCGGCTGTGGGAGCTGACCGAGGCCAACCCTGCCCTGTACGCGGCGTTCGGCATGCATCCGGTGTACATCGATGAGCACCGCACTGCACACCTGAACGAGTTGGGCGACTGGCTGACTCGCCTGCAAGGCCATCCGCAACTGTGTGCGGTGGGTGAGATCGGTCTGGATTATTACGTCGAGCAGCCGGACAGGGCGCGTCAGCAGGCGCTCTTTGACGCGCAATTGCAGTTGGCTAACGACTTCAACCTGCCCGCCTTGCTGCACGTGCGCCGCAGCCATGCCGATGTGATCGCGACGCTCAAGCGCCACAGGCCAAAGCGCAGCGGCATCATTCACGCCTTTGCCGGCAGCCGCGAAGAAGCGCGCGAGTACATCAGGCTGGGGTTCAAACTGGGTCTGGGCGGAGCCGCAACCTGGCCGCAGGCGCTGCGCATGCATCGGGTCATCGCCGAACTGCCGCTGGACAGTGTGGTGCTTGAAACCGACTCACCGGACATGGCGCCGGCCATGCATCCCTATCAGCGCAACAGCCCGCAGCACTTGCCCGACATTTGCGAGGCCCTTGCGGGGCTGATGAAGATCAGCCCCGAGCGCCTGGCCCAGGTGAGCACGGACAATGCCTGCGAACTGTTCGACTGGCCTCGCCTGTCACACAGCTGATATCACATGCTTGAGCCTGCGCAGCCAGGATCGGATCAGAGCAGAAGGGTCCACAGGGCGAACCCTGCGTACCAGACTACCGCGGCACGTACCAGCAGCTCCCAGAGCATGTCGAGGCCGGTGACGCCCTGCGCGCCCATCATCGGAGGCGGAACCTCGCTGGCGGCGCAGCCAACGCGCGTAATCAGTTGTGCAGCACTGATGTTCCAGTTCAGCAGCTCATGCAGCATCACCCGGGTGACCGCGACAAAATTGCCGACCAATGCGAAGCTGGCGGCGAGCAACCTGACCGGCACCCAGTCGAAGGCATGGCGCAACTGCCCTGCGCGCTCTACCAGTGCGGGTGTCTTGCCGTGCTCGGCGGCAAGTGCCAATAGCCTGTAGGCCAGCGCAGCCACCGGGCCGAGTACGAAGTACCAGAAAATCACGGCGAAGAAACTCTGAAACGCCTGCCAGAGCAGGTAGCCCTGCACACCCTGCAGCAATTGCTCGCTGTTGTCCGCCTGCACGCCCATGTCGCGCTCGGCCACGTGCACCGCAGCCTGCGCATCGCCACGTCGGCAGGCATCGCGAAACGGCCCGAGCACCGCGATCAGGTCAACCCGGCCAAGGCTGTAAATCAACACCAGCAGGTGAATGGGCAGAACCAGCCAGCCATAGGCCACCGAGCCGATGATGGTCAACGCCAGTTGCAGGATCAGCACGGGCACAAGCACCAGCAGCGCCAGCATTACCCAGGGACGTGTCGAGGTCCGCGGGCTGGTCTCGAGTTTTGCCAGTTCTTTCAGCCACGGCCCGTCACGCTGAACGCGCTGACGCAGGGCAGAAAACTTTTCGATAAGAACGGCCAGCAGTAACACCAGAAAACTCATTGTTCGTCCCTCACATCAATCCAGCAAAGCCGCTCGAAACCTGGCCCAGTCAAAACAAGGCCCAGGATCAGTCTTGCGTCCCGGCGCCACGTCACTGTGGCCACAGATACGCTCGGGGGTGATCGCCTCGAACGCCTGACGCAACTGTCGCGCCAGGTCGATCAGCGTGTCGTATTGCGCATCGGTGAAAGGCTGGTCATCCGTCCCCTCCAGTTCGATGCCGACGGAAAAGTCATTGCACCCTTCCCGGCCCTGAAAACTGGAAACACCGGCGTGCCACGCACGATCAAGACAAGAGACGAACTGAACGACCTCGCCATCACGTTCAATCAGAAAATGCGCTGAAACGCGCAGATCGGCAATCCCCACAAAGTAGGGATGCTCGTCGATGTCGAGCTGGTTCTGAAAGAAAGCCTGCACCTTGCCGGTCTTGAACTGTGCTGGGGGCAGGCTGATGTTGTGAATCACCAGCAGCGAGATTTCGCCTTCGGGTCGCGCATTGAAGTTGGGCGAGGGGCAATGCTGCACGCCATCGCACCAGCCGCTTGCGGAGTCCAGTTGCATGAATGCTCCTTGAACGGGGGAAAATAAGTAGCGCTGATTATGCCCGTGACAGAAGCTAATGTGGGGGCTTGGGTACGGATTCGCGATGTAGGAAACGCGCTGTAGACACCAAGGATCCCTGGCGGCGCGGCGTGGACTGCAGGCCGACGCGGGGCGTCGGCACCGCAGTCAAATGTGCGTCTGGCGACAGACAACATCGCCGCCAGTCAGGCGCCCTTGAGCTTGCGCAGGTTGCTGATGACGGACTCCAGGGCCCGATCGAAGAGCAGCGCATCATCGAGAATACGTACCGCGCCGCGGCGAAACTCGATGGCAAGACCGGTGCGGGTCTTTTCCAGAACCTTCATGCCGGTCCGATTGACGAACACATAACGCCCGGTCGGCTCGACAATCGCGGTCAACTTGCAACGCAGTTTGTGCTCTTCATCTTCCTGAATCTCGACCCAGCAACCGACCCGCAGCTTGTCGACCAGCTGCAGGCCTGCGTCGTCATCAGGTAGCTGGACCACCGGCTCATTGAGCATCTGCTCTTCAGCGGTAATCAGAACGATTTCCTCGATCACCTCCATCATCGGCGGGCCCTCTACGGCCTGGCCGTCTGCCTGCGTGGCATCGCTTTGCGCAGTGTCGCCCTCACTTTCCTGCAAGCGCGAGAAGTGCTGGAACGCTTTCACGTGCAGCGATTCCAGCTGACTGAAAAATTCGCTGGTGGCAAACGGGTCGAAAGCGGCACTGCTCAAGCCGTCACGCAGCGACTTGAGCAGTCCCGGAACCAGCTCCAGCAGGCGCTGCAAGGCCTGCGGATCATCATGCAGCTCGACGCTCCAGATCAACTCGTCCATGGTCTCCAGCCCGGCCTGCCACTCGCTGGACTCTTCGCCATGCTTGAGGCAAGTCAGCAGCAGTACCTTACTCCAGGCCTCTTGCAGCAGCCGCACAACAACCTCGGGCAAGGTTTTGCCCAGCAGGCGCTGATTCAGCTCGTGCTGCACCTGCTGCCGAGCCAGTTCGGCACGGGCGCGACCCTCTTCGGCATCGCGGGTACGCTGCTCAAGCAGCTCGCTGCGGCGACGTTCGTCACTGGTGAAGGCCAGAAAATCCGCCAGTAATTCGGAAAAGATTGCCGGGTCATCGACAAAATCATTGAGCAGGCGCTGCACGATCTGCTCGACGCGCTGATACAGCGAGTCGCGCTGATAGTCGTCACGGCCACCCCAGCCCAGCGCGGCAGTGGCAATTTCGTTGAGCAGGCGACGGGCAGGATGACTGCCGCGGCTAAAGAAACTTTTGTCGATGACCGCCACTTTGAGCATCGGAATCTGCAGGCGCCCGATCAGAGCACGCAATGAAGGCGTCAGGTTGCGGTCATCGAGAATGAACTCGAAGAGCATGGCGATCAGGTTGATGACATCTTCGTCACCGACACCGACGATTCTGGATTTTCCGGTCTTGACGTTGACGCGCGTCAGCAGTTGTTCCAGCTGATTGCGCAGGTCGAAATCGTCTGAAGTGTCCTGCGACGGCACATATTGCTGCAGGTGAGACAGCAGGCGCAGCAGGTCCCGGCTGGAAATCGGACGCACTTCGGCATTGGGCTCATGACGCGGCGCGAGGTGGCCGCGCACGTGCAGCAGCAGTTCCTGCAAAGCCGAGAACACCTCCTGCACACCCTTGTCGAGCTTGTCGGCGGCTTCGTTCAGGGCAGGGTCGGACATCTCGGCGGAGCGACTTCTGGGTGCCGCCCGGTCGGATGAGCGACGGGCCGGCAACGCTTTCATGTCCGGCAATACACCTGTAGCAATCAGCAACTGATTGGCTTCGCTGTACAGATCGTCCGTATTGGCCAAGACGTACTTCTCAAACAGCTTGAGAATGATCAGCTTGACCTTGATCTCGACGCCAAGGCTGCGCCCTGCCTCCAGAAAGAATCTGCAGAGCATCGCCGGCCCCAGAGGGTTGGAGTCTTCGGCAATGGCTTGAGGAATGAGGACGTTCAGGCGGGCAGTGAGCTGGCCCAGAGCGAGGGCGTCACGGCTCATGACTTTGCTGACCATGGCGTCCACGGCCACGGTCTTCTCGAGATCATCGTTGTGCACCAACGACAGCTTGTCGAAAGACACAGCGGCCGGAAGCACGGGTTCCTGAATCTGATACTGGCCCAGGACCAGGAAAGACTCGTAAAACTTGTCGAGAAAACCACGTTCTATGCTTTTGCGCTTGAGGCGCAGGTCACGCATGGCTTCAAAAAAGATGTTCTGCTCAGTGTTGCTGCGGGCGCGGTCAGCCATTTCGAACAGCGTATCGTCAGCGTTATCGAACAACGCCTGCAATGCATCCTTGAGCTGCTGGGCCGCCTTGTCGCGAACCTGCAACAACACCACAGGTAATCGGGCCAAAGGAGTCCCCGCCCCCTGCAAAGGGAACGATTTGCTCAACGGCACTACTTTTTCGTCGTTCGGCATTACACCCCCTGACAGGAAACAACCTGAACCCCATCACAAACGTGGCTTGCTACCCCCGCACTGTGAAGCGACCCTCTTGACCTTGCAGAACGTCAAACCCATGGCGTCAATTACAAGTCGGATTATCTTTCAAAACTTGTCATCGACGCCAGTGAGACTTTTCTTTCACTCTCGCGAAAAGAACCGGCAAGGCATTCGTGTGCAGCGATAGACCGCGATATTCGCGTTCCATCGCAAACGAATCTGCCAAACCGACCAACTGCACGTCTCCTGGGGTAACACCTTGGCAATGGCGCAGGTGGGTAAGCGGAATGCGGTGCCTTATACTCGAACGACTTTGCTACTGGAGCCCGCCATGCCGAATTTACGAATTGCCGACCTGACCGCCGAGATCGAGGCCAATGTGCGTCGCGCATTGCTGGAGGATGTCGGCAGCGGCGATATCACCGCCCAATTGATTCCGGCAGAGCGACTGGCCAAGGCCACCATCATTTCCCGCGATGCAGCGGTGATCGCGGGTACTGCCTGGGTCGATGCAGTCTTCCGGCAACTGGACCCGCGTGTCGCTGTGCACTGGCAAGTGACCGATGGCGATCGCGTCAGCCCGAATCAGGCGCTGTTTCACCTTGAAGGCCCGGCCCGCTCCCTGCTGACCGGCGAACGCAGCGCGCTCAATTTCCTGCAGATGCTCTCGGGAGTGGCCACGCGTGCGCAGTACTTCGCGGACATGGTCGCGGGCACTCAGGTCAAACTGCTGGATACCCGCAAGACCCTGCCGGGCCTGCGCATGGCGCAGAAATATGCGGTCACCTGCGGCGGCTGTCATAACCACCGCATCGGGCTTTACGACGCGTTTCTGATCAAGGAAAACCATATCGCAGCCTGTGGTGGCATCGCTCAGGCCGTAGAAGCGGCGCACCGGATTGCACCCGGCAAGCCTGTGGAAGTCGAGGTGGAGAGTCTGGGTGAACTCCAGCAGGCGCTGGACGCAGGCGCCGACATCATCATGCTCGATGAACTAAGCCTTGATGACATGCGCGAGGCCGTGCGCCTCACCGCAGGCCGTGCCAGTCTGGAAGCCAGCGGCGGCATCAACGAGGATACCCTTCGAGTGATTGCCGAAACGGGTGTCGATTACATTTCCATCGGTGCGATGACCAAGGATGTGAAAGCCGTGGACCTGTCCATGCGCCTTAGCCTCTGACGCATCGCGCATAGCCAACTGTCACTATTCGCTCGGGAGTAGACGCCTTGGAACAATGGTTTGTGATGAACGCGGGCAAGCAACTCGGCCCGATGGACGCGGATGCTGCGCGGCTGATTGCCCGTGAGTCGCCCGGTGCCTGGTGCTGGAAGCAAGGCATGCCGGACTGGCAGCCGATCTATCAGGTTCCGCAGGTGCGCGCCATGAAGAAGGACGGTGTGACGCCTTTTCCTGATCCGACGCCGGACATGGTTCACCCCAAGCCGTCCGGGCTGCCAGCGCAGGCAGCCCCGACACCCGCGCCGGCCTCGGTGCCCGCCAGACGCCCTTCGTTTACGCCCGAACCGAACGCCTCGGGCGGCTATGGCCTGGCGCAGACCACCGATGGGGTGGACTTCAAGCTCTACGGCACGGAAACCCAGTTCATCGAACTGGAGCTTGACCCTGGCGAAAGCGCCGTCGCCGAAGCCGGGGCGATGATGTACAAGACGTGCGACGTGCAGATGGAAACCATCTTCGGCGACGGCAGCAATCAATCGTCCGGGCTGCTGGGTTCGCTGTTCGGTGCAGGCAAGCGCATGCTGACCGGCGAGAGCCTGTTCACCACGGTGTTTTCGCAACAGGGTTCGGGCAAGGGCCGCGTGGCGTTTGCAGCGCCCTACCCCGGCACGATACTGCCGCTCAACCTGCGTGATTTCGGCGGCAAGCTGATCTGTCAGAAAGACAGTTTCCTGGCCGGTGCCAAAGGCGTCTCCATCGGTATCCAGTTCCAGAAGAAAATCCTCACCGGCCTGTTCGGGGGCGAAGGTTTCATCCTGCAAAAGCTGGAAGGCGACGGCTGGGTGTTCGTGCATATGGGCGGCACGGTGCGCAAGATCGAACTGGCGGCGGGCGAAGCGCTGGATGTCGACACCGGCTGCCTGGCGGCCATGACCCAGACGGTCGATTACGATATCCGCATGGTCGGTGGCGGCATCAAGTCGATGCTGTTCGGCGGCGAAGGGGTGTTCTTCGCCAGACTGACCGGCCCCGGCACGGTATGGCTGCAAAGCCTGCCCTTCTCTCGACTGGCCGGGCGCATGCTGGCCGCAGGGCCATCGGGTGTGGGCAGAAGCGAACGCTGACTTCAGCACTACGTTATTAGACCGGAGACTGTGCTGCGCACTTGCGACTATCGTGCGGCGCTCTGCGTCGCATGCCTTGCTGGACGCTCCGCGTCCTCTGGCGACGCAGAGCGTCGTGAACTGCATTCCCACGCTGGAGAGCGTGAGGAACGATAGCGGTAATCAGCACCCAATAAAAAACCCCCGCCATCGCTGGCGGGGGTTTTTATTGGGCGCTGCTCGGGTTTAGCCGATTGCCACGCCGTGAGCTTCTGCCAACGGCTTCAGACCGCCGGCAAAGCCCTGGCCAATGGCCTTGAACTTGAACTCTTCGCCATTGCGATACAGCTCGCCGAAGATCATCGCGGTTTCAGTGGATGCATCTTCCGACAGGTCGTAACGAGCGATTTCCTTGCCGTCAGCCTTGTTCACAACGCGGATGTAAGCGTTGGAAACCTGGCCAAAGCTTTGCTTGCGCTCTTCGGCGGAATGGATGGTGACCGCGAAAACCAGCTTCTTCACTGCCGCTGCCAGACCAGTGAGCTTGACCGTTACCGACTCGTCATCGCCTTCGCCAGCGCCTGAACGGTTATCGCCCAGGTGCTCGACCGAGCCATCAGCCGACTTCTTGTTGTTGTAGAAAATGAAGCTGTTGTCGTCCAGTACTTTGCCATTTTCGCCAACGATGAAGATCGACGCATCCAGGTCGAACTCGGTGCCATCGGTCACACGCGGATCCCAGCCCAGGCCCACGGTGATTTCTGTCAGGCCAGGAGCCTCTTTGGACAGGGAAACGTTGCCGCCTTTACTCAGACTTACTGCCATGTTCTTGATCCTTTCCAGAAAAGTGGTTGGGCGTGAATCAGAAATTCATGCCGAAAGAGTTGGCTACGGCTTTCAGTCCACCGGCAAAACCGCTACCCACGGCGCGGAACTTCCACTCGCCATTGTTGCGGTACAGTTCGGCGAAAATCATCGCGGTTTCAGTGGAGGCGTCTTCTGCCAGGTCGTAGCGAACGACTTCAGAGCCTGACTGCTCATTCAATACGCGAATGAACGAGCCACCCACCTGACCGAAGTTCTGCTTGCGGCTGTCTGCGTCGTGAATGGTCACGACGAAAACAACTTTCTCCACATCGGCAGGGACACGGGCCAGATCGACCTTGAGGACTTCGTCATCGCCGTCGCCAGCACCGGTACGGTTGTCACCGGTGTGCTCGACAGAACCGTCGGCGCTCTTGAGCTGGTTGTAGAAAATGAAGTCAGCTTCACTGCGGACCTTGCCATTGGCGGCCAACAGGAATGCGCTGGCGTCCAGGTCGAAATCCTGTCCGTCAGTGGCTCGCGGATCCCAGCCCAGACCGATCAATACTTTGGTCAGGGTAGGGTCGGTTTTCGACAGCGAAAGGTTGCCACCTTTTTGCAGAGTCAAAGCCATGATTCGTTTATCTCCTTTATCCAGTGTTTACGCTTTTTCTTCCGCGGATTCGTCTTTTCCCGGGAAGAGCAGGCTTGCAACGATACCGATGATCAATACGACGACCACAACCAGCAGGCTGGCATTGGCGCTGATCTCGTAACCGTGATGGAACAGGTGGTTGGTAGCATTCAGGCCCAATTTCAAGGCAATGAAGAACAGCAAGGCGATAACCGCTTTCTCCAGGTGCACCAGATAGCGCTTGAGGGCTTCCAGAACGAAGTACAGGGTACGCAGACCAAGAATCGCGAACAGCATCGCCGAGAACACAATCAGCGGCTCGCGGCTCACGGCAATGATTGCAGGCACGGAGTCGAACGCGAACAGCACGTCGGAGATTTCCGCCACAACCAGACACAGGAACAGCGGGGTCGCGAACAGAGCGCCTTTGGCCGCCAGCGTGATACCAGCGTTTTCAGGCTTTTTGACTTCCTGCTCCAGAACCGAGCGGCTGACGAAGAAGTTGCTGCCGTGCAGTTTTGGCCACACCGGGAACAGCTTCTTGGCGAAGCGATAAGCCATGTGTTGCGAGTAGTCGACTTCTTCGTCGTCGTCATCGCCCGCCCTGAGCATCATGATGG
>Ga0308164_10000832_pt1 | contig 41745 bp, 37 predicted proteins | sample PhyTR2_FD_201031 | JGI IMG/M metagenome (GOLD analysis project Ga0308164, IMG submission 201031) | Phyllosphere microbial communities from UC Gill Tract Community Farm, Albany, California, United States - DLSLT.R2 | ecosystem: Host-associated > Plants > Phyllosphere > Unclassified | place: USA...
TGACGACAAAAGTGACCCTGCGTCAGGGGGATACCGTCAGCATGATGGCTTCTCTGGATAGCATGCAGAGCAATCTGCGTGACCTGGTCTCGCAGATTAAAGATTCTTCCGCTTCGGTCGCCATGGCGGCTGATGAAATTTCTCAGGGCAATACCGAACTCTCTTCCCGTACAGAGCAGCAGGCCGCCGCTTTGCAGGAAACCGCCGCCAGTATTGAACAGCTCACGGTTACAGTGAAAAGCAATGCAGCGGGCGCGCAGCAGACTGCGGATTCAGCCCGTGAAACCGCTGCGCTGGCGCGTTCGGGTGAACACGATATGCAACGCATGTCAGAGACGATGAATGATATTTCAAAAAGCGCGGTTAAAGTCCGGGATATCACATCCGTTATCGAAGGAATTGCATTTCAGACCAACATTCTGGCGCTTAACGCGGCAGTCGAAGCAGCGCGAGCGGGTGAACAGGGTCGAGGTTTCGCCGTTGTCGCGGGTGAAGTCAGGACGCTGGCGCAACGCAGTGCAACGGCAGCCAGAGATATTAAACATCTGATTGAAGAGGCTGTGGCGCAGGTCGAAAGTGGTGTTGTCGTGGCAACCGGCACCGGCAAGAGCATTCTTGATATCAATGCGATGGTTGGAAAACTTGCCGTCGCGATGGATAACATCTCACTCGCCTCAGCTGAACAGATGCAGGGCATTTCACAGGTCAGCATCGCAGTGAACGAGATGGATGGCGTCACGCAGAATAACGCCGCGCTGGTTGAGGAGTCCTCTTCGGCATCGCAGTCGCTTTCAGCCCAGGCACACGCTTTACGTGAAGCCGTGAACGCTTTTCGCATTTAGGTTCATGCGCATAACTCACGGCGAAAGACGTGGGTGGAGAGCATCTGAGCTGTCCGGGTCATAGGTTTTTACATTACTGGAATGTATGACCGGGAGCTATTTCTTGCCAGTAATGACGGCTGTCTGCTGTGCGTGAAAAGCAGACGTTGACGCAGTATGGACTCGTTATGATAAGCCCACCTCTGGTGGGCTTATTGCATATCGCATCAGCCTGAACCCCTCAGATTAAAAAAATTTTAAATTTTTTTGCATCCGTTTTCGCTGCTCATTCGTATTAACAGATAAGGGCGCTCTCGCCCTGTCCGTTAACTCAATGAGGGAAGTGAAATGAAACCATTCCTGCCAACTCTGATTTTTTCTGCATTAGTCTTCAGCGGCGCCACTTATGCGGCGAGCATGGACAGCGACACGGTGATGGTCGGCGGTGCCGCTATGTACCCATCGAAAAATATTGTTGAGAATGCTGTTAACTCGAAAGACCACACCACGCTGGTCGCGGCTGTTAAAGCCGCCGGTCTGGTCCAGACACTTGAAGGGAAGGGGCCGTTTACCGTTTTCGCGCCCACCAATGCCGCCTTTGATAAATTGCCTAAGGGCACCGTCGACTCCCTGCTTAAGCCAGAGAATAAACAAAAACTCACCAGTGTCCTGACCTATCACGTGGTTGCAGGAAAACTGGACATGAAAGCGCTGGAGAAAAAAATCAAAGCGGGAGGAGGCAAAGCCGAGCTGAAAACGGTGAATGGCGAATCACTGTGGGTGATGGCAAATGGCCCGCACAATATTCAGCTTAAAGATGCTCAGGGCAATATTGCCAGTATCACCACGTATGATGTGAATCAGAGTAACGGTGTGATTGACGTTATTGATACCGTGCTGATGCCGTAAAGCGTTACCTATACTGTGTGTAGCCACTGATCGGGTGGCTACACCTTTAACAGGGAAGCCGATGACAAAAAATGTGCCCCATATTCAGGCCGATTTAATGAATCAGATAGCCGTCGGCGATAAAGCTGCTCTTGAGCAGCTTTATCGCGTTCTGTCGCCCCGACTCTATGGGATCATTCTGCGGATGGTGAGACGCCGGGACTGGGCAGAAGAGATCCTGCACGATACGTTTATCCAAATCTGGCAGTCGGCTAACTATTACGACGATAAGCGCAGTGAGCCGCATATCTGGCTCAGTCACATCGCCAGAAATCGGGCGATTGATTTCCTTCGTAAACATGAAAACAGAAGCTGTTCCGTGGATGAGATCAGCGAAGCGGAAGCAGGTTTCCAGACGCCACTTCTTGCCGATGCGAGTCATGCGGAGGCGCGTCGCCTTCAGCACTGCATGGCGCACTTACCCTCTGAGCAGCGACAAAGCATTTCGCTCGCCTATTATCGTGGCCTGTCACAGAGTGAGATTGCGCTCTCTATGAGTCAGCCTGAAGGGACGGTGAAAAGCTGGATCCGTCGCGCGTTAACCCATCTTCGGGAGTGCATAGGCCTATGACTGGTCAGGAACAACATGATCTTACTGCCGCGGAATATGTGCTTGGTCTTACCGATGATGTGACCCGTCATCGGCTGGATAAACGCCTCAATGACGATTCAGTATTCGCCGCGGAAGTGCTGAACTGGCAGAAAGCGTTCAGCGGCATTGATCTGCTCACTCACGCCGTTATCCCGCCTTCTGCGGTCTGGCAGCAGATTGAGCAGGATCTTGGCCGGAATGCAGGCGTCTCTGGCACGACATCAATCCGCAAGCATCCTGGCTTCTGGCTCGGCTGGGGCCTGGCGGCGGCAATGGCTGGCATCCTCATTTTCACCCATTTAAGCAAGCCGGATGCCCCACAGTCTCTGCAGCCGATTGCGGTACTCAGCGGCGCACAGCCCGATGCACAGTTTGTGGTGAATCTGGATAAGTCAGCTTCACTCCTTCAGGTTTCGGCGCTGAACATCACGCTGCCAGAGAATAAAAACCTGCAGCTCTGGCTGATCAGGGGCAGTGCTGCGCCACAATCTCTGGGGTTGATCAATCACCGCGACCATAACGTTTTTCGGTTACCGCCTGGCGAGTTAGATAATCAGACGGTACTGGCGGTGAGTCTGGAGCCGGTGGGAGGGTCTACGCTCAGCGGGCCGTCCGGTCCGGTGATTTTCCAGGGCAAAGTCACGTTGCTTTAATCTTCAGGGCGCGGGTTCACGGGCCGGGATTCAGCGGAAAAGGGGAGGGGATGGCTTTTCGAATGGCAAACCTCATCCCCTTGCCTTAACCAAATCAGGGGGGAATGACCAAAGAATGGAAATCAGAGCGGCGTTGGAGTCTGATGCGGCAGGCATCAGTGAGCTGATACAGCTTGTGTCTATGCAATGTAATTTTTCAGAGACAGAGCCCTGTCCGCAATGGTTCATCGAGAGCACAAAACCCGATGTGCTTCAGCCGTTGATTGTTTCAGATGACTATCTCTGGCTGATTGCCGTGGAAAGAGGTGAGGTGACAGGCGTACTCACCCTTTTCGAAGGCAATTTAGTTAAATACCTTTTTGTACATCCGAAATTTCAGCGAAAAGGGGTAGCGAGGGCACTCTGGCAGCGGGCGATTCCCGAACTGCGTTCAGAAATCAGCGTACGGTCTTCACTCCTTGCCGTCCCTTTTTATGAGAAAAGGGGATTTAAAAAAGTCGGGGAGGTCAAATTTTTTAACGGCGTATCATTCCAGACAATGATCGCTCAGCTCTGAATTAACAAAGAGATTTTTAAGTTCTCTGTTTCCGAAATAAAACGGCCCGGCCACGCATTTATCAAACCAGCTTTGAGGGTGAGCGGAACCGGGCCAACCCGCCTTATTTATACCCGCGTATATTCACTGTCTTCAACTCACTGACTTTTTGCGCCATCGCTGCCCGCTAATGCTATATCGGGCGCGTGATTTGCAGCGTTTTTACACTTCATCAGACTCTTTTTACGCCTTTTTTACAGGCCGTTCGGTTTAATTAACGGCACCGGGCATTTACGTGACAACGTTACACGATGGCGGTCACAACCCGATTTTGCAAAAAGCGTCTGCAGGCATTAAGTGGACAGGGTGCACATTCATGAGTGGTTTTCTCCAGTTTATTCTCCGACCTCCTATTAATAGCGGCTCGCTGCCAGGCACTGGTGCCTCTCCGCAGCGGGTTCTTAAGGAATACAGCATGTCAGGCCTTATTCTTGTTTCGCATAATCAATGTCAACGTTCGACGCTTACTGCAATTTATGACGGCATCCTTTCCCGTCAGGGAGGCGTCTGGATTAGCTGGGATGGTGAAAGCAGGGTGATGCCTCCGGATGCGTCAAGACCCTACGCCGTGCAGCAGATGGGTCAATATGAAACCGTGACCTTCCCGTATACGCCTGGCGAGCTTAATGAGGGGTACCACAATTATATTCATAAAGGGCTCTGGCCTGTTTTTCATCAGCGTCCGGACATGGCTCGTTTTTCCGCCAGCGGCTATCAGGAATATAAAAACATCAATAAAGCCTATGCGCGCGCCATCTGCGAAAACGCCGCACCCGACGATGTTATCTGGATTCAGGATTACCATCTGCTAGGCTGTGCCACCTATATCCGTGAAGAAGGATTGACCAACTTAGTGGGTATTTTTCTGCATCAACCTTTCCCGGCTGGCAGAATGTTTGAAACCATACCCGAATGGCGCTGGTTCACTGACTCTCTGTTATGTTGTGATCTGATTGGCTTTCAGACCGTGCAGGATATGAATAACTTCCTGGTCTGGCTGGAGAGCGAATTCCGTATAGAACGGCTGGAAGCGCAAAGCTTTCGTGTTCATGGCCGGATTATCAGGGTGGGTGTGTTTCCTGTCGGAATAGATCTTGACGATGTCCAGTCTCTGCGTGATAGCAACAGCTGTGCTTACATGGAAATGCAGTGCCGCGAAAGCCTGCCCGAAAATACCGTGCTAAGCGGCGGCCATCTTGATGAGAGTTCAGGTCTGCCTTACCGGATCAGCACTATGGAAGTGTTGCTGCGAAAACATGATTGCTACCAGAAAAATATCACGCTGTTGCAGCTGGCGCCTCCTGCAGCCGGACACGCACATGATGCGTCAGAACTCGGTCACGCTCTGGAGGCGTTGTGCGGGGAACTTAATGGCGTGCATGGCACAATGAACTGGTATCCGGTGAACTATCTGACTCATGGTTACAGCCGGGAAGAGCAGGCCGGTATCTATCGTGCCTCACGCGTTGCGCTGGTGACGCCGTTGATGGCAGGCATGAGCCTGATGGCCAAAATGTATATCGCCTTACAGGACCCGAAAAATCCCGGGGTGCTTATCCTCTCGCAGTTTGCCGGTGCAGCCGGGCAGATGGAGGGTGCCATCATCGTCAATCCTTATGATCCTGATGCAATGGCCAGTGCGGTACATCGTGCATTGCAGATGCCGTTACACGAACGGCGGTCTCTGCATGCCCGTCTGATGAAGGGACTGCATATGCACAACAGCCATCACTGGGCTGAGTCATTTTTGCGCATGCTGAACGCTGAGCCAACTGCCCCGGAAGCCTTGCCGTCGCCTGCCTTTTTTCCGCACCTGAGCAGTAGCCGGGCGAGGTACTGAGTTTTATAGGTTAAAACGGCGATTTTAAAAGGGATGGTGTGGACGTCAAACAGCATCACGCTGATATAGAGCGGGGCAGGTAAAAATTTTACCTGCTTATTCATGTGCTCTTTGAATTTGCACTCGATAATATGAGGTTAAGGTTCTCATCGAACGAAGGCGTCACTACAGGTCTTAGCTTCCCGTGAGGGCAGCTATTCAGGTTCGTTCTGTCATCACGTTACGCAGTTCTTCCCTGAGCCAGCGCAGTGACAAATCGTTATCAAGCCGTTTATGCCAGAGCAGTGACAGGGCTATTTCCGGTGTTTCAATGGGTACCGGGCTACAGCATAAGCCGTAATGCGTCACCCACTCATCCGACAGCCCGGCGGGAACGGTGGCTAACGCGGGTGCGCGCGCCAGCAGCGGAGGCAGAGAGGAAAAATGCGGCGTCACGTAGCGAATCGAACGGGCCTTTCCTGATGCCGCAAGCTGGTCATCGATGGCGCTCCAGTTCGCCCCGCGATAGGAAACCAGCAGATGGTCATGCGCCACATAATCCTCCAGCGTCAACGGTGCACGCAACGAAAGCTGTTCCGGGTGCCACAACGTACAAAAGTTGTGTGACACAATTTTCTCGCGCTGGAGCGTGGCGGGTGTGCTCTCGCCAACCGAAATGGCAAGATCGATCTCTCCGCGCGCGACCAGCTCCGCATCCCGGAAGGGATCGCTGGCCGTGACCTGAAGCGTCACGCCGGGAGCGGTGCGTGTGATGCGCGCATATAGTCCCGGCATCAGCCAGCGTTCAACCCAGTCGCTCATCCCCAGCCGAAAAATATGTGTCGCCTCAGAAGGCGTGAAGGATGCTGGCTGAAATAATACGTTCTGCATCTGTGCCATTAACGGGCCCAGCTCAGCGATCAGCGCTTCAGCACGCGGGGTAGGCTCCATGCCTTTCGCCGTGCGCACAAACAGTGGATCGCTGAACATTAGCCGCAATCGGGCCAGTGCATTACTGACTGCTGGCTGACCCAGATGCAGCTTTTCTGCCGCACGCGACACGCTGCCTTCCCGCTTCAGAACCAACAACACCGTCAGTAAATTCAGGTCGATTCGATGAAAATCATTTTCTCTGATAGTGAGCATCAGTTTAATCAATTTGAGTGATACAGGTTGCGTAATGATACTGTCCACCACGTTGTGATGAAACTTTCTGGAGAGATATTTATGAAAATTTTACTGATGCTGGTGGCTTCTCTTATCGCGTTCAGTCCGGTCTATGCTGCCGAACAGACCTCTGTACGGGATCAGCAAGCTCCGGGTTATTACCGGATGACATTGGGGAAATTACGCATTACCGCGGTTTCCGACGGCACGGTAACCGTTCCCCTGAATAAATTACTGACTAACATTTCGCCTGAAAAACTAAACCATGCAATGGCCAGAGATTCGATGACGCCGCAGGCCGAAACATCAATCAATGCCTTCGTTATCGATGATGGTAAAAAGCGCATTTTAATCGACACCGGGGCCGGTGAGCTTTTTGGACACAATGGCGGACATCTGCTGACTAATCTGGCCGCCGCTGGCTATCCGGCAGAGTCGATCGATGCCGTACTCTTAACCCATATTCATGCCGATCATTCAGGCGGTGTTTCACGCGCGGCCAAGCCTGCTTTTCCAAAGGCCGAAGTGTTCGTGGATAAACGGGATGTCGATTTCTGGCTTAATCCGGCTAACGTCAGCAGGGTAGAGACCAGTCAGGCCCATACCTTTGCAGAATCTGAACGGACTCTTCGCCCAGTCATCAATGCTGGCCTGCTTAAAACGTTTATGGCACCAGCCACATTAACGGGGGGAATCCGTGCAGAGTCGACAGCTGGGCACACGCCGGGTAGCGTACTTTATCGCGTAGAGAGTGAAGGTCAGACCCTGGTGCTGTGGGGAGATATCATCCATGCCAAAGCGGTGCAATTGCCCGATCCTGAAGTGGCCATCCATTTTGATGTCGATCAGAAACAGGCTATCACTACACGTGAAAGGGTACTGAAACAGGCTGCAGATCAGGGCTACTGGGTGGCAGCGGCGCATATCGCCTTCCCTGGCCTGGGCCATGTGCAGCATGAAGGTAACGCTTATCGCTGGGTGCCCGCTAATTACACCACGCAGCTTGGGCAGTAGGTTTTTAACTAAAAAACGTAATAATATCAGGGAGAAAAATTTTGATGTAAGTTAACAGGCGGCGCTTCAATATTAACAAATTGAATAATGTCTTTTAGTTTAGAGGCTTCTCTGTAAGAGGGGCCAGAGCGTTGCCGTACAGATTAGTAATCAATGAGGTTATGGGGCTGATAAAGTCGACAGCGTTATGCCACTCATTGTCGCTGCGCTCTGGGCCATTTCTCACTTCAACCTGAAGGTGAATACAGTCAATGTTCGGGATATCGTTGTAGAAGCTTCTCGCTTATACAGTCCCGTTCTTTCTGTAGGTAGAGTAATAGCGCAGGACCTGATTTTCCGAGGCCAGAACCTTAAAGAAGGTGACAGAGTCATGTTTTACACGGCACTGGCTAACTTCGATGAAAAAGTCTTCGATAACCCATTCCGTTTTATTGCGGAGCGAAAAGAAAAGCCACTATCATTCGGCACGGGCATGCATATGTGTATTGGTATGGGCATAGCGCTCAGCTTTGCTTCGTCATTTATTGCCCACATAAACTCACATTACATGCTCAGGGACGTTAGCATAATCGAATTTGCAGAGGGTGTGTCTGCACCAGGTGCTTCAGATTTTAATATTGGAATAGACTTCTATGAACTGGCTGAAAATTAAAGATTTCCGCACGTTACTCGCTTCTCTTTTCATCTCGAAGTTGGGCGATCATGTATATGAGGTCGTTTTTGTTTTTATTGTGCTCGAAGAACACGCATAATAATTATCTTCTTGCCGGCTGCGTCTATTTTTTTTCGTTTTATTCCTTTTCTATTTTTCGGCTCCGCTGGTGGCTGGATGGCAGACAATTGGCGCATCAAATGTTCAGTTATACTCTCATTGGCAGACAAGCCCTGGGTGCTGATGTTCAATACATTAACGTATGCAATTTCAATTGTTATACTTTGTACGTTTTCAGAAAATTCACAGAATAAAACGTCGGCGTTCAGATTGAAACAAGTATATCAGGAGAATCTATCCTGCATCAAAAGTTTATTTCAGGAAGCTCCTGGCTTATTTATTGCTATTTTTGGTTCATCTGTTTGTATTCTCTTTACCGGATCATTACTTCGTTTTATTATCCCCGCTGTAGCTGTCAGTCAGGGGAATGGGGAGATATTTACCAGCTGGATATTTTCTCTAATGGCTGCAGGCACAATTACCGGGGGTCTCATTTACGGACGGTTTGCCATAAATATTTCACCATTGAATGTTATGCGCAATTGGTTCTTTTACGGAATTTTACTGGTTTTAATGTCATTTATTGCCCTCTATTCGCTCGAGGCTCTGCTGCCGGTAGCATTCGTCCTTGGTATGAGTGGTGCATTCGTTGATATTTTTCTGGTGACACTCATACAGTCCTGGTCTTTTGCAGAGAACACAGGCAAGACATTCGGCACGTTTTCTACCCTGGCTAATACTGCTGAAGCACTTTCTGGTCTCCTTTCCGGACTGGCCGCCGCTGCGAGTCTGATGGTTGCTTTTGCAGGCATGAGTTCACTCATCGTACTCACTGGCATTATCTCAATGGCTTGTCTTCCAGACAAAAAACAAAAGAATATTTCGGGAAGCAACGAATCCGATAGTTCTGTTTAAAGAGTGCCCAAATGGACGACTTAAATAACTGAGGTCTCTTTTAGATATCCAAAGCAGGCGGTTGGTGCCAAAACGGGGCGTCCGTTCCGGACGTCCCTGGAAGTTACTATTTTACTAAAGGTTCTCTTGCACCGGGCCTGAAAGCATGCTTTTTCGCGCACCAGGCGATAATCAACGCAACAGCCATAAAGATCAGTAGCGCCCATGGGAAAGATACCGCACCGGCATTATTGAGAAGCAGACCACCAATGACGCCGCCGCTTGCGATAGCCAGATTCCAGGCAGTTGTCACCATTGCCTGAACGACATCGACATGATTGCCTGCCGCATCAGCGGCAGCCGTCTGCATCTGAGTTGACGCGCCGCCAAACGACCATCCCCATACGATGACGGCCAGAAAGACCACAATCTGTTCCCGCATGCCTGCGGCGAGTGCCACAGAAACCGCCGCCAGTGCCGCCAGACTGAGCAGAACCAGATTGCGCAGATGGCGATCCACCAGCATCCCGGTTATCCAGATGCCAATAAGTGCCGCAATGCCAAAAATCAGCAGGATAAGCCCGACATTTCCGGTCAGCCCCGACAACTGCAGGAACGGTCCGATGAATGTATAAAGAATATTGTGTGCCGTCATCCATAGAAAGATAACCGCCAGAACAGGTCTGACTCCGGGCATCTGGAAAACTTGCCACACCGGTAGTCGGCGGTCGGCCTGCTGTCCCGGCAGGTCAGGAACCGCCACCCATGTCCAGATGAACAGAATGACTGCCAATGCTGCCATGATACCAAAGGGGACTCTCCATCCCATCGTGCTGCCAAGCCATGCGCCAGCCGGGGTTCCAAGGGACAGGGCAACCGGTATTCCAACCATAGCAATAGCGAGAGCGCGGCCCTGCATTTCAGCAGGAACGAGGCGGCGGGCATAGCCCGCCAGAATTCCCCATGCAAGTCCTGCAGCCACACCCGACATGAATCGGGCTGCCATCGTCAGCCAGTAACTGAACGAAAGGGTGGTAATAGTGTTGAAAATCAGGAAGGTACCTACGGCGAGTAATAGTACCTTTTTACGACGCCAGCCACTGGTCAGAACCGTCAGAGGGATTGCCGCGAGTAGCGAACCCAGCGCATAAATGCTGACCAGCTGACCCGCCATCACCTGAGATACGTCAAGACCCATTCCAATTTCCGGAAGTAAACCCGCCGGAAGGGTCTCGGTCAGGATGGCAATAAAGCCTGTCATGGCAAATGCCAGCAGGGAAGCCAGTGGCAGACCCCGTTGTGTTGTGGTCTCACTGAATACTGTATTGGCGTGCACGTTGGCCCCTTTTTTAGTTTGTAACGACTAAAAATTGCGAAACCCTCCGGATAACGGGTTTTACAATATATATACCGATCGGTATATATCAGAAAGTATAGGGCACACTGAGGCTTGTCAAGTATATATGTATCGATTAGTATTTATATACGATAAGCGAAAAAGGAGCGGATATGGCTCAGATGGGACGCCCACGGACATTTGACCGGGAAGAGGCAATTCGTCAGGCGATGACCCTTTTCTGGCAGCATGGTTACGAGTCCACTTCGCTTGCCATGCTCAAGTCAAACCTCGGCAACGGCATCACCGCCCCAAGTTTTTACGCCGCGTTTGGTTCAAAAGAAGCGCTGTTTGAGGAGGTTGTCGATTGTTATATGACGACTTTTGGTCAGGTTAACGATTGCCTATGGGATGACACGCTTGAACCCCGTGACGCTATTGAACTGGCGTTGCGTCGTTCTGCAAAAATGCAGACAGAACAGGGGCATCCCAGTGGTTGCCTGATTGCGCTATCCGTTAATACCTGTTCGCCAGCGAATGAGCACATCCGTGAGATTCTGGCAGCGCAGCGCGATCGGACCAGGGCGGGATTTTTGCGATGTGTCACAAGAGCGAAAGAGGCGGGACTCCTGGCTTCCGATACCGACGTGCGGGCGCTGGCCACGACCCTTCACAGTTTTGAGATCGGCCTGTCGACTGAAGCCCGTGATGGCGCAACCGGTAATGAACTCGATTCGGCGGTATCAACCGCGATGAAAGCCTGGGATGCTAATGCACTGAACGTTGTTGAGTGACAGAGAACGGCGCTTAGTTTCAGCACGAAGCTTGTGCCTGTCAGAGAGCAACTATGCGGAAGCGTAAAGTAAGCACGTCTCAATAAGTTAATGCCTGTTAGTGACTATCAAACTTATTGCTGACACCAGACAATGGGTGTGAAACATCAAACGGGACTGCACGCGGTATAGCTTGCCGCCCGCGATCTCCGCACGCCGATGCTCGCTAAAGTGCTGGCGTTGACTGTCGCAGCCTATACTGTTTAACCCACTTGATTTAATACCCGATTTCATTCCCATCATCGGTTATCCCGATTACCTGCTTATAGTGCCTGGGGCGTCTTACCCAGTCGATGTCATGCGTGAAAACCGGGAAACCGCAGCGCAAGCTAGTTAATCTCCGGTCGGTCGCATTAAGGCAAGCGGTGTTTATATTGACATGGGTAGTTTGTGCAACTCTGCTTGTCAGGGAACTTAGAGCGTCAGCTTGTGGTTCTGGTGTGTTATCGCTTTATTCCTTTCAGATGTTGTCGCGATCAGCTCAAAATAGTTTGCCGCTCAGATTTGGCCATCTAAGAAAATTTCCCACAACGCTTCTACCGCCCGGGACATCCTCGCTGCGGGTCTGAACAGCCGGATCTCTATGGGTATCCAGAGTGCGCTCTCCTTATTAGCTGCTACGGCAATCGAGCCAGCATCAACATCCGGCGCTGCCAGTGTTTCCGGCAGCCATGCGATGCCGTCTCCGGCTTTGACCATGGCGAGTAAGGTGGCAGCAAGATCGGCCGTGAAGGCAATATCCATTCCGCGTCTGGCCCGGTTAACCTGTGAGGTATTAGACAGGATGCGGCCCAGGCCGGATTCAGCAGAATAGGAGAGGAAAGGAAACTTCTTACCGCCTGACGCATGGAATAGAGGCTCACGCGTTGTCGGATCGCATCGTGAATACGGCTGTAAAATTTCCTGTCCAAGCCGGACGCTGAGATATTTCGACTGATCGAGATGAATGTGCATATGAGGATGGTAATAAGAAAGCAGAAATTGCGCGTCACCTTTCTCAATCATGCGTTCGCAGGCACTTAATGAGTCTGATAACAGTCGAAAAGATCCGAAGCGGGCAATTTTTTCGTTGTTACGCATCAGTGCCGGAAAAAAAGAAAATGACAGCGCGTGCGTGGCGGAAAAAATAACATCCGGTCGGGCTTCTCCTGCGGCCTCGATAGATTCACTTCTCAGAGTATAAAGCGCACGAATAAGTTCCGGCACCTGCCTGACGAAAACCTCTCCGGCGCGGGTCAGGCTGACGCCCCGACGATTTCTTTCAAAAATTGGCGTGCCAAGCCACTCTTCTAGCGAGACGATTCTGCGGCTGAATGCAGGCTGTGTCACATATCGTGAAGCTGCCGCACGGGAAAAATTGAGTGATTGCGCCAGCGCAATACAGTCTTCAAGCCAGGTTAACTCCAGGTGATGCCGATTTTGCATTACAGGCTGCCTCTTTGGCATTAGAACGGAACCCATGTACTGCTTAGGATAATAGCAGACAGAACAATCAGGTCCCTTAACACTACGCTACTTCATTGTGCCGATGAATGCCGATAAACAGATGGCATGACATAACTGATTGCGTAGGTATTTTAGTAAAACAGTCTTTGACTGAGAACTACCGGAGAGATCATGCGCATCCTTGATGTTGTAGAAATTACCAAACCCATTGCTTCCCCTATTCGTAATGCGTACATCGATTTCAGCAAGATGACGACAAGCCTTGTCGCCGTTGTGACCGATGTTGAAGTCGACGGGCACCGTGTAGTGGGATACGGATTTAACTCTAACGGCCGTTATGGCCAGGGTGGCCTCATCCGGGAACGCTTCCGTGACCGCATCCTGGAAGCCGATCCCGAAAGCCTGCTGAATGGCAAAGGTAACAACCTGGATCCGCATAAAGTCTGGGCTGTGATGATGAGCAACGAAAAGCCTGGCGGTCATGGCGAGCGTTCAGTTGCAGTGGGAACCCTGGACATGGCCATCTGGGATGCAACGGCAAAAATTGCAAACAAGCCGCTGTTCCGCCTGCTGGCCGAAATGAAGGGCGTTGAGGCTAATCTGCGCGTCTTCGTCTATGCGGCTGGGGGTTACTACTATCCGGGTAAAGACCTTGGCGCACTGCGACAGGAAATGCGCGGCTACCTGAACCGCGGCTATAACGTTGTGAAAATGAAAATCGGTGGTGCCTCTCTGGACGAAGACCGCCGCCGTATTGAGGCCGTACTCGAAGAAATCGGCAGCGAAGCGCGCCTCGCCGTTGATGCTAATGGTCGCTTTGATCTGGAAACCGGTATTGCCTACGCAAAAATGCTGCGTGAATATCCGCTCTTTTGGTACGAAGAGGTTGGCGATCCGCTCGATTATTCTCTGCAGGCAGCCCTGTCGGAGTTCTATCCAGGCGCAATGGCAACGGGCGAAAACCTCTTTTCTCATCAGGACGCGCGAAACCTGCTGCGATATGGCGGTATGCGTCCGGATCGCGACTATCTGCAATTTGACTGCGCGCTCTCCTATGGGCTGGTTGAGTATCTGCGCACACTGGATGTGCTGGAGCAGTTTGGCTGGTCACCGTCACGCTGCATACCTCATGGCGGCCATCAGATGTCCCTGAATATCGCCGCCGGCCTCGGTCTGGGTGGTAACGAAAGCTATCCCGATCTTTTCCAGCCTTACGGCGGTTTCCCGGACTCGGTAAAAGTTGAAGATGGCCATATTATTATGCCTGAACTGCCGGGTATCGGTTTCGAAGGCAAATCAGACCTCATTAAAGAAATGCGGGCGCTGGCTGAATAAGTTTCCGCTTACATTACGGCATGTTTAATGTCACTGCGCCCCTCGTTAAGTTGAGGGGCTGCGGGAAAATATCAATCTCTTAATTAACCTGACGCCTCAGGAAGAATAAATTTATCTGAATCTGAGAGGAGAGGGCGTTATTGAACTGGCTAACGGTAGCATTGTTAATAATTTCGGGTTGAAGGGCTGGCTTTGATTCAGGCACAACATCTTCTTGTAGGTATATCAGCCATCCATTGAATTATCGGCGTTCAGATATTATTTTTGGATTAGATATGCACTGGAAATTTTGAGAAATATCAGGCATTTCGAACCACTCATTAACCCTGGCGCCCGGCCTGTTTATCCGCGCCTTTTGCTTTCAGATCGCTCATTTCTCCGTTACATCCTACGGGTAATGAATAAAAAATTTTGACTGATATTTAAAAGAATCTGAAATCAGCATTTCCTCCCCCTGCCACAGTGTTAAATGAGGAAGTTATCATGAGTGAGAAAACTCTCAAGGGTCATGCGCTTATCGGAAATAAACGCTGGACAATCATATTACCTGCCGTATTCATCATGTATACCATTTCATTTTTTGATCGGGTGAATATAGGCATGGCGCTGCCCCATATAACAGCTGAAATGGGCCTGAGTCCTGTTGAAGCCGGCTGGCTTGGCGGCGCATTTGCCTGGGGTTATGTCGCCACGCAATTTACCGCAGGATGGCTGGCTCTCCGTTTTGGATCACGGAAAATAATCGGCATCAGCCTGTTTCTGTTTGGGGCCAGCGCAATGCTTACCGGCCTGACGCGTAACTTCGGTGAACTGATTGCGATCCGTTTCTTACTGGGCATCGCTGAAGGTCCAATTCAGGCCGCCACGGCCATGTTCCTGGCCCAGTGGTTTATGAAGCCTGAGCGGGGGCGTGCATTCGGAATCTGGAATCTTAGCCTGGGTGCGGGCGCGTTTCTGGCCGGTCCGATATCTGGCTGGATCCTTGCACATCATAACTGGCGCATGATGATGGTAATTGAAGGTGCTCCGGCCTGGCTGTTCTGCATCATCTGGTTTTATCTGGTTCCTAAAAGTATTCAGGCCGCTAGCTGGCTGAATGCCGAAGATCGGGATTATATCCAGAAAGACCTGGCCGCTGAGCAGTCAAACTACAGGAATGAGAAATCCGATCCCTGGTGGACCATTCTCAAAATACCGGCCCTCTGGCTGATGCTGATCGGCTACTCCCTGCATAGCATGCTCGCTTACGGTTTTACGCTCTGGCTGCCGACAGCTCTCAAAGGGTATGGCACGCTCAGTGAATTTATGGTTGGTCTCATCAGCGGGATGCCTTTCCTGATGACGATGCTGGGCATCTGGTATATCACCCGGCGTTCAGATAAGTACAACCAGGAGCGACGACTGCATGCCGCTATTCCCACCGTCCTCTGTGGTGTGGCATTACTGGCTGCCGCTTTTGTGCCGCTATCATATTACTGGGCTCAGATAGGTTTGTTCATGTTTGTCGGCCTGACAATGAAGATGCTGGTGCCGCTGGTTTACGTCAGGCTGACTGAAATTCTCCCGACAAAGAAAGCAGTTCCTGCGGTGGCTTTTGTCGGCGCATGCAGCAACTTCATTGGACAGTCTGGCGGCCCCCTTGTTGCCGGATACCTCAAGCATCTGGGTGGCGGCACTGATATGACGCTGGCATGGGGTGTTCTGGGGCTGTTCTCAATTGTGGGTGGCGTACTGTTTGCCCTTGCCGTGGGACGTGAGGAACGCATCCGGGACTTCAGCAAGGCATTCTCTGTTTCTTCACACAGAGCAGTATCAACACGTCAATAATAAAGCGGAATCTTCACACTGTCATCGGACGCCCAATCGGGCAGGATGCGCGGAGCAGCATTAAGTACTCTTGTTCACCTGTAGAATTATCATTCTCATCCCCGGCGTGTATCTCTCTCAATACCTGACTGTTACAGCCCGTACTTCACGGGCTTCAGAATGCCTACAATCCCACCAGCGTGATATGTTTCTTTATTGTCAGCGCTTTATACAACGCTTTTGCCAGCGTGCCTGGTTCCACACCTGATTGAGCGCCCTCGGAATCGGTCCAGAACGATTTGATGCGCAGTATAGTGTTGATACTCGTTACGCGTTCCATTTCCAGCACGGCCAGCACAGGATGGCGCATTTCGCCATGTTCCTCTGTCGCATCCGCCTGGATCACTGCGGCGCGGGATGCCTGACTGTCAAAGATAACGTGGCAGCGTACGCCGTTCAGGTTGAGTATGCCGATGACTTCATAAAGGCACTCAACAGTCTCTGCACTGTAGGATGCGGGCACAACAAACATAACAGATCCTTCTGAAGTGAAATTTAATGAGCAGCCAGCATAGGCGAACTGTAATCAGAGGAGAAGTTACTGTTTTTGAATGAAAAATGTAGAGTTCTAAGGTTACGATAACGCGCGTTATTTTCACTCCAGTTTTCGCTGGTACTATCAATAACTGACGTGTAACCCGATCATGGCGGTGGGGTGCGGATTTGACTTAAGGAAAGGCCAGCAGGTGGCAGGTTAATCGTTCCAGTGGGGAATGTATTTATCTATATGCGCAACGCGTTAGCTGTGTGTTTCAGCCACTTAACAGGATGAACATCAGATTAAGTTTAAGATTTTTCGCGCTCTTCAATCGCTCATTTCTCAATCCGGCCGTCACGTTTAACCGTAAGCCATCAGTATGACATCAGGTGCTGACTCATATATTGTTGTTATCCGTGTAGCAGACCAGTCAGTATGGGTATCAGCTATGTGCCCGATTTTGTCGTACGTGAATCTTTGGATTCGGGGCAACTGAAAGAGGTATTGCCCGGTTACTGTACCAGGCAGGGGTATTTCTCGGCACTCTGGCCGGCCAGCCGATATCTCTCATCGAGAATACGCTGCTTTATCGTTTTTATTGCTGAGTCAGGCCTGTCTCTGTAATCCGTATCGGGAAGTTAATGCTTTCTGAAATCGTATGCACTTTTATGCTTAATTCAAAATCATAAACGTCCGTTTCTGGCATAGAGCAGAGCATTGCCCGTTATATGCAAAAAGCGGATGTTACGTTTATTTGCCTTTATTAGATTATTAAGAGTTATTTATATTGTATGAAGATATTCAATTGGTGCTCATTGAGTCACCTTTTGCTATCGACTAATTCTAAAGCTATAAGTTCTTTATACATTAGGTAAGGCATCATTGGGCTCTTATATACAAAACCCATCCTCATTAAATCAAAGGCGTTGCCAGAAATTCCGGTCGCTGTTCGGCTAGCAATGTAAACCCGGCCAATTCCGGGTACAGCGCACGGCTGACGGTATCCGGCAGCATCAATTCTGTAAAACTCCAGGCCACTGCGATGCTGATACCGGCCACGGACAGCATGTCAGGATGACTTTCCCGCAGCCCGTTCTCCAGCGTCTGCCAGGCACCATGCAGTTGTTGAGTTACGCGATCCACCCAGGGCTGATGCTGTTTTTCTTCCGGCCTGAGACGCTGTTCGTACACAATCTGCACCGCTTTTTCGCAGGCGGCCAAGGCGAAGCCGGTAAGATGCAGATCCCGGAACTCTTCCACGCCGGACGCTGATGTAGGTGCAGGCGAATGACCGCAATATTTCTCAAGGTAATGAATGATTAGTGTGGAATCGATCAGCACCTGATTATCATCTGTGATAAGCGTTGGAACTTTAACGGCCGGGTTAATTTTCGTTAAGGCATCAAAATCGCCGAATACCGAAAGCGGGCGATGCTCGAATTGAATACCCAATACTTTCATGTAAATAGCAACCCGTCTGACATAGGGTGAATCCAGCATTCCGATAAGGATCATGGCTCTACCTCATATTATGTTGATTAACAAAATCAATTACCTGTGCGGCGACTGGCAAGGGGGCATCTTCCATTAAAAAGTGTCCGGCCTGTTCAAAGATATGCAGCGTGGAAGAGACGATGTCGCGCTGCAAACGCCTTGCATACTCAACGGGTTGCCATTCATCTTCGGCGCCCCATAAAATCTGTACTGACAGCCGGAGTTGCGGCAATTTTTCTGCAAAGTCACTGGTGTAACACTCATTATAGTGCGCAACCTGATGCTGATAAAATGAAGGTTGCGCTACCACACCACAAAGCGGTGCAAGATAACTATCCAGCCGCTGCTCTGTCATACGATCCTTATTAAAAACAGCCATCTTTAACTGGCGACACATCGCGCGGTAATGCTCAGTGGCGGGGATCAGCGCATAATCCGCATAGTGATCCCGCATATCTTTCCATGTGGGCGAAGGCCAGGAATCGTAGCTCGGAATATCCGCAATCGTAAGCGTCTTCACAAGGGATGGGTTGTCGAACGCCAGTCTGAGTGAAATGGCCCCACCGATATCGTGACCAAAAAGATCTGTTTTTTCGATCTGCCAGTGTTCAAGCAGTTTCAGCAGAAAACCGACTTGAGCGGCAACCGAGGTATCAGCCGTCAAAGGGCGCTCTGACGCGCCAAACCCAGCCAGGTCATACAGATGAACATGAAAACCCGCATCGACAAATACCGGCACCAGTGACTGCCAGATTACTGAGTGTGCGGGCGTGCCATGAACCAGCACCAGAGGTCTTCCTGAACCATGGACTCCGGTCGCAATGCGACAACCATTTATCAGAACGTCGTCATTCAGTAATGGGTTATTAGCGGGCATCGGCTTTCTCCGTTATGTTTGTTTCAGTCAGGCTATCCGTTGACTGAATATGACACCAGTGACATTCTTTCCCGCTGTAATCCTACTTTTGTCATACAAAAATGAACAAACGACTCTCCGTTGACTCACTCAGAGTGTTCCGGACCGTGCTGCAAACGGGCAATATGAGTAAGGCCGCATTACTACTCAACCTGAGCCAGTCCGCTGTAAGCTGGAAGCTCAGACGGCTTGAAGATCAACTTCAATGCCAGCTATTAACGCGCATCGCCGGAAAAGCCGTTCCGACAGAAAAGGGCAGCGTTCTGCTGCAACATGCGGAAAAAATACTCACTGAACACGATCAAGCCGTAGCCTATTTTTCGCCTTCGGCGCTGCGTGGCAAGCTGCGAATCGGGGTCACTGAACACATCTCAATGACTGAAATATGCGGGGTGATTTCAACCTTCACTCACCACCATCCAGAGGTGGATATACAACTGGTGGTGGAGCAAAGTCATCTCCTGCGTCAGCATTTTTCTGAAGGAAGTCTGGAGATCATTTTACATCAGGATTTCACTGGCACGGCATCGATGGAAGATAAGGTATTGTGGAGTGAAAATTTATACTGGTACGCAACGCCTGCCTGGCGACATGACTCGGATAAGAGCCTGAAGCTTATTACCTGGGGACCGGATTGCTATTACCGTAACCTGGCTGAGGAGAAACTTCGCCAGGCAAACATTCCATTTGCTGTGATGCTGGAGTGTCCTTCAGTAGCAGGTATGCTTGCGGCGATAACCACGGGGCTGGGGGTGGGAATACTCAATCAATACAGCGTTGATAAAGCGATTTGTAGCGTGTCTGAACTTGAGAAATTGATGCCTCTGCCGTCGGTCGATTGCCTGCTACGCCTGAATAAACACCGCGTTAATCCAGCAAGCGAGGCCTTCTGCGAGATGCTGACCAGGCTGATGCATAAAGATTGAAAGTGAAGTGGCTGCAATTAGTTGATGAAAAGAGGCGTTGTTAATAATGTCCGCTTCCGACCAGGCGGACATTTTCCCCATCTTCAGCTAACAACCTGAAACTGAAGCCTGCACCGTTAAGGTTATTTTAGCGACAGGGAAGTATCATCTGATGTCGTAAACTGGCACTAAGGCTGAACAAGGTTGTTCTGACGGTCAATGTTAAAGCCAAACACACAAAACCCCAGTAAATCTTTTGCCTCATCCTCCACCCGCGTAATCATAACCAAATCGGTGCTACCGCCGGGCAGCTTTACCTCAAACGGAGGGTAAGGAAGACCTTTTGTCCTGAAATCCTGCAACCAAAGCAGCTTCTCAGCTTGAGACGGTATCACTTCAAAAATATGGCGATGGGTAATGTCCTGCATTGGCCAGCCAACCCGCGCTGCAAAGGTATCACTTGCGTCAACAATCATCAGTTCAGGGCTTAGAAAACAGATAGAGGTGTCAGGCGCAGCATACATCGATGAAATCTGATGCGCGCGCTGCTCAAGAGACATTCGTGCCACACGACTATGAAATTTACGGCCAGAGCCAGCGGTGAGAAAATTATGTGTTTCTTCAGCCGGAACTGGCCTGCTGAATAAGTAGCCTTGTGCATAAGCGCAACCGATACCCCGCAACATCTCAGCTTGTTCCTCTGTTTCAACACCCTCAGCAATGACGTCCATATCCAGGCTGCGGCCCAAACCGACTACGCTGGAAATAATTTTCCGGCTATCCTTTTTCTGAAGCATTGAATGAATAAAACTGCCATCAATTTTAATCGTGCTGGCGGGAAGCTGGATAAGCCAGGCAAGGCTTGAACAGCCGGTGCCAAAGTCATCCATAGCAATCATACAACCCATTTCAGACAATGCTTCGAGTTCTGCATGAGCCGTCTCTATATCATCGATCAATGCTGTCTCGGTGATTTCTATCCTGAGCCGTGAAAGGCTGAACTGATAACGTTCAGCCAGTTTTCTTAAAATTTCGGGAAGGTGCTTACCGTTCAGTTGTGAAGGAGAAACGTTTAAAGACAGAAACTGGTGTTCTGGCCAGGTGCTCGCTGTCATGAATCCCTGAGCGGCCAGACTTGTCATCAGCTCATTGAGTAACCCATGATGTTCCATAGCCGGAATGAACTCAGCCGGAGATACGATAATCCCTTCGGGCAAAATACGCCGTGCCAGCAATTCAAAACCCACTACGCGCTGATCCTCAAGTGAGACTATCGGCTGAAAAAAAGGTTTAAACTCGCCCGACTTAATTAGCTGCTGATAGGCTGCACGAGAATCAGTATCTTTCAATCTTTCATTCATTTAAATATCCTGAAACGTATTTCTGTAAGGCATTAATGACCTGAGCGGGAACGGAATAGAAAACCTTTTTTAAAACCCTGTTTTGTTTGCGGCGGAAAAATTAATCTTTTGCAAACGTCATTTTGCGGAGGCCTTAAATTGTCTATGGTTATTAAGTGCGATACACATAGCTATGATGTCAGTGAGCGGGGAAAGTTCATGAACATAAAATACCATACTTATTTAACTCACGGGTCTGCATGAGGCTGATGGTATCTGGTATGGTAAACCAGAAACAAATTGAAACCAATCCCATAAAAATATCGCTTAAGTTAAATAATAAACCCTGTTAATACATCCAATATGATCAGCAGCCAGTTTCTCTTATGAATTGCTGAAGTATACCTATGGATATCAATAAGTAATGTGCGGGTTTTCGCCTGTCAGCAGAAGTGACATGCCACAGCTAAACCACTCATTTAATATCCGCGATAGCCAGCTAGTATAAATCCACAATCGCGTGTCAAAACTAAGAGTAACATTTCAACGTAAATTTCGTTGGGAATCGGAGCGTCGGGATTATAAGGCCTGAAATTTTCCAGATATCATAGACCAAAGATAATTTTGCGCCACAGGATTTCAAAAAAATAAATTTAGCCCGCTGGCGGTGAGGCTCATCCATCACCTCAGCTCCGGTAGTTGTCGCTGGCGAGCTATCTATAGCATCTTGTTACGGTATTAATTCAAACCAGCGACCTTTAACTTAATATCCAGAAAGTTCTGCCGATAACCCTTTCAGGCATATTTTTATGCCTGTATATGCTCACCAGGAGAAATAATGCTGAATTTATTCCGGAAACAGTCCGCCAAAGAGCCGACAACGATGGATATCGCTGAGAAATTTATCGATGAAACGATGGATGTGGATCATAGTGATGCCACGCTGCTGAAATGTATTATGAACCTCAGCCAGAAAGGCTATTGGTATGTTGAGACGACCGATCTTAAAAGTGACGCGCCTGCATTTGTTTCACCTGAAGCACGCCAGCTTATGGGATTGCCTCTGCAGAAGGAGGTCGGGCTCTCTTCGCTGATCCAGATGATCCATGCGGATTTCCGGGAAGCGTTCAAAGGTTTGATAAGTCATACACTCAAACATAGCGGTGATGAAAAGCTGTTACGCTGCCTGATCAAAACTGGCGCAAATACCTTTCAGTGGTTTTGCATCCGTGCATCATACAGTCGTGAATTTACGCCGCCGCGCCTGGTTGCCGTTATAGAGAATACAGAAGAAGAAACGTCACAGTCCCGCAAGTTTGATATTGTCTCCACCCGTTTTGACCTGTCGCGCGAAATGCTTAATGACGGCCTCTGGGATCTGGATATTATTGGCGGAAATCCCCTGAATCCCGACAACGTATTCTGGTGGTCACCGCAGTTCAGGAAGCTGTTGGGTTTTGAAACCATTGAAGAGTTTCCTGATGTGATGGACAGTTGGGCATCACGCCTTCACCCGGATGACAAACAGAATGCGCTCGATGCTTTCGTCAGCCACCTGATGGACTTCAGTGGTAAAACCGGTTTTGATATTGAATATCGTCTTAAACTGCGAAGTGGTGAATACCGGTGGTTTCAGGCCCGCGGGCAGACTAAACGTGCACCTGATGGTACCCCTTTGCGTGCCGTCGGTGCGCTTATTGATATTCAGGGCCGTAAAGACCGTGGCAGACATGAGGAAAGCGAAGTCAGGCGAAACATTCAGACCGCCGAAACCGCAAAAGAAATTGCCGAACTCGTCTCTGAAAACGGGATTATTGCTGCGCAGATCAAACTCATTTCACTGAACGCCAGTATCGAAGCCGCGAGAGCAGGTGTACATGGCCGTGGGTTTTCTGTCATCGCCAGTGCTATCCGGGGATTAGCAGAAAGAACTGCAGATATCACCGGGCACATTTCTCGTCTTCAGATGCGAATAAGTAATTCGGCTAGCGGCATAGAAAAATCGCCTGAATAATAAACATCACACATTGATGAACGCTTATCTCAGGTAAATACAGGGATGTTCTGGTGATGAGATACGACAGCCTGTCTCTGATTTACTCTAACCAGAACATCAGTTCAGTTCGCAGTTTCAACCTATGAAAATTCTCCCGGAGCGAGTACACATTTCCGTATGCAAACTGGCTCTGGGAGTTACTCACCACCTCAGAGCAGAGAGTATGGCCTTGTCATCTTTTATCAGCCTGGGCTTTAAGAAATCATGTGTCTGATAGAGGTTTGTTATGGGCGGAAGGGAGACGTTGAGTCAGATTAAAGTCATTAGAAAATGCCAGCCTGCTGGTGGCTGAGGCTCTGTGTGTATAAAAATTTTCAATAAGGACTGAAAGCTTATCTGAGCTGGCTTTGTGCAGAACTGTCCCGCATCACGTTTGATAATCATCTCGCCTGAATATCACCTGCTGCTCTTCAGCCTTTGTCATAAAACCATGATCAGCGTCTGGCACTTAGCCGCCAGAAGATCATCTGGCGGCATCAGTCACTTTAGAAACCAGGTGTGCGGGTTTGTTTACTGTCCATCATTTTAATACGGGCATTCGTCCACGATGGGTCATTCATCTCCAGGGATGTACCTGATAATTTCAGTACCGGCTGCTCAGGATCCGGGCCGCATGCCATGGTTGCCATCTTGCCGGGCGCTTTACACCAAACCATCGGTGTGTAAGGTGCATTTGACTGGACACCATATTTTTCAACGGCGGCTTTGGCCATGGCATTTTTATTTTCAGTGGAGTATGGGAGCTCGTAAGAAATCTGAGACACAGCCAGCGCATGTTTCGGATCTGCAGGAACACGGCCTTCAAAATGTACAAGCAGTTTGACGCCGTTTTTTTCGTAAGTAATATACTGTGGCTGCTTATCTCCTGTTACCACATTTAGAGCCGGGTATTTATCAACGTCTAACGATGATGCTGGCACATGAAAGTGCTCAGTCATGGCTTTTACGGCCTCATCATAATCCATACCGGTTTTTACCCCGGCAACATCAAAGGTGATTACATCGGCAGCCCGCAGGTTAGCAGCCTGGGCCTGGGATATAGCCATCATTGACATTAAAAACAGAGAAGCACGGCGCATAAACATATCAAATCCTTTTTTTGAAAAGTGAGTAGCCCGCAAGCTTTCTCATCTGTGGTTCACATCCGGAAGTGCATAACGATAGCAATATGGTGATGAATAACAATCATTTTTCTGCCAATGTCAGATCCTGGCACTGAGCAGACAGCGTTGCGCACAAATCAACGTTCACTCAACGTTCACCACCTCACCAGTCGGCGCCTTAACGGTGGCAAAATCAACCTGTTAGCTGTCCGTTTTTACCGCAAATTTCATTTTCCTGTCATTTATGTTCTTTACGCTGTCAGCTTTCTCTCATGGATTTAATATTATGAAAATAAAAACGATTTCTTTGGTTATCAGTTGTGCGCTCTCGTTTTCTGGTCTTGCGGCGCAACCTCAGGCTGAGCACTATATCGTCAGTTTTCCGGAAGGTACGCGCGTCAGCTACAGCGGCGCGTTCGCCAGTACGTTTCCGGATGGTTTGCCGGTGGGAATCGGCTCCGGTTTGCTGTTTACCGGTAAGCAGGGGGATGCGCTCACCTTCGCGACCGTCACCGATCGTGGGCCGAATGCCGACTCACCCGATGTGGGCAAACATGAGTCAAAAATTTTCGTCACGCCAGACTTCGCTCCGCTGCTGATGAATATTCGGGTGCAGAACGGCAAAGCAGAAGCCACGGACGCCAGACCACTACATGACGACAAGGGCAATATTAACGGATTGCCGCTACAGGATGGTGTCATCGGCTCAACCAATGAAGTCGCGTTAAGCGACACACTGAAAGTGCTGAAGGGCGATAACCGTGGTCTGGATACGGAAGGCATTACGCCGGACGGGAAGGGCGGGTACTGGTTGTGCGACGAATATGGACCGTTTCTGATTAACGTTGATCAACGCGGAAAGATTCTGGCGATTCACGGGCCGCAGGCCATGGCAGGGGAAAAATCCATTGCGGGCGGACTGCCTAATATTCTTAAGTGGCGTCAGCCTAATCGTGGTTTTGAAGGGCTTACCCGTATGCCGGACGGGCGCATCATCGCCGCGGTGCAGAGTACGCTGGATATCAACGGTAAAAGTAAAAAGCAGGCGCGCTTTACCCGGCTGGTGAGCTTCGATCCGGCGACCGGGAAAACCGCGATGTATGGATACCCTATCGACAGCGAGGCTTATAGTAAAAACAGCGACGCCAAAATTGGCGATATCGTGGCGCTCGATAATCAGCATATTCTCTTGATTGAACAAGGCAGCGATAAAAACGACGCGATGCGCAACCTTATCTATAAGGTGGATCTCAGTGCGGCTACCGATCTTGCCGCATTCGATAAGCCTGGTGAGTATCCGGAGTCGGACGACGAGAAAGCGCTGGCGCAGCGAGGCATTAAGCTCGCAGCTAAAACGCTGGTGGTCGATTTACGTCAACTCGGCTGGCAGCAGGAGAAGGCCGAAGGACTGGCGCTTATCGACAGTAAAACCCTGGCGGTCGCCAATGACAATGACTTCGGCGTGAAAACGGTCATGCAAAATCCGGTGGAAGGTAAGAAGCGCAAGGATTATCGGCTGAACGAAAAGGGGGAACTTACTGTAGAGGGTGAGCCGGTTGCAACGACGATCGGCGTGAAGCCGCTGAAGAAACCGGAGTCGGACAGCGAGTTGTGGATCGTAACGCTGCCGGAACCGCTGAAATAAACGTTCCCCTTGCCCTGGGCTGTCTGCGCTTAGTGCCTGATTTTCTGTAAAAGAGCAGGATTCAGCCCGGATTTGCCAGCGAAAGATCGGTCTGCGCCGTTTTGTTATAGCGGCCGGCAGCAGACCGATATTCGTTTAAGCAGTTAAACAGCTTTCCACCGGGTTGCGGCATTAAGCGTCACTGGCGAACTTTAAACGTCAGCCTGGCGTTTATTTTTTATTTTCAATGCGATAACCGCTTCCTTCTGCATCCGAGCGCTTTCGATATCGGGCAACCCGGTCAACTACGGCTCAAGTCGCCAGGTTGCAGGGCGTGATTATAACATTGTGTAATAATATGTTATCTGCCTCTTCAACAGATACTCACCACCGTGTAAGTTCTGGGGTCTCATACGCTTGTTGTCCCCGTAATCCGCTGAGGAGAAAGAGAGTGAAAGCAACCGCAATGGCCGCTACAAGTCTGTTAATGCTGATGAGCAGTGTTCACGCTGAAGGTCTGACGACGTCAGCAGATGGTAAAAACCTCGCCGTCAGCTTCGGCCAGCCCACCATCAAACAGGTGCTGCACTACCGAAAAATGTATGACAAAAAGCCGTTTCCGGATGCGGAGATTTATTATTACGACAACGGTACCTATAAAATCATTTCTCAGGGCGAAAACCACTACGGTGTTTACGTCATGCAGGGCAAGTTTGATGATGAAACTTTCACGGTGCGTTTTATCTCTCTGCCTTCTGCTGACTGGGGCAATAAAACGGCTTTTCATCAGTTAACTTTTATCAGGGGTGACGAGCAGAACGTCTTTATTCAGAATGCCATTGTGGATACCGGTGAAGCCATTGCGCAGCAGAACGGCACCTATACTCAGGAAAAAAACACCGTAACCAACCCGGTCTCTACCAGCTGGAAAAACAAATAATTGTCGGGTGGCAGCGTGTCTGCCACTCTGATTTAAACCCGATGCCTGCCACGTTCCTCGTGCAGGATCATATTGAGTTTTGGCTGGCGGACACCTCCACACACTGATTTTTTACTCAGAAGATGCATAGCCGCAATTAAATGCCTTATATTTCATAGCCTGATGTACATTTGCCTTGCAGCGCCCACGCCAGCAGTGTGAGTGCGCTGCAACATGCAGTACCGGTAATCTGCCTGTGAAGGGTAACTCCTGCTTTTTTTGATACTGCCAACACTCAATTTGTCAGGTCCTGAGGCGCAAATATGGACAGAGTTTCACTCCTGCTGGATGTGCAGGATGTCGCTTTTTCAGTCGGGGATAGGCAGCTACTGAAACCGGTCTCCCTGCAGTTATATCAGGGTGATTGCGTCTTGCTGACCGGCCCATCCGGAAGCGGAAAAAGTACCTTCCTCAAAATCCTTGCTTCGCTGATTACCCCCACCTCCGGGCAACTTTTCTTCAGGAACAGTGATATCACCACGCTGAGAGCAGAGGCCTATCGCCAGCAGGTCTCGTACTGTTTTCAGACGCCGCAACTGTTTGGTCAGACGGTATATGACAACCTGGCGCTGCCATGGCAGATTCGACGTCAGAAACCTCAGCGGGACAAACTTGTTGCTGCGCTGGAAAGCGTAAATCTCTCTCCGGATATGCTGAATAAACCTGTTGAACAACTATCAGGCGGAGAAAAGCAGCGTGTCGGACTACTGCGCAATCTGCAGTTTATGCCTGAGGTACTGTTACTGGATGAAGTCACCAGCGCACTTGATGAAGAGAACAGACTATCAGTACTTTCACTGATTAACCGGATCTCAGCTGAAGAAAAGGTAGCCGTGGTGCGGATTAGCCATGACGTTAACGATATCCAGCAGGCTGAGCAGGTGCTTCGGCTTGAGCCGCCAGAAAAGGAGAATAAGCGTGAATCAGCATAATATCAGTGACACCTCTCTATTGCTGTCACTGACGCTGGTGGCTATAGCGCTGCTTATCAGCCAGAAAGAAAAGCTCGGCATGAGCAAAGATATTCTCTGGAGTGTATTCCGGGCGATAATTCAGCTGGTGATTGTCGGCTTTGTATTGAAGTCGATCTTCGATGTTAATAACAGCTGGCTGACGGTACTGATGGTGCTGTTTATCTGCGTTAATGCCGCGATCAACGCCCGTAAACGCGGTCGAAATATTGATAACGCTTTTACGATATCGTTTGTTGCTATTTTTAGTGGCACCGTTATCACGCTGACGATTCTGGTGCTGAGCGGGGCGATAGCGTTTGTTCCGATGCAGGTCATCCCCATCACGGGCATGATCGCCGGTAATGCCATGGTCGCAGTAGGGCTCTGTTACAGCAACCTGAACCAGCGCTTCAGCGACAACCAGCAGAAAATTATGGAGATGCTGAGCCTTGGCGCATCGGTGAAGCTGGCATCAGGCCGCATCATTGCCGACAGCATTCGTACAGCCATGATGCCGACGGTGGACGCTGCCAAAACCGTCGGACTGGTCAGCCTGCCAGGGATGATGTCCGGACTGATTTTCGCCGGAATAGATCCGCTCAAGGCGATTAAGTATCAGATTATGGTTACGTTTATGCTGATAGGAACTGCCAGTCTGTCAACGATCATTGCTGTCTATTTATCCTATCGTCGTTTTTATAATGCCAGGGCGCAGCTAAAAATATCGGATAGATCGCTGGATTAGCGAAACTGATTGGCGGATCTGAAGGTTATAGCTGGTGAGGAAAGTAAGTCTGCTATCACACGGCGCTCTGTTGCTCGCGAGCGCTTAATTGATAGCAGAGTGCTCAGGGGATGCTTCAAAAACACTCCCCGCTGATCTGAAGTATCCCGGCAGGGTTCGTACTTTTATTGTTCATCTGGATGCCTGATACACAACTGGCTTTGGTTTTTAATTCTGCCTGTTCTGATAAAGGTCCCAGCGGTTGCCGTACAGATCTTCAAAAACCACCACGGTTCCGTACTCCTCTTCACGAGGCTCCTGGGAGAATGTAACGCCTTTCGATTTCATGGCCCTGTAGTCTCGCCAGAAGTCATCCGTCTGCAGAAAAAGGAATACTCTTCCGCCGCACTGATTGCCGATAAAACCTTCCTGTCTGTCATTTGAAGCGCGAGCCAGAAGAAGATTGCAGTCGCTTTCAGGGTCAGGTGTAACTACAACCCAGCGTTTACCTGGCTGCGGTGTATCCTCAACAAGGGTAAAACCCAGCTTTTCGGTGTAATACTCAATTGCCCGATCATAGTCATCAACCACGATGGCCACATATCCCATACATCGCTTCTGCGTTCTCATTTATGCTCCGTCATGTTTCAGGCCTGGTTGCCTTGAAACATTGTTTTAACACAAACGAGTATCCCTGGTTTAAGTGAATTGATTCAGTCATCACAGTATTCAGCCGTTGCAATAAAGATACATCAGCTGACATCAGCCTATAATTTTTATAAATTCATGGCGCGGGTATAAAAAAATGTTTGAGGGATTTACTCATACACACTCGATATTCTGCAATCCGTTCCGGTGCTAGGCTAAATCTCTTTTACCGTGACGTTCTTTATTGCGCTGTTTCCTGGACAGGTACTGGGCGTAGAGCTGGCGGCGATCTTCGCATTGTTCACCAGCCAGGCATGGAACATGACCTTTAGCTTCTATCAATCGTTACGCACCGTATCTGCGGATTTGGTGGAGGTTTCCCGCAGTTTCCATCTGACAGCATGGCAATGTTTCTGGAAACTGGACGTGCCTTTTGCCGTTCCGGGGCTGATCTGGAACATGATGATGTCAATGTCTGGTGGCTGGTTCTTTTTCGTGGCCTCCGAAGCGATCACCGTGGGCAATAACGCTTATACGCTGCCCGGCGTAGGCGGCTATCTGGCTCAGGCTATCATGCATAAAGATATTCACGCCATAGGCTGGGTATTGCTCACGATGGTGATTGTGATTCTGGCATAATTTTTTCCTACAATGATCAGACTGAAATCTTCAGCCTGGAAGATATCGAGTTCTGAGTTTTAACAAAAGAATGACGGCTGTTGTATAAAGAAATCATGCTGTTTATGTGTGGGCCTGAAGGTACTCAGGCCCCGAGCTGCGTAATGACGTTTACTCTTTGATTTTAGCGTTAACAATGCTCATGCCTGCCGCATTGCTTCGTTTAGTCACGCGAACCGTTCCGCCGGCAAAATAATTGCCCACGGGTTCACAGACCTTTATCCGTCTTTGCAGGTCCGGGTCGTTAACCTCAACACCCGAACAGTCGTGACGCCCGCCGCCCGAAAACTCGCTATAAGCGGTATACTTGCTGAGGGTGCCCGGAAGAAGCCAGATAACCGTGGTCAGCAGCATATAGCTAAAAAAGGCCATCAGCAGAACGGACCCTGCGAAAAGTTTGATGTTATTCATTATGCCGTTGACAGCCTCACCTTTACCCCATTTTTTAATAATAAAAAAAAGAGCCAGTCCCAGCGGCAGGACGGCACACCATAATGCGTCGAGCACAGGTTGAGTCAGAAAGGTATTACGGTCAATTTCATTGCGCCACACAAAAAAAGTAAATAAGCAGCCAAGCACTCCGGTAATTAACAGCGCGAAACGGCGGGTTGAATAGGTATTCATTGGCAGCTCTCTCCCTGAGTCTTAAGTATTTGGCGCTGATAAGCGGCAGTTCCCTGAACCGGTTAGTTCTCATGGTAAACCAAACGTCAGGCGAAATTATCGTATGTTCGAAGGTTATCACGTCGGTCTTTCTTAAGACAAAAAGCATGAGCTTTATGATGGTCAAAATGGGCGATTGTTTGTATGCCCGACGCTCTGTTTATGGTCAACTAGCCGGTAAGTAATTTATTAATATTCCATCTTACACCCCCAGAAAACGAATCGTTGTTCCTGCATTGTCATGTTATGGTTAAAACCCTTCAACAACATGAGGATAGCAACATGATTGTCAGAACATGGCACGGATGCGTACCGGCCAGGCACGCCGAAGGTTTTGCAACTCACTTGCAGAAGACCGGTGTTGAACATTCAGAAGCGACGCCAGGGAATCTGGGAGCCTATGTACGCAGAGAAACGCAGGGTGAGTGGGAGCATTTCTTCCTTGCGACGTACTGGGAAGATTTAGAAGCCATAAAAGCCTTTGCAGGCGAACAGTATCAAATTGCCGTTACCTATCCGGACGATGAAGAATATGAGTTGCTATCAGATCCCTACGTTTTTCAGCATCACGTCCAGACTGTAATCCCATTATAAGTATTTGCCTGCCGCCGCCAGAAGGCGGCCAATGACTCACCTGAACCTGTCCGCTGACTCAGCATAAAATTTTACCAGGCAAAAAGCATGACTTTTAACGCAAGGTTTATATAAAGCCTTTTAATTGTAGATTGATTGATCTACAATCAATCGTCAGCACAGGAGAACCTTATGAAAGCATCAGCAGGCAGACCCAGAGAATTCGATCCAGAGACGTTCCTCAACACCGCACTTGAATGCTTCTGGCAGAAGGGATATCAGGCAACATCTATGGCTGATCTTATGAAAGCATCAGGTCTGGCAAGTGCCAGCATCTATAAACTTTATCCCGATAAGCGCGCTATCTACCTGGCTGCTTTGCAGCGATACATGGATGAAGGCATTTCAAGGACAGTGAAACGAAATGCAGAAATGTCGCCAGAAGCTGCATTGCGAGAAACGCTGGAATTTGTGGCTCAGTTATCATCAGCTCCTGCCGGAGAGAAAGGGTGCTTCACTATTGCGGCAGTCAGCGAGCTTTTACCCGGAGACGAAGAGGTTAAAGGCAAAGTTTCCTGTAAATTTAACCGTTTAATTAACGAGTTAGAGAACATCTTAAAAAGAGGCCAGGATGAGCGGGTATTTCGCCAGGATGAAGATGCGCGAGTCATGGCTCAAAGCATTTTCATGATGCTGGAAGGTATGCGGATATATGGAAAACTCCAGCCAGCGATTGGAGATCTGAGAAAAAGTAATGACTTCATTGTCAGAACGATACTTTCAGACAACCATGACGTAACCGGCAATAGTGCAATTAAGGCATCCGCATGATTGAAGTGGGCACCATTGTTCGGCGAAGAAAAAGAAGAAGAATAATGGTGGTAATTGAATATGCAGATGGTATGGCATTGTGCGGATGGGTCGATAAAGGACGTTTTTTTAAAAGGCGTTTTCCACTGTCTGAATTAAAAATAGGCGTACCTTATTCAAATTTCTGGTCACTCACCTAAATCACTGCACCTTTAAAGACATCGAGTTCAAATAAACATAATTACCATAACCGGCTGCCCTTAATGCGCCGTACTTTAGCGATGCAACAGACTCAGAATAGTTATCACTCAGCGATCACCGGACATCATCAATGCCCGGTAATCAGTTGATTTACATCGGTGCTACAACCTCAGCTTATTTTTGAGACTGCTGATTTTGCTCAGCCTCTTTCTGTTTTTTCTTCGCCATATGATGACCGACTGCGCAGCCCGCTGCGGCACCGGCCACACCATGATGAGCAACATGACCTGCGACGCCGCCTACTGCGGCTCCCTTAAGACAGCCCTGGGCATTAGCCTGTAAATTCACCGACAAAAACAGTCCGGTAGCAATAACGATAACTGATAATTTTTTCATCACTTAATATCCTGATAGTTAGTTATAGTTGCAGGTTGAACCCGACAGAGCATAGCCGCACTCTGGGGTGTTTCGCTGGCCGGGATACAGGAATCACGACATTAGTTACCTGTCGTTACGCTTTCCAGAGGGAATGTAAGTATTTAATGCCATACCCGTGAGTCAGATACTTTCCGGCTCGTTAAGCGGCAGCCAGAGATCAGCATTGAGAAGATAAAACGGGGAGAGTGTAAACCGGAGGTTAGTCGATGAAGATAAAACAGCGCCTCCACCGGGAAGCGCTGCTGCAGATCAGAAGGACATTGTCAGCCCGGCATAATAAGCGCGTCCCGGTTCGTTATAGGTCGATGCGCCATCAGCCTCGCGATATAGCTGTTTATCCAGCAGGTTATTAATCCCGGCATTGGCACGCAGATTTTTGGTGATGTCATAATTAAAATTGATCCCAAATACTGAATAAGCACCAACTTCGCGATTCGACATTGAATTGTTTTCTGTGCGGGATTCCGCATACTGGCGTGGTTTCTGACGGCCATACATCGTCCAGTTCAGATTAGTGGAGAAATCCTGCGTCACCTGCCAGTCCAGCATTGTATTGATCGTGTATTCAGGAATAATCGACAGCGGATTGCCGGTCTTTTTATCCTTCGACTCGATCATATAAGTTGCGTTAGTCCGCCACTCCAGCTCGTCACTGACCAGCGGGATAGTGAAATTGCCTTCCAGACCTTCGACTACCGCTTTGCCGCCGTTACTCCATTGCAGGATATTGTTGCCATTTGAGGCGTAACCCAATACTTCCGTCCCTGAGACGATTTTGTTTTTATAGTCATTGCGGAACCAGGTGATACCCGCAATATAGCCATCCTGACTGAACTCGATACCCAGCTCTTTATTTACGCTGACTTCAGGATCGAGATTTTCATTACCCAGCAGATAACAACTGCCACGGGTAACGTTGATCGGACAGCCATTTCCCCGCGTCGCCAGTAAATAGCCTTCGCTGGACTGATAAAGGTTAGGGGCTTTAAACGCACGGGCGATACCCGCTTTCAGGGTAAAACTTTCTCCCAGAGCCTGAGAAATATTGAGCGACGGACTCCAGTTCGCACCAAAGGTGTCGTGATAATCAAAACGCAGACCGGGGATCACTTCAGTGCTATCGGTCGCAGCAATATTATCTTCAAAATAGAGTGAGCTCAGCGTTGCGCTGTTTTTACTGTTGCGGCTACCCGCATCACCACTGACACCGTCGATGGATACGCCAGGCGCACTGGTGCCGTTCATTGAATTAGGATCGTTCAGCTCATCACGGTTCCACTCGGCTCCCAGCGTAACGGTCTGTTCACGCAGCAGTTCCAGCGGGAAGCTGACTTCGCCTCCTGCCCGGTAACTTTCAAAGCGACTGGTTGAGAACGTGTTGCTGTTGATCCGGCCTTCACCCGCACCCGCCGTGCCTTCATTCAGGCGGGTGTTATTGGTTTTTTCATAGTTAAAGGTGAGCTTAGATTGTCCCCAGTCCCAGATGCCATTATGCGCAAGGCCCCAGGTCTGACGATACAGACGGTTGGTTTCTGAACCATCGAGAGATTCGATCAAGGCATTACCGGCACCGTTGCTGTACTGGGTATCCCCGGTGTAAATGTTGCCCTGACGGCTGTATCCGTAGCTGAAATCCAGCACCTGTAATGGCGTAATCTTCCACGACAGCACGCTGTTGATGTCTTTATTGCGAACACCTTCACGACCGGCGGCGGCAGAACCATTGTGCGACTGGTTAATGTCGAAAGCATCGCTGTCGGTTTTGTTGATGTTGCCATAGAGCCGCATGGTCAGGGCATCGCCCGCCAGCGGACCACTCAGGTTAAAGTTAGCGCGGCGGGTTGCGCCTTCTTTATCATCTTCCGGCTGGTTAGTGTAGAGCGACAGCGATCCGCTCCAGTCATTGGTCGGGCGTTTGGTAATGATATTAACCACGCCACCAGCCGCGCCGGAACCGTAACGCGCTGCCGCCGGTCCACGAATCACTTCAATCCGTTCAACCATCTCTGGTGGTACCCAGTTTGAGTCACCGCGGGAATCGCGCTCGCCGCGCCAGCTATAACGCACCGAATTGCGCGAGGTGGTCGGCACACCATCGATCAGAATCAGCGTATTTTCCGGCCCCATGCCGCGAATATCGATCTGACGATTGTTGCCGCGTACGCCGTTGGCGCTGTTGCCGGTAAGGTTAACGCCTGGCATTTTACGGATAATGTCGGAAAGGTCGTTGACCGGCGGGTTTTTCTCAATGTCCTGCGAGGTGATCACCGAAACGCCAGGCTGCTGTTTCAGCTCCTGTTCAGCGGTGACCAGCATCGTCTCATCATCAGCCAGCTTTTCTGTCTCTTCCTGATTAGCGCCGTTAGCAGAGGTACTCAATAAACCGGCCAGCAGTAGCGCAACAGGGCGCTTATGGACACGCATGGTTACATTCACTTAGAAAATCTCCCTGAAGTATTAAGGCATGTAAGCAAATGCGTATGATAATGATAATAGTTATCATTGTATATCGCGGTAAGCCACCTTTACATTCCATAACAATGGGCTATTTATTCGCCATAACCGTGACCAGAAGGGAGAAGTGACGTTAGTTTTACTTGTTGGTCATCACCCGAAAACTTCCTCAGATTTCATCAGAACGCGTCTTTGTGACTCCAGACTTATTAGGTCTGGAGTCATAGATAAACAATGGATAGAATGGCCCGCTCTTCAGTGACAAACAGGTATAAATGTGACCCCAGATCTGACACAGATCCCTGCGCGTTCAGCCCACGTAGGCCGCCATGTATTGCTCTGGCTGGAGCAGGTTAAAAAGGCTTCACTTAGCGAGCTGGATAATTTTGGCGATGAAGGCTCGGTAGAGCAGGTGATGAAGGTCTGGGTAAAACTCTCGCTGCTGATCAGTCGGCGTCGTCCTGAGATCGCCATCTCCTCATTGCTGAAACATGTCCTGCCGAACATCGGTTCGCAGCCACTCAAAACGCTGAACCGCTTACGCCTTAACCGGCTCTATAACATTCTGATCGCCGACGGTAAAAAAGAGGAGGCGCGGCGGGTGTTCGCGCTGACCAAACAATTTCTTGCCTGGGCCGAGATGCAGGGCTATCTCGATCATTCACCCATAGCTTCAATGAAAAAGCGTGATGTCGCGGGTCGCGCTACGCCGCCGCGCAGTCGGCAACTTACCGATGCAGAAATCTGGGTGTTCTGGCACGGGCTGGATAACTGGGCGCTTTCGGAACAGGCGCGCTGGGCGCTGCGTTTATGCCTGGTCAGCGCCCGGCGGCCGGATGAAATTGTGCAGGCACAGAAAGCGGAGTTCGATCTGCAATTAGGATTGTGGATGCAGGGTACGCGCAATAAATCGCAGCGGGAGCATGTGCTGCCCATTTCACCGCTGATGCGTCAGTGCATCGAAGCGTTGTTGCGCGCCGCCGATCCGGTCTCACCCTGGCTGGTGCCCGCGCCACGCGATCCGCAACAGCCGCTGTCAAAAGGCGCGATGAATCAGGCACTTCGCCGGATGATCCGCGCTCCCCGTGGGCTGGGACTGGAGGCGTTTACCCCGCGCGATCTGCGCAGGACTGCGCGTTCAAAACTCTCAGCGCTCGACACGCCTAATGACGTCGCCCGAAAAATTATGAACCATGCGCTGGAAGGAATCGATCGGGTCTATGACACCCATGACTATCTGAGCCAGATGCGCAGCGCCATGACTATCTTTTCGGACGCGGTTGAGCAGATTATTGAATGCGAAAGCTACCATCTGCTGCGTCATCGCTATGATGGCGAAACCCTCACGCTGGACGATCTCTCGCTCATGGCAATGTCACGCTAACGCTTATATCGGCAACTGTCAGAAGTGGTAGCGCAGCCAGGCAAAATAGACGTTGCCGTTGTTATGGGTGCCGGGAATATAGGTCATCTGGAAATCGAGATCGCCATAGCCGACAGAGGCCAGCGGCAGTATCGCTGGCACCGGAATATAATCCCAGTTGTGCCGTGCGGTAAAGCCCGCCGTGTAACCCGCACCCCAGTGAAAATTCTGGTCGGCCAGCGGACGCCAGGTTGCCACCCAGCCATAGCCACCAAAGGGTTCCCATTTATTAAAGGAGTCCTTAAACGCCATTAAGTAGATGCCGTTCCAGTTCCCTTTTTCATCGTAGCGGGAGATACCTCCGCCCGCGCCCCAGGGTCTTTCATTATATTTATTGATGTGTTCACGATCGTAAGTGGCACGGTTGTGCCAGGTAATCGCGGGCAGATAAAAGTCGTAACCTTCAGGCTGCTGCCAGGTTGTGGCGACTTTATCACTGAAATTATCCCAGCCCGCACTCACGGTCTCCACAAGTGTGGCGGAGTGGGCTGAAAAAACACTGAAAACGGTGGTCGTTATCAGCGCTTTAAGCATTGAAATTTTGCGCACGTACGAATTCCTGCAATATCTGGTGTTAAATAAGGTGTTAAAAGATTTAAGACGGATATTGTGGCATCAGGAGTGACAACTACAGTTCAATGAACGGCCATTACAGGATTTTATCTTTATCAAAAGTGATGCAGCAGCCCTGTTTCTCTGACAAGTCAGCAGGTGCGCTGACCCCATAAACGCCTCCCTGCCATTATCACCTTGCAGCCGCCTTTCACGTGCAGACAATTCCCTGAAAAAATTCGTATTGTTTGCTAACAAAATCTTGCAATGATAATCGCAATGCGTATATTTCTCATTTGTTTTAGAGGTTCATCACACCCGCGCGCAGGCGCTCAGGGAAAGGTTTCTGGTTCCTCAAACCATAAGCAGGGCAGCGATGTCCGCAGGAAGCATGGTCGTGACAGTGGCAGCATAAAAACATAAAGATAATTGAGGAATTAATGAACGCTTTCGATCTTCAACACCCCAGGGCGACGGACACTTCTGTTCTGCAACGTCCATTCCGCTTCTCCTTGCTGGCTGTCATCGTCGCCTCGTCGCTGGCGCATAACGCTGCTCATGCCGCAGAGACCGGCGCACCCGCTGCCAGCGATAACCAGACTATGACGGTCAGCGCGTCAGCCGATGATGCCGTAGCCGCTTCGCCCGCCACTGATTACAGCGTACCGGTTACCCGTGCGGGCACTAAAATGCTGGGCACCGTACGTGATGTCCCGCAGTCAGTCAGCATTGTCAGTAAGCAGCGTATGGCCGATCAGCAACTCCAGTCACTGAATGATGTGCTCGCAAATACCACCGGTATTCGCGGTATCAGTGGTGATATGGATCGCACCAACTACTATGCGCGCGGCTTTATGATCGACAACTACATGGTCGATGGTATCCCTACTGCCTTTGCCGCTCGCTGGAACCTGGGCGATGCGCAGACCGATATGGCAATGTATGAGCGCGTTGAAGTGGTGCGCGGAGCGACCGGTCTGTTAACCGGACCGGGCAATCCATCAGCTGCCATCAATATGGTGCGCAAACACGCCGACAGCAAAGAGTTCGGCGGCACCGTCTCCGCCAGTTACGGCAGCTGGAGTAAGCAGCGTTACGTGGCCGATCTCTCGGCTCCGCTCAGTGACTCCGGCAATGTTCGTGGCCGGCTGATCGCGGGCTGGCAGGATAACAACAGCTTCATAGAGCGCTACGGCGCCAAAAAACAGTTTATCTATGGCGTGGTTGACGCTGACCTGACCGACTCTGCCACGCTTTCGGTCGGCTATGAATTCAGCCAGGTCAATACGGATTCCACCATGTGGGGTGGCGCACCGCGCTGGTACACAGACGGCACGCAGATACATACCCGACGCGGCTACAACACCGCACCTGACTGGGCCTACAACGATAAAGAGAACCGTAAAGTCTTTGTGAACCTGAAACAGGACTTCGATAACGGCTGGAACATCACACTGAACGGCGCGCACAACGAGATGCGCCTCGACAGTAAGCAGATCTATCTTGATGGCTATTTCGATCGTAACACCGGGGCGGGCGTCTCTTCCTATGCCAACTATCCGGTGGTAGGCGGGACCGGTTACAACACCGGTAAACGTAAAGTGGATGCCGTTGATGCCTTCGCCAGCGGTCCTTATGAACTGCTGGGGCGTCAGCATGAGCTGATGGTCGGCGTCAATTACACCCGCCAGGATAACAAGTACTTCAGTACCTTTGAGAATATCTCATCAGAGTCGCTGGGCAACTACAACGAGTTTAACGGTCAGTATCCGGAATCAGCCTGGACGCCGCGTCTGCCAGCCAGCGATACCCAACTGGTTCGCCAGAAATCGACTTATATGGCGACCCGTCTGTCGCTCGCCGATCCGCTGCACCTGATTATCGGTGCCCGTTACACCAACTGGAACCGTGAAACGCCTGGTGGTGAAATGGAAGAAAATAACACCACCCCTTACGGCGGATTGATTTATGACTTCGCTGAAAACTGGTCGGCTTACGCCAGCTATACCTCGGTGTTCCAGCCACAGGACTATCGCGACCGAAACAGCGATTACCTGTCGCCGATCATCGGTAAAAACTACGAGGCAGGCCTGAAATCTGACTGGATGGATAGTCGCTTCACCACCTCGATTTCGGTGTTCCGCACCGAGCTGAATAATGTCGGTGAAGCAACTACTCAGACGGTTCAGGGGTCAGGTGATGTCGCGTACATTGGCCGTAAAGGCGTGGTGAGTCGTGGCGTGGAGTTTGAAGTCAACGGCGCATTAACCGACAACTGGCAGATGACCCTGGGCGGCACGCGCTACATTGCGGAAAACCGCGATGGCAGCACCTTTAACCCGCAACTGCCGCAGACCAGCTTTAACCTGTTCAGCAGCTATCGCCTGCCGACGTTGCAGCAGCTGACGCTGGGTGGCGGTGTGAACTGGCAGACACATATCTGGAATGATGTCGGTGGCCCGGAAGGCAATGGCACCTGGCGTGCCCGTCAGGGCAGCTATGCGCTGGTTGATCTCTTCGCCCGTTATCAGGTGAACAAAAATCTGTCGCTGCAGGGCAACCTCAATAACCTGTTCGACAAAGAGTATGACACTAACGTGGCCAGCTCTGTAGTCTACGGCGAACCGCGTAATTTCTCAGTGACCGCCAGCTACACCTTCTGATTTGTGTCGTTGTAAAGCCTGTGAAAAACGCCTCAGTTGAGGCGTTTTTCATCACCTCCTGAATCTGCACTCAGGTAAAACGCAGTGCCAGGTTAAAACCTTCTGCCGACTCCACCACAATCGCCTCGGGCTGCTCATGAAAGGCAATTTCACCCGTCACCAGCGCGCATTTAACCAGGCCGAGATCCTCCGTCTCAAAACCCAGCGCGACCATCCGGGCGCTGCCATCATAGTCTTCCGGCAGCGGGCCAAATCGCTGCTGCGCATAGTCTGCCGAAGCAAAACGAACCGTGGCAGCACCCGCGCGCAGGACAAAGGCGCCTTCGGGACAGGCGAGCACTTTAGCGGCCCCAAACAGGCGGCTATAGACCAGCGCTGAAAGCGCCGGATCCTGCGCGACAATCACAAACTCACTGATATTACGCACGCCATTGGGGTGACGCTGCCATGCCGGCTGCCATACCGCTTCGGGCGTCAGATGCTGGCAAAAAAAGCTGCGGCCATTGGGTACCAGCGAAGGGCGAATCCGTACGGTCCTAAAGTGCGCTTCACTCACCGAACCGTCGGGCAGGGTAACCGGACGATGAAAAGCCGCTGGCGGATCGCCATCCAGATCCTGCCGTTGCAGATGCTGAAACTCACTCTCTGCATCGCTGCTTTTCCACACCAGACCGCTCAATCCCAGCGGCGATTGCCAGAGATCGGCGCGCTGGCTCCCTTTGCCCGTCTCATAGCCCAGCAGTTCCAGGTAGTTCTCACCAAAAATAGCCAGGTGATTACTCGATCCCAGCGAGTGATGACCCCGTTCAGTGAGCTGAAAGCCGAGCCTTCGGAAGCGCGCGCTGGCGCTGTCGAGCTGGTCGGCCACGTTAATCACAGCATGATCAAGAATCGGTTGTGGAACCTGAACTGACATAGCAGCACTCCTTTTTTTCGTCATTGCGCCGCCACAATCTGCAACGCGCGCGGCACCAGCTGCGTGAAGTAGTCCACCGCCGGGCCAATCAACGCTTCATCAGGATCGAAGGCGGCGTGATGCAGACCAAACTCGCTGGCACTGCCGATGCTGACAAACGCCCCCGGCACCTGCTGCAGATAGAAGGCAAAATCTTCTCCGCCCATCTGCGGCGACTCAGCGTGCTCCGCGAGATAGCCACTCTGTTGGGCAACGTCCAGAGCAACATCCACCCAGCCTGGCGTGTTAATCAGGGCCGGCGGTCCTTCAGTCCACTCCAGTTCGGCGGTCGCACCAAACCCGGCGGCAATACCCTGAATCAGGGAACGCATGCGGTGCGGGATCTGCGCCCGAATTTCGCCGTTGTGGGTGCGCACGGTGCCCTCCAGCTCAACGCTTTGTGGCAGCACGTTCCAGGTATTACCGGCGGTAAAGCGCGTCACGCTCAGCACCACCGTTTCCAGCGAGCTGAATACCCGGCTCGGCAGGGTCTGCAGAGCCGTTACGATATGGCTGGCAATCACAATCGAATCGATGCCCTCCTGCGGTCGTGCGGCATGGGCGCCTTTGCCCTCAATGCGGATAACAAAGCGGTCTACGTTGGCATAAAACGCACCCGCCCGACTACGCAGCGTGCCCAGCGGCAGGTCGGGCGCGTTGTGCAGGCCGAATATCGCCTGAACCCCTTCCAGCGCACCGGCATCAATCAGCTGACGTGCGCCATTAAAGGTCTCTTCAGCGGGCTGAAACAGAATCCGTACCCGGCCTTGCAGCGTGTCTTCCTGCTGTTTCAGCTGCAACGCCACGCCGAGCATCACGGCGCTGTGAACGTCGTGACCACAGGCGTGCATCACGCCCGGCTGCTGTGATCGCCACGGGCGTTCGGTGGTTTCTTCAATCGGTAATGCATCGATATCCGCGCGCAGGGCGATCAGGGGTTCGCCATGACCGATTTCAGCCACGACGCCGGTTTTCAGCCCCAGCGGCAACAGCCGGATCCCGGCCTGCTCCAGCCAGCGGGTAATACGTTCCGTGGTGGCAAATTCATGATTCGAAAGTTCCGGATGCTGATGCAGTTCGCGAC
>Ga0308164_10000833_pt1 | contig 41737 bp, 40 predicted proteins | sample PhyTR2_FD_201031 | JGI IMG/M metagenome (GOLD analysis project Ga0308164, IMG submission 201031) | Phyllosphere microbial communities from UC Gill Tract Community Farm, Albany, California, United States - DLSLT.R2 | ecosystem: Host-associated > Plants > Phyllosphere > Unclassified | place: USA...
GGAAGGCAGGAAGGCAGGAAGGCAGGAAGGCAGGAAGGCAGGAAGGCAGGAAGGCAGGAAGGCAGGAAGGCAGGAAGGCAGGAAGGCAGGAAGGCAGGAAGGCAGGAAGTCTAGGTTAGGAAGTGTCTTGGTTGGCTAAGCGTTAGCGGTTAATTGGGCAACTGCTTTGCAACGGATGCCGCTTTTGACAGCCATGTGTCCTAAGAGTTGCTAACAAAACTGTGGCAATGAGCGAACACAAATCAACGCAACCGACCGCAACTTGGCAACCGCAGGGCCAGATCGTCGACGTCATGCCGAAGCTGACGTTTCTGAAACTACGCAAACCTGCGAATTTCCTGCGTGGCGTAATGGTCTCAGTCTTTGGCGCGAAGCTGGCGATGCCGCTTGGGTGTAGCACCCCCCAACTTGCTCAAACGTTGCTGTACTTCGGCAGACTGCGGGCGCTTCTCAGCGCACCGTGCAGTTCTTCATGCAACTGGACTTCGCAGCCCGTCGCCTAGAGCGTGTTATGCATTTCCCGTGGCCGTCAGCAGTGGAATTGCCTTGGGCAGCATGAGGATGGCGAAGACCAGGAAGTGCAGTTCACGCAGCACATCGGGCAGTCGCTCGTAGTCCTTGGCCAGTCGCCGGAATCGCGCCGCCCAGGCAAAGCCGCGCTCGACCACCCAGCGCTTGGGCAGCAGCACGAAGCCCTTCTTCGCCTCGGCCAGCTTGATCACCTGCAACTCGATGCCATGAGTCTTTGCGTCTTGCCTGGGCTGCTCCCCCGTGTAGCCCTGATCAGCCCAGGCCAGCTCGACCGTGTGACCCGTGGCCGTCTGCACGGCCTCACACAATTTGAAGACCTGGGCTCGCTCCTGCTCGTTGGCCGGCGTCACGTGCACGGCCAACAGGTGACCCAGCGTGTCGACGACCATGTGCACCTTGCTGCCGCGCTTGCGTTTGTATCCGTCGTACCCGCTTCGCGGCCCGCTCCCGCAACTCGACTGCAGGGTGCGTCCATCCAGAACGACCGCACTGGGCTGGCCTTGCTGGCCAGAGGCGAAGCGGATCATCGAGCGCAGGTCCATGACCATGGCCTCGAAGCAACCTGCCTCCAGCCAGCGGCGGGTCTGCTGGTAGACCGCCTCCGCGGGTGGGAAGTCGTCGGGCATCAGTCGCCAGGGCGAGACCGCCCACACGATCCAGCGCAAAGCATTGAAGATCTCCCACAGGCTGTACTCGCGCTGCGGGGCATCCTGGGTCATGAGGACAAGGTACGGTGCGGCGAAGCTCCACTCTTCATCTCTGACATCGGTCGGATACGGATTTCTTAGCATCGCTCCAAGATACCGCTCCACCACGTCCGATCAAGGGAAAAGTTCAGAACACGCTCTAGGCGTGAATGGCTGATCGGCGTCGACTGCTACGGATCGAGACCTGGATTGGGATAGTAGGCTCTTGACGAGATGTCGACAACGTTGCCTTCGATCTCAACCTCGAGATTCTCGAGCACTCGCGAGACCATCATGTACGTGCCGATTGTGAGCAGAAGCTCAGTCATTCCGCGCGGTGACAGATGCTTGCGCACCGCGTCGAACTGGCTGGCTGGTGCCTTGACGGACTTCACCACGCTGTCGGTGAAAGCGAGCATCAAGTCTTCGACATCGGCTGCGCTGTCGGGCGCCTGGTCGATCGCGACGGCCTTCTGGATGCGCGCCTCGCTCACGCCCACATGGCGCGCGAGCCGAATGTGCTGGTGGATCTCGTAGTCCGAGCGGCAGTGCGCGCCGACGCGAAGTATCACCATTTCGCGCAGCTGCGGATCGAGCTCACTCTGAGTCAGCAGCGCGCCGGCCAGCTGAACGAAGCCCGGCAGCGCCGTGGGCGCATTGGCGAGGATGCGGTAGATGTTGTAGGGCGGGCGGGTGTCGAGGAGCTGCCTGAGCTCCGGCGACATGGCCTCGGGTGCGATGGGGGCGATGCGTGCCATGGCAGGTCTCCGGTGGTGTGAGGTCGCAGTGCTCAGTCGAGCTTGAGGCCGATGCGCTGGGTGACGCCGCCCCAGAAGTCGGTCTGGGTCTTCATGAACGTTCCGAACTCTTGCGGCGTGCTGCTTCGAGTGCGCAGGTTGAGCTGCACGAACTTCGCGCGGACCTCCGGCAGCTCCAGCGCCTTGCGCACCTCGTGGTTGAGGCGCTCCACGATCGGTGCCGGCGTGCCCGCCGGCGCCACCACGCCGCTCCAGCCCTCGATAGCGAAATCCGGGTAGCCTGATTCGGCGATGGTCGGCACGTTCTCCAGGCCGGGCAACCGTTGCGGGGACGTGACCGCGATGGCTTTGAGCTTGCCACTCTTGATGAACGACATCGTAGGCGCGACGTTCTCGAACACCAGCGGCACGTGGCCCGCCATCACGTCCGTCATGGCGGGCGCGGCGCCTTTGTAGGCGACAAGCTGCATCTGGACGCCGGCGGTCTCCTTGAACACCTCGGCCGTGAGGTGCGGCGACCCGCCGGGCACCGCCGCGAAGTTGTACCTGCCTGGGTCCTTCTTCAGCAGCGTTACCAGCTCCTGGACGTTGTTGGCCAGGAAGTCGGGGTTGGCGGCGATGATGTTCGGCAGCATCGCGACGAGTGAGACGGGCGCGAAATCCTTGAGGTGGTTGTAAGGGAGGTTCTTGAAGAGATGCGGATTGATCGCGTGCGTCGGAATCGTGCACAGCATGATCGTGTAGCCGTCCGGCGCCGACTTGGCGACGAAATCCGTGGCGATGTTGCCGCTTGCGCCCGCCTTGTTTTCCACCACCACGGGCTGGCCCAGCGCGTCGCCCAGCGCCTGCGCAAGGATGCGCGCGGCGAGGTCGGTGCCGCCGCCCGGCGTGAAGCCGACAATCAGCTTGATCGGCCGGCGCGGCCAGTCGGCCTGCGCCCGGGCCTGCATCGGGACGAGGGCGCTCGAGGCCGCGGCGGCCAGGGCGAGCAGGGTGGTGCGTCGGTTCAGGGCGTTCATGGGTGTCTCCGCGTCGTTGTGTTGTGGGAAGCCGCTAGCAGCTGTTGACCGCGCCGGCGCCGCCATAAGCATTCCAACCGCCATCGACGAAGAGTTGCTCGCCGGTGATGTAGCCCGCGTCGTCGGACAGCAGGAACGCCGCGGCCCGTGCGATGTCCGCCGCGTCGCCGAGTTTCGCTAGCGGGATGCGCGCGCGGATGCGGTTCAGGTCGATGCGCCCGCGCGCTTCGAGGTCGCGCGTCATGCCGCTGTCGATGTAGCCCGGGGCCACGGCGTTGACGCGAACGCCCAGGTGCCCCCATTCGGCCGCGAGGCAGCGGGTCTGGTAAGCCACGGCCGCCTTCGACGTGCCGTAGGCACTGCGTCGCGGAATGCCGCCGCCGCCGGCTGCCGACGCCATGTTGACGATGGCGCCGCCGCCCAGCGGAATCATCCGCTTGGCCGCGCTGCAGCACACGAGCTGAGTGCCGCGCACGTTGACGTCCATCACGCGTTGCCAGCCCTCGATGTCGAGCTCCAGCGCCGACTGGACCAGCGCGAGCCCCGCGCTGTTGAGCACGCCGGTGAGGCCGCCCAGGTGCGCGACCGCGCGGTCGAACATCTGCTCGACGCCGTCGGCATCGGTCACGTCGACCGGCACATGGCCGGCACCCAGTTCGGCGGCGGCCGCCGACAGCGCGTCGGCATTGACGTCGGCCAGGAAGACCTGTGCGCCTCTCTCGACGAACAGCTGCGCCGAACGCAGGCCCAGGCCCTGTGCGGCGCCGGTGACGATGATCTTGTGGCCCTTGAGCGTTGTCATCGCGTGGGCTTCAGTCGCTCGCGCACATCGGCACGCAGCAGGTCCTTTTTGACTTTGCCCGATGCGGTCTTCGGGAAGTCGTCCACGAAGATGAACCACTCCGGGTACTTCTGCCGGGCGACGCCCGCCGCATCGAGCAGGGTGGTGATGTCGTCGGCCGTGACAATGGAGCCGGGCTTGGGAATGACATAGGCGCACACCGTCTCGCCCAGGCGGGCGTGCGGCATCGCGACCACGGCGGCATTCATCACGGCAGGGTGCTGGTGCAGCAGGTCTTCGACCTCCTTCGCGCTGATCTTCTCGCCGCCGCGGTTGATCAGGTCCTTGATGCGGCCGGTGAAGACCACGGCGCGGTCGGCCGTGACGTAGCCGATGTCGCCGGTGCGGAAGAAGCCGTCGGCGTCGAAAGCCTCGGCGGAGTGCGCCGGGTCGGCGTAGCCGAGGAACAGCGCAGGGCCACGCGCGCAGATCTCGCCTTCCTGCCCGAGCCCGAGGGGGCGGCCGTCGAGGTCGACCACGCGCACCTCGTAGTCGACGATCTCGCCGTCGGTCTCTGCCGCGAGCCGCTCCTGGCCTGGGGCGCAGAAGCCGAACGTGATCATCGGCGCCTCGCTCGAGCCGTAGACCCGGAACGAGCGGCAGTGGGGCAGCACGCGTGCGACGCGATAGATGATCTCCGGCGCCACCGCCGCGCCGCCGCACGGAAACAGCCGCAGCGACGGCAAGGTGCGGCCCGACGCCTCGGCCACGTCCATTAGTTCCTGCAGGAAGGGCGTGGCGCCGATGGTGAAGGACACCTGCTCTCGTTCAATGATGTCGGCCGCCTCGGCGGCGTTCCACTTCTCCATCAGCACGCAGCGCGTGCCCCCGAAGAAGGGCATCTCCAGGCCATGGCTGAAGCCGGTGACGTGCGTCACCGGGGACGGCATCAGCGTGGTGTCGCCCGGCGCGATGCCCCAGTGGCGGGCGCACATCAGCGTCGCGCGGATCAGCGAGTTGTGCGAGTGCAGCACCGCCTTCGGCCGACCGGTGGTCCCCGAGGTGTAGAGCACCAGCTTGACGGTATTGGGCGACACCGCGGGCAAGGAGGGCAGCGCCGGCGCGCCGGCCATGAGCGTGCGCAGATCGCCGTCGGCCGCGTCGGGATCGCTGCCTCGCACCGTCCACACATGCGCCAGGGCCGGCAGCGCCGGGCGTAGACGCGCGAGCATGGCCGTGAAGTCGAAGCCGCGAAAGCGCTCGGCCACGAAGATGCCCTTGGCGCGGCTGTCGGAGAGGATCAGCTCCACCTCGGTGTCGCGGTAGATCGTGACGATCGGGCAGACCACCACGCCGAGCAGACAGGCCGCGATGTCGATGAAGGCGGCCTCGTGCCAGTTCGGCATCTGGAATGCGATCACGTCTCCCGCCCGGAAGCCCCGTGCCCACAGGGCTGCGGCCAGCCGCGTCGCCCCGGCCCACACCTCGCCCGCCGTGACGTCGCGGCCGCCGCAGACCTGGGTGACACGGCCCGGTTCACGCGCCGCCGCTTCGCCGGCGGCGTCCGCCAGCGTGCGGTTGAGCCACTTTCCCTCGCGCACCCACTGCGCCGCACGCTCTTCGCTCCACTTGACGTTCCAGCCGCTGATGTCCTGTCTCACGAGGTGTCTCCTGATGATGAGTCGTGGACTCAGACCGCGAGGTAGCGCGATTTGAGCTCGGGCTGCGCGTCGAAAGCTGCCCAGTCGCCCTGAAAGACTAGCGTTCCGCTGTCGAGCAGGTAGACGTACTCGGTGCACTGGCGCGCGTAGGCGATGCTCTGTTCGGCCACCAGCACGGTCAGCCCCAGCTTGTCGCGCGCCTGGCCGACCTGCAAGGCGAGGTCGTGCGCCACCTTGGGCGCCAGACCTTCGGCCGGCTCGTCGAGCAGCAGCAGGCGCGGCGAGGCCATCAGACCGCGCGCCACGGCCACCAGCTGCTGCTGGCCGCCCGACAGCTGGTAACCCAGGCGGTCGAGCAGGTCGGCCAGCAGCGGGAACAGCGTGCACACATGCTCGATGCGCATCGGCGGCTGGCCACGCCGGTCGGCATGCCAGGCGAGCTCAAGGTTCTGCCGCACCGTAAGCGTGGTGAAGATGCGCCGGTCTTCCGGCACCAACGCCAGGCCCAGTCGCGCCCGCGCTTCGGTCGGGAGCCCGTCAAGCGCGCGGCCTTCCAGGCGGATCTCGCCGGTGGATTGGGGGCCTGCGTCGAGCAGTGACTTCAGCAGGGTCGACTTGCCCGCGCCGTTGCGCCCGAGCAGCGCCACGCCGCCTTGCGCCGGCACGTCGATGTCGATGCCGAACAGCGCCTGGCTGTCTCCATAGCGCGCACAGAGGTTGTGGACTTCAAGCATGCTCGTCTCCATCGCCCAGGTACACCTCTTTAACGCGCTCGTTGTGGCGGATTTCTTCCGGCGTGCCGGTCGCGATGAGCTGGCCGTAGTGCAGCACTGAGATGCGATCGGCCAGGCCAAACACCACCGCCATGTCGTGTTCGGTCATAAGCATCGACAGGCCGCGCTTGCGCTTGACCGATTGCAGTAGGCGCACCGTAGCCTGCCGCTCGGCCGCCGACATGCCGGCAGTGGGCTCGTCCAGGAACATCACCGCCGGTTCGAGCGCGAGCACCATGGCCATCTCGAGGCGCTTGCGGTCACCGTAGGCCAGCGTGCCGGCGATCGCTTCGCGCTGCTGGCCGAAGCCGGTGTCGTTCAGCAGCGCCTCGATGGCTTCCGGAAACGTGTCGGCACGCGCCTTGGGCACGCGGCCGAGCGGGTTGGCACGGCGCACTCGCGCCTCTAGTGCGACCAGCAGGTTGTCCTGCACCCTGAGCCGGGGGAAGACCTTGGCCACCTGGAAGGTGCGCCCGAAGCCGAGGTGCACGCGCCGGTGGGCCGGCAGCCGGGTGACGTCCTGGCCTTCGAAGCGCACGGCGCCACCGTCGGCGAACAGCTCGCCCGTGAGCACCTTGAAGAGCGTCGTCTTTCCCGCGCCATTGGGGCCGATCACCACATGCGATTCGCCTGCACCGATGGTCAGGTTCACGTCGCGCAGCACGCGGATGCGGCCATAGGACTTGTCCAGCGCTGTGGCTTCCAGCAGCACGCCGCTCATCGCTTGTCCTCCCGGCGCGTCGAGCGCGCCAGCAAGCCGAGGATGCCGCCCGGCAGCGACACCACGACCACGAGCAACAGCACGCCCGTGACCATGTCGGACATGCCCACCAGCGTGCGCGTGACGTAGAACACGGCCGACAGCACCACCGCGCCCAGCACCGGCCCCCAGAAGTAGGCGCTGCCGCAGAGCAGCGTGTAGAGGATCGGGTTGGTCGAGTTCGACCAGTGCGCGAGTTCCGGCGTGACGATCTGTGCCCAGGGCGCGACCAGTGCGCCCGCCGCCGCCGTGGTCGCGCCTGCGAGCACGAAGATCGCGAGCCGATGCATGCGCACCGGAATGCCAAGGAACTCGGCCCGTTCCGGGTCCTGCTTGACGGCCTGCAGTGCGCGGCCGAAGGGCGTGTCGACGATCCAGCGGATGAACAGGATCAGCAGGCCACAGGCCCCGACGATGAAGTAGTAGAAGTTGTCGCCCGCCGCAAGGTCGACCTGCCAGCTGCCGATGCCGAGCCGCGGCCGGACGAGGCCCGCAAGCCCGTCGTTGCGGCCCAGCAGCGCGGTGTTGGCGATCAGCAGGTGGATCAGTTCCGCGAAGGCCAGCGTGAGGATGGCGAAGTACACGCCTTCGCTCCGGCGCAGCGCGACCGAGCCGACCAGCGCTGCGAGCGCCCCGCCGAAAACAGCCGACAGCAACAGCGCGGGCACCAGGGGCAGCGCGAAGTGCTGGGTCAGCACGGCGGTGGCGTAGGCGCCGGCGGCGAAGAACATCGCCTGCCCGAAGCTCAGCACACCCGACAGCCCGAACAGCAGGTTGAACGACAGGCCGAACACCGCGTTGATCCAGATCATGCCGGCGATGAAGACCAGCCCGCGGTTTAGCACGCCGGGCACGCACAGCGCCAGGCCCATCACGACCGCGAGGATCAGGACGTCGCGGCGAAAACCGCAGCCGATGAAACTCGTGTTCTGCATCAGTGCTTCGCCTTGCCCATGAGGCCCTGGGGACGCAGCAGCAGGATGAGCGTCATGGCCAAGAAGAACGGCAGGCCCGGCAGGCCGGGCAGTGCCCACTGCCCGAAGGCGTCAATGATGCCGAGCAGGATCGAGCCGAGGAATGCGCCGCTGATGCTGCCCATGCCGCCGATGATGATCACGCCGAAGGCCTGGATCACGAAGGCGCTGGCCAGCGTGGGCGACAACGTCTGGTTCGACACCAGCAGGCCGCCCGCGAGCCCGGCCAGCGCGAAGCCCAGCGCCACCGTCGCGGTGTAGACGAGCCGCACGTTGACGCCCAGAAGCTGGGCCATCCACGGGTCTGCCGCGATGGCCTTCACCAGCCGGCCCGGCTTGGTGCGGTTGAGGAAGTATTCCAGCAGCGCGAACACCACCACGCCCGCCGCGATGATGAAAAGCGACAGCCGCGGCAGCACGGCGTTGCCCACCAGCCAGGCGCCGTCGAGCACCGCGGGCGGCATCACGCTGTGGTAGTTAAGCCCCCAGATCAGCTTAGTCGACCCTTCGCAGACCAGCAGCAGCGCGTAGGTCGCGATCAGCACGTAGGCGTCTTCGACGCCCGCGAGTCGCCGCAGCACCAGCCGGTCGACCACCAGCCCGAGCAGTGCGACGAACACGCCCGCCACCAGCGAGCCGAAAAGGTAGACGCCGATGGACGGCGACCCGCCAATGGCGTTGGCCAGCGAGTAGGCCAGGTAGGCGCCGATCATGAAGAATCCGCCGTGCGAGAAGTTCAGGATGTGCAGGGTGCCGAACACCAGCGTGAGCCCGGCGGCGACCAGAAAGGTCGCCATGGCCCAGGTCAGGCTGTTGACCAGCAGGGTCGCGATGTCGGCAACTTGCATCGGCGGGCGTGCTTGCCGCTCAGGCGGTGCGAAGCGTGAGCTTCTTGCCGGGTGTCGGCGGGAAGATCACGGACTTGCCGTCGACCTTGACGTACTGCGTGACCTTATAGCCCTTGTCGCCGGCCGCCGGTTCGATGTAGACCAGCTCGACGTCCTTGATCGCCTGGTTGTCTTCGGCGCGCATCGTGCGCGGGCCGGTCACGGTGTCCCAGGTCAGCCCCTTGAGGCTCGCGATCACGGCCGGCGTCTCGGTCGACTTCGCCTTCTCCACCGCCTGCTTGAGCGCGTAGATGCTGGCATGCGACTCGGCAGCCCAGCCCAGCGGTTCGGGGTCCTTCGTCTTGGCGAGGTAGTCGGCGACGAAGCGGTCGCTCATCGGGTTGCCCTTGTTCGCTTCGGCGTAGTAGTGCATGCCGGTCCATTGCGCCGGAAACTGCTGCTTGAGGCCACGCGCCACGAGGAACTCGTTGGCCGCGTCGCAGATGACCTTGTAGCGCGTCATCAGACCGAAGCCGCGCGCCTGCTGGAACATCGTGATCGCGTCGCCGCCGTAGGTGCAGTTGAAGCAGCCGTCGGCCTGCTGGCGCAGCGCCTGCGTGATCGAGTTGCGGTAGTCGGCAACGCCGTAGGGCATGAGAATCGGCTCGAGGATCTCCGGCTTCTTCTTGGCGATCGACGGGTAGTACTCGAGCAGGCCGTCGACGAAGATGCCCCAGGTGGTGCGACCGTATTCGTGGTCGGGCACCAGGCCGGTCCACTTGGTGATGTCGGGGTACTTCTGCGCCATCAGCTTGGCCTGGGCGCGTGTGCGCGCATCGGGCGAATCGCCGGGACGGAAGAGGTTGGGCGAGTAGTTCTCGTGGTTCATCTTCTCGGTGCCGGCACCGCAGGTGATGAACACGCCGTTCTCCTGCTGCATCACCGGGCCCAGTGCCAGCACCACGGCACTCGAAATCCCGCCGATGTGCAGGTTGACGCCCGCGCCCAGAAGCTCGCGCGCGGAGGCCAGCGCGGCGGCCGGGTTGGCCTTGTCGTCGCGGATCTCGAGCGCGATCTGGCGTCCCAAGATGCCGCCCGCCTTGTTGATTTGGTCGACGGCGATCTCCGCACCGTTCTTCACGTAGGAGCCGATGAACTCCTGCGGCCCGCTCAGCGGCGTGATGAGGCCGATGCGCAAGGGCCCGCCCTGCGCGCGCACGAGTCCCGGCAGACCCGTGGCGGCAGCGGCGGCCACCGCGAAGTACTTGAGGATGCTTCTGCGATCGATGCGGTTCATGGTGTCTCCTTCGTTGTTGCTATGCGGGGTCAGCGGCCGGTGAAGACCGGCTTGCGCCGCTCGCGGAACGCCTTCACCGCTTCGGCGTGGTCGTCGGTGAGGTTCGACAGGCACTCGTACGCGACGCCTGCGTCGAAGTAGCTGTGGAACAGCTGACGCAGCGGCAGGTTGGTCGTGACCTTGCTCCAGCGGATCGCCTTGGTGGCGCCGGTGACGAGCCGCTGTGCCATGGCATCGGTGGCGGCGTCGAGTCCGGCTCGCGGCACCACGTCGGTGACGAGCCCGATGCGCTCGGCTTCGGTGGCGAGCATGAGCTCGCCGGTCAGCAGGTATTTCTTCGCCTTCGCGTAGCCGACGAGCTGCGGCCAGATGAGTGCGCCGCCGTCGCCAGCGACCAGGCCGACGCTGACGTGGGGGTCACCGATCTTCGCTTCGTCGGACGCGATGATGATGTCGCACAGCAGGGCGAGGCTGGCGCCCAGGCCGGTCGCGTGGCCGTTGAGCCTGCAGATCAGCGGCTTCTCGAGGTCGAGCTGCGTGTAAACAATGTCCTTGGCTTCGCGCGCCGTCTTCTCGAATTCGTCGGGTTCATCGATCGAGAGCTGCATCCAGTCGATGTCGCCGCCGGCGCAGAACGCGGTGCCGTTGCCCGTCAGGACGACGACGTCCGACTCGGGGTCGCGCTGCGCGTCGGTGAACACGCGCGACAACTCATGGTGCAGGCGCGCGTTGACCGCGTTGCGTTGCTCGGGCCGATTCAGCACGATGGTCAGGATGCGGCCGTCGCGGCGGAAGTCGATGCACTGGTAGGAAGCGAAGTCCATGGGGTCCTCAAGGCGTGGGTGCCGACTCCGACGTGGCGAAGGCGACGAAGTGCTGTTCTGCCGAACCCCAGAGCTGCTCGTTGACCCGCGCGCGGCGCAGGTAGTGGCTGACGGCGTACTCCTCGGTGATGCCGATGCCGCCATGCAATTGCACCGCCTCCTGCGTGACGCGGCGCGCGCTCTCGCAGACGAGGCTCTTGGCCGCGTGCACGTCGCGCGCGGCGTCGGACGAGCCGGCCTGCACGGTGCCTATGGCCTGGTCGATCACGGCGCGGCTCTCGGCGAGTGCGATGTACATGTCGACCGCACGGTGCTGCAGCGCCTGGTGCGTGCCCAGCGGCACGCCGAACTGGCGCCGCGTCTTCAGGTAATCGAGCGTCAGGTCGAAGGCGGCCGACATCGCGCCGAGCGAATCGGCCGCGGTGGCCAGCGCGGCGAGTTGCAACGTCGATGCGGTGTCGGCGCGTGCGCTGTCGCCCAGGCGGACAGCCTCGACGTTGTCAAATCGGACCGTCGCGGCGCCGCGGCCATCCAGCAAAGGAAACGCGCGGCAGTCCACGCCGGGCGCCTTCGCATCGACCAGCCAGAGCGCGTCCGCTGCGTGCACCATGAGTTGCTGTGCGATGTCGGCATCGATCAGAACCGGATGCGTGCCCTGCAGCCGGCCGTCTTGCAGTGCAACGTTGCGGCCATCCAGCAGGCAGGCGATGCGCAGTGTGCCGGCGTGCAACTGCGGCAGCAACTTGGCGCGCTGTGCGTCGGTGCCGTGCGCGGCGACGAGGTGGGGCGCCAGCACACCTGCGTTCGTCAGCGGCTCCGTCACCAGCGCGCGGCCGGCGGCTTCAGCCAGAAGGCAGATCGACGCGACACGCAGGCCGAGTCCGCCTTCTTCTCCGGGACTAGCGACACTGAGCCAGCCCATGTCGCCCATGTCTTTCCAGACCCCGGCGCTGAAGCGGCGCTCCGCCGCCGGCATGCGCTGGCGGGCCTCGAAGCTGTAGCGCTCGGCCGTGTAGCGGAGGGCCGCGTCGTGCAACGCGGCGTCGATTTCGTCCAGCCAGTTCTTCTGCTTCACAGTCCCAGCTCCGCTTTGCTGATGATGTTGCGCTGGATCTCGTTCGATCCACCGTAGATCGTGGAGGCCCGGCCGTGGAGGTATTCGCGAACGGCACCGCTCGCATCGGACGGCCCGACGGGCGAGGTTGCCCGGTCGTCGTGGACATCGGCCGGGTCGTACGCGATGGCGCTGCTGCCGAGCCAGTCGAGCGTGGCTTCCGAGATCTGTTGCTGCAGCTCCGAGCCGCGAATCTTCATGATCGATGCCTCCACGCCCGGCGGCTGGTTCGCGTCCATCGAGCGCGCGTACGCCAGGCAGAACGCGCGCAATGCATGCAGCTTGAGTTCCATCTGCGCGATGCGCCGGTCGAATGCCGCGCGATCGACGACGCCGTCGCTTGGCGTGTTCGCCACAAGGGCCTTCAAGTGGCTGAGCTGGCGCATCGAGCGCCCGGTTTCGGCCGAAAGGATGCGCTCGTTGCTGAGCAGGAACTTGGCATAGCTCCAACCCTTGCCTTCTTCGCCCACCAGGTTGTCGACGGGCACCTTCACCTCGTCGAGGAAGACTTCGTTGACGTGGTGGCAGCCGTCCATGGTGCGGATCGGCCGCACGGTCACACCCGGCGTGCGCATGTCGATCAGCAGGAAGCTGATACCCTGCTGCGGCCTCGATTCGTCGCTGGTGCGAACCAGGCAGAACATCCAGTCGGCCCACTGCACATAGCTGGTCCAGATCTTCTGGCCCGTTACGACGTAGTGGTCGCCGCGGCGTATCGCGCGTGTCTTGATGCCCGCCAGATCGGAGCCGGCGCCGGGCTCCGAATAGCCCTGCGCCCACCATTCTTCGGAGGCGAGGATCGGCGGCAGGAATCGTGCCTTCTGCGCTGCGGAGCCGAAGGTGTAGATCACCGGTCCGACGTAGTTGACGCCGAAGGGAATCAGCCACGGCGCACCGAAGCGCATGCTTTCCTCTTCGAAGACGAAGCGCTGCAAGGGCGTCCATTCGGCGCCGCCGTATTCGCGCGGCCAATGCCCGGCGACCCATTCGCGTCCGGCCAGCGAGCGCAGGAAGGCAAGGTTGTCCTCCTTTGTGAGGAAGAGGTTGTCGATCACCTTCTGCCGCACGGCAGGTGGCAGTTCATGCGTGCAGTAGTCCCGCACCGCGCGTCGAAACGCCTGTTCGGCCGCGTGGGCGTCCGAGGGGGCATTGGCTGATTCATGAAGGCGTTCCATGGTCGTTATGTGGCATCGATTCGCAGTAGCCTGCAAAAAATGACTGATGATTCAGTGATCAGTTTCTGCCAAATCCACGCACAATGCGCTAGGTGAAAACGCGCAGGCATGCGGCGGAGGAACCATCCGGTAGACTGAAAAAACAAAGGTCTGCAGCAAGCGACGACAGGGCTGCGGGTCAGAAAGGAATGCTTTGGCAACCACTTCTAAGACAGTGCGAAAAGCGCGCAAAGTCTCGACAGGCGTGCAGGTCACACGGGAGGAGCGAGCGGCGCGGACGCGCGAGCAATTGCTCATGTCCACGGCGCGCGTGGTGGGCGAATTCGGCTACCGCGATGCGTCCATCCAGCGCATCACGGCCGATGCGGGAATGGCGCAAGGCACCTTCTATCTCTACTTCGAATCGCGACAGGCGCTGTTCGATGAACTGCTACCGTACTTCGGCGTGCAGATGCTCGAACGCGTGCGGGAGCGGGCGCACGGCGCCAAGGGATTCTTCGAGGTCGAAGAAATCGGCGTGCGCGCGGTCTTCGAGTACCTCTACGACAACCCCTGGTTTTGGAGGGTGCTGAATGAGGCCGAAGTGGAGGCGCCCGCGGCCTGGGCGCGCCATCACAGCGAGGTCACGCGGCGCTACACGAAGTTTCTTCAGCGGGCGCGGGTCGAAGGGGAGATCACCGCCTATGCCGAAAGCGAGCTTGGCACGCTCGCTTACCTTCTGATTGCCGCGCGAGACTATCTGTACGTCTACCACTTGGCAAAGGCGGATCGCACCAGCGCGATCCCTGATTCGGTAATCAAGACCTACGTCCGTTTTCTTCGGCATGGCCTGACAGGGCCGGCGCCTCCCACGGCAGATTCAACTTCGCTCAAGTCGATCACTGAGCAAGCTAAACGTGCCTCTTTATGAAAACGCCTGCAATGCTGTTTGCCCAGTTGGCAAATGCTCCGTTTCCGGCGCGGACCGTTCAAAGACGGCATTGCAGCGGTTTCGGTCGTTCTCTCGGCTTGGTCAACCGGCTGCTATCGGTAGAAAAGCGGTTCTTTGAGGTGGTGAACTGAAGTATTCGGTCGCACGAGCTGCGACCATCCGCTTTTTCGCGTTGAATCATCGTGTGGTTTCACCAAGAGACCGTCGCGCAGCGACAAGCAGGCGCCAAGTGGGATCGAGGAGTCTCGCTCTATCACTGGACGCCGGCAGTGTAGTGGCAGCAACTCAACGGGCCGATCAACCCGCCAACGCGTTGATGCAATTTCATCAAAAAATCGGCGACTGCGCCAAAAGTCCAGCGCGTTTCATCATCGTTTTGGTCAATGCCATCTCGTCAAGAAAGCCCCGTGTGTAAGCCTCGGGCGGTAGCGGCGCGATTTCGCCGCTGGCGTTGAGCAATCCGGTCCTGACGGACGGCTGTTTGAGCGCTTGCTCGAAGGCGCTCTGTATGCGAGCGGCAATCGCGTCCGGCATTCCGGCGGGCACCGAGATGCCCCCCCAAGACGTGAGTTCGACCCCGGGCAGCCCGAGTTCAGCAAAGGTGGGCACTTTCGGAAGCTGCGGATTGCGCTTGGTGCCGGCGATGGCCAGCGCCTTCAGATTGCCCGAGACGATCTGCGGGTAGGCCACGCCGAGGATCGGCATGCCGAACGTCACCTGATTGCCGAGCACCGCATTGACCAACTCCGAGGCACCCTTGTACGGGACGTGCGTGGCGCGCACCTGCGCCGAGCTCAGCATCAACTCAACGCCCATGTGCGATGGCGTGCCGACGCCGCCAGAAGAATAGTCGAGCTTGCCCGGCGCGGCCTTGGCGCGAGCCCGCAGGTCGTCGAGGCTGTTGATGCCCGAGGTCGCATTGACGATCAGCGCGACGTCGGCGGTTGTGCCACGGCACCACCCGCTCCATCTCGGCGAGGAACACCTCGCGTCGCGTGCGCTTGTTCTTCATCGCGTACTCGGCGCTGGCAAAGCTGCGTTGGCTCATGGGTGGAGGATCCTGCGATTTGCAATGACCTCAGGCACGCACAAGCTGTGCCCGAGACAACCTATTGATCAGCGTCTCCCTAGGCGTGTCGACTCCTTGGGCCCACACGCAAGCCGGGCATGTGGCGATGCTGCCGGCATCGTCCTGCCAAGCGGCGCGGAGCTGAGCCAACGCAGGGCTCAGCGGCAGAAAAGCCAATGCGGCTGTGCTGGTAGCGAACAGTCGACGCTCTATGAGGATGTCTTTAGAAGGCCAAAGGGTTCTTGGTCTATCCACGCGCTTATCTGCCGAGCGCCAAAGCACATGCACCAACGGCTGCTGGACAATGGGCAAAGTGGACACGAGGCACGGTGGGCACGTGCAGGCAGACATTTGCGTAAACGCTTTATCCAACGCATCAGGTTAAAGAAGAAGCGACAATCATCCTGAACACCAAATCGCTTTTTGCTCATTATAGTGATCAAAAATACAACAATAATTATGTTAATCAAGAATTTTGCGATGACTTGATGACCATTGGGTCGGGCAACGCGGACGTGCTGCAGGTCATCGCTGCCACAGGCCTGATGGTAAAGATGAAACCGTACATGCACCTGAGTTCCCAACAAGCTAGGAACCGGATGCGTGGGATGAACAGCAGTTTGATCAAGCCGCTACTCAACATTCACTGCGACGGCGCAAGCAGGCAGTGGCGCCTGGCTGCTGTTCATTGAACGAGCTGGTCCTGATGCCAGCGTGCTCTCCACCCACGCAAGGCGGTGGCCTGCGATTCAAAACGGAGTCGCAGAGGCAACTGATTTGTCATGCGGTAGCACCTTGTTGCGGGTTGGGGGAATGGTATAACTACCATATTCCGGTCCACAAATTTGGTGCGCGTCTATAAGCATGTTTCAGTCTCTGGCGCCTGGTGCGCGTCTCTCCGACCGCATGGCTGATGCACTTGCATCTGAGATTCGTGCTGGTCGCCTTGCAACTGGCCTCAAGTTGCCGACCGAGGTTGCAATGGCAGAGCAATTTGCGGTGAGTCGTACCGTGGTGCGCGAAGCCATCTCGCGGCTGAAGTCATTGGGCTTGGTTGACTCACGCCAGGGCAGCGGCGTGTACGTGCGCGATGCCCGCTTTGCACCCTTGAGCTTCGACATGCGCTATGCCGGGTCGCAAGTCGCAGTGGTGCAGATGGTTGAGTTACGCCGTGGCCTCGAAACCGAAGTGGCTGGACTGGCAGCTGAACGACGTCAGCCAAGCGATGTGGCCCTCATCCGCTTGTCCATCACAAAATTGGCTGCGGCCGTGCAGGCTGGGGGCGATGGTGTGACCGAAGACATTGCGTTTCACCGCGCGATTGCGGAGACGGCACGCAATCCATTCCTGCTTGATACGCTGCACTACCTGGGCCAGTTCCTGATCAGCGCGATGCGCGTTACACGCGCCAATGAGGCACGCCGTATCGATTTTGCATCGCAGGTTGCCGACGAACATCAGCACATCGTCGACGCCATCGAAGCTGGGGATGCCAAGGCTGCCCGCTCAGCTGCTGCCGGCCACATGAGCAATGCGATCCACCGCATCCAGCAAGCTGACCCTGCATTCTGGCAACAAGAAGGCGAAGCGTTGGCTCGCCCGCTCATCAAGACAGAACTCTGATCCTTGAAGTGAACGCAGCGTAGCGCGGGCACATCGCCTGGACGCACAGTCCACGACAGAGCCTGGCGCGCCAGCGCGCAAGTCCGCATTCGTCTAGGTCGGGTTTACCCCCAGACTATTTTTTCGCTCTGATTTGTATGATGACCATACCAATCACGCCGACAATGAGGACTTGATCCTTGGTTGAGGCGATCACCTGCGAGAAAACCTGCATGAAGCGTTTGAAAAAAACTTGTTCAACCGTCGGCGTGACGCTGATGCTTGGGCTGGGATTTCACGTCGCTGCCATAGCGCAAACTGCGGGGCGGCCACATAAGCCGATCAAGATCGTCGTGCCTTCTGCAGCGGGATCGGCGCCGGACATCATGGCTCGCACCTTGGGGATTGAGTTGCAACGGCGGCTTGGTCAGCCAGTGATCGCAGAAAACAAGCCCGGCGCGGGGGGCTCTCTTGGCGCTGATCAAGTCGCTAAATCGGCACCCGATGGCTACACCTTCGTCATGGGAAACATCGGCTCGCACGCAATGAATGTTGGCGTGTATCCGAAGCTGCCTTACAACCCCTTATACGACTTCGCACCGATATCGCTGGTCGCTGTTACCCCCAGCGTCATGACAGTGTCGAATGACCTGCCCGTACGCAACGTGGCCGAGTTGCTGACCCACGCTCGCAAAGAAGGAGCGCAAGTGACGTTTTCGTCCGGCGGTAATGGAAGCTCTTCGCATTTGGCAGGTGAATACCTGAATCTCTTGACCGGTCTGAAGATGCTTCATGTCCCTTACAAGGACGTGCAGCAAGCGCTCGGTGACGTTGCGGCGCAGCGGGTCACGCTGATGATCAGCAACACACCACCTGCAATGCCACTGGTGCGCGCAGGCAAGTTGCGGCCATTGGCTGTAACAACCACGACGCGCTCGCCGGTGCTGCCCGACGTGCCGACCATGGCAGAAGCTGGCGTCGCCAATTTCGAGCAGACGGTCTGGTTCGCACTGTTTGCACCCGCAGGTACACCAACTTCCATTGTCGAACGCATGAACCGCGAGGTTCGAGAGGTGCTTGGCAGGCCGCAGGTGATGGAGCGGTTCGCCAGTGCTGGGGCGACCGCCAAGTCAGATTCGCCCACCGAGCTGCAGATGCTGGTGAGCACAGAAATCGAGAAGTGGTCTCGTGTTGCACGTGATTCAGGCGCCGTGGCGGACTGACACGGGCTGCTTTTTTCTCGTCGCTCAAGTTTGCTCCTTCTCGGCCAATGCCGTCGAAGTTGGAGCCGTGTTTTCACTCGCATCCTCCCGCTGCCATGACCCGTCGAACCTTTCTGCTCGCGACCTCTGTCGCAACCATCTCACACGTCTCCAGCCTTGCCCGGGCTCAGACGCCGTGGCCCAACCGGCCACTGCGGCTTGTTGTGCCTTTTCCGCCTGCCGGCTTGGTCGACAACATGGCTCGTTTGGTCGGATTGCGCCTCGCGCAAGCTCTGGGCCAACCCGTGGTTATCGACAACAAGCCAGGCGCGGGCGGCAACATCGGCGCCGCAGAGGTGGCACGTGCCCCCGCCGACGGCTACACGCTGCTGATGGCATCACCGCCACTGACGATAAGTCCGGCTCTTTTCAAGTCGCTGCCCTATCAGCCTGCACAGATCGCGCCCATTGCAATGCTGGGACGCGTTCCAAACGTTCTGCTGGTCAACCCAGCCAGCGGCATTGCGTCCGTCGCCGACCTCACCAAACGCGCCAAGGCACAACCCGGCAAGCTGAACTACGCCTCGAACGGCAACGGCACCTCGCTGCATCTCAGCGCGGAGCTTTTTAAGAGCAGCACTGGCACCTTTTTTACGCATATTCCCTATCGCGGTGCCGCTGCTGCCCTTACGGGTCTGCTTGCGGGCGAAGTGGACATGATGTTTGACAACTTGCCCTCGGCCATGAGCCAGATCCAAGCTGGGCGTCTGAAGGCCTTGGCCGTCACAACCGCGCAGCGCAGCCCGGCGCTGCCCGATGTGCCTACCTTGACCGAAGCCGGTGTGCCCGGATTTGACGTCAGCGCTTGGTTCGGACTGGCCGGGCCCGTGGGCTTGACCGCACCCGTCGCCATGCAGCTCGAACGCCTGCTGATTGGCTTTGCTGGCGACACCGAAGTGATTGCCACATTGGCCCGCCAAGGCGCTGATCCAGCGCCGCTGGACAGCGCGGCTTTTCGCACCTTCATGGCCGCTGAAACAGTGCGCTGGAAGAAGGTTGCTGACTTTGCAGGCATTCGACTCGACTAGCTGACTCCACAACAACGAGACATTACATGACCACCACCACTCTCACCGGCCAACCACCGACAGCAGTCGACTTCGAGCGTCGTACTTATTCCAAAGTGTTTTGGCGTTTGGTGCCTTTCTTGATGCTTTGCTATGTGATCGCCTATCTCGATCGCGTGAATGTCGGCTTTGCCAAGCTCCAAATGGGCCAGGATCTTGGCTTTAGCGAAACCGTGTTCGGCCTTGGCGCAGGAATTTTCTTTTTGGGCTATTTTTTGTTTGAAGTCCCGAGCAACTTGCTAATGAGCAAGGTCGGTGCACGCATGTGGATCGCCCGGATCATGATCACATGGGGCCTGCTGTCGGCATGCTTCATGTTCGTTAAAACACCAACGAGCTTCTACGTCTTGCGCTTCTTGTTGGGCGCAGCCGAAGCAGGCTTTTATCCTGGCGTCATTCTTTACCTCACCTACTGGTATCCGGCACATCGACGTGCCAAGATCATTGCGGCGTTCATGTCCGCTATTCCTGTGGCAGGTATCTTTGGCAATCCGCTGTCAGGCTGGATCATGGATGCCTTCCATGGCACTTCGTCGCTCAGCGGCTGGCAGTGGATGTTTGTGATTGAAGCCGTACCAGCGCTGCTGATTGGCATTGTCGTGCTGTTTTATTTGGATAACAACATTGCCCAAGCCAAGTGGCTCAGTACTGAGGAAAAGCAGTTGCTTGTGCGAGAGCTCGAAGTCGATCAGCAGCACGGCAAGATCGGGCCGCACACGGTCTCGGGCGTATTCACCGACAGCCGCATTTGGTGGATGGCGGCAATCTACTTTGCATTCGTAATGGGTCAGTATGCACTTACCTTTTGGCTGCCCACACTGGTCAAGTCGACTGGCGTTCAAGGTAATCTGAACATCGGGCTGCTCAGTGCCATTCCATTCGTTTGTGCAATCGTTGCGATGAACTTGTTCGGCAGAAGTGCCGATCGCCGACGTGAGCGTCGATGGCATCTGATCATTCCAGCGGCGATGGGCGCCGTTGGTTTTACTGTGGCCGCGTCATATTCGCAAAACACAACGATCTCACTGATTTTTCTGTCACTGGCCGCAGCAGGTGTGCTGACCTGCGCCCCGCTTTTTTGGTCGTTGCCAACGGCATTCCTGTCTGGCACGGCCGCAGCCGCTGGCATTGCCGTGATCAATTCGGTAGGCAATCTGGCGGGATTTGTCAGTCCGTATTTGATCGGCTACCTCAAGGACACAACTGGCAGCACACAGCTCGGCATGTACGTGCTGGCTGCTTCTCTTGTCTTCGGTGCGCTCTTGGTATGGCTGGTGCCTAAGCAATTGGTAAACCGCTGAACTTTCTTTTTTCCATTTCGATTTTTTATGACCACTATTGGATTCATCGGCCTTGGGGCCATGGGAAGCGGCATGGCGCGTTCGCTGCGGCGTGCCGGCCACGCGATCCGCGTCTTCGACGTGCGCTCGGAGGTCGCGCGCGACTTCGCCGAGGCGGGCGGCACGGCCTGCGCCTCGCCGGCCGAGCTGGCCGCGGGCTGCGACGTCGTCGTCTCGGTCGTCGTGAACGCGCAGCAGACCGAGGCGGTGCTCTTCGGCCCCGACGGCGCCGCCGCCGCCCTGCCGCGCGGCAGCGTCTTCGTGATGTGCTCGACGGTCGACCCGAACTGGTCGATCGCGCTGGAGGCGCGGCTGGCCGCGCTCGGCGTGCTCTACCTGGACGCGCCGATCTCCGGCGGCGCCGCCAAGGCCGCCAGCGGCGACATGACCATGATGACGGCCGGCACCCCGGCGGCCTACGCGCGCTGCGGCGACCTGCTCGACGCCATGGCCGCCAAGGTCTATCGCCTGGGCGACCGGGCCGGCGCCGGCAGCAAGGTCAAGATCATCAACCAGCTGCTCGCCGGCGTGCACATCGCCGCGGCGGCCGAGGCGATGGCGCTGGGCCTGCGCGAGGGCGTCGACGCCGCCGCGCTCTACGAGGTCATCACGCACAGCGCGGGCAACAGCTGGATGTTCGAGAACCGCATGGCGCACGTGCTGGCGGCCGACTACACGCCGCTGTCGGCGGTGGACATCTTCGTGAAGGACCTGGGCCTGGTGCTCGACACCGCGCGCGCGAGCAAATTCCCGCTGCCGCTGGCCTCCACCGCGCACCAGATGTTCATGCAGGCCTCGACCGCCGGCTTCGCGCGCGAGGACGACAGCGCGGTCATCAAGATCTTCCCCGGCATCGAACTGCCGGCGCGCAAGGCATGAGCGCCGTGGACGCCCCCACCATCGCCCTGGGCTGCATCGCCGACGACTTCACCGGCGCGACCGACCTCGCCAACAACCTCGTGCGCGCCGGCATGCGCGTGGTGCAGACCATCGGCGTGCCGAGCGGGCCGCTGGCGGCGGAAGTCGACGCCGTCGTGGTGGCGCTGAAATCGCGCACCGCCGCCCCGGCCGAAGCCGTGGCGCAGTCGCTCGAGGCACTCGCCTGGCTGCGGGCGCAGGGCGCGCGGCAGATCTACTTCAAATACTGCTCCACCTTCGACTCCACGCCGACGGGCAACATCGGCCCGGTCGCCGAGGCGCTGATGGAAGCGCTGGGCTGCGACTTCACGATCGCGACGCCGGCCTTTCCGGACAACGGGCGCACGGTGTTCAAGGGCCACCTGTTCGTGGGCGACGTGCTGCTCAGCGACAGCGGCATGAAGGACCATCCGCTCACGCCGATGACCGACGCCAACCTGGTGCGGGTGCTGCAGGCGCAGTCGCGGCGGCGCGTCGGGCTGATCGACCACGCGGTGGTGGCGCGCGGCGCTGCGGCCGTGCGCGAACGCATCGCCGCGCTGCGCGCCGCGGGCGTCGGTCTGGCCGTCGTCGACGCGGTGTCCAACGACGACCTGCTGCGCCTGGGCCCGGCGCTGGCGGGCATGCCGCTGGTCACGGCCGGCTCGGGCGTGGCGATCGGACTGCCCGCAAACTTTGGCATTGCGCCCTCAGCACAGGCCAGCGTCTTGCCGGTTGCCAAGGGCTTGCAAGCTGTGGTGTCTGGCAGTTGCTCCATTGCAACGAATCGCCAAGTGTTGGCCTTCATTCAGGCGGGTCGCCCGGCAATGGCGATCGATCCACTGCGCATCGCAGCAGGCATTAACGTCACTGAAGAAGTGCTGGCATGGGCGAAGCCTTTGATCGCGGACGGGCCAGTGCTGATCTATTCCACGGCAGAGACTGGCACCGTCAAGTCGATACAGGGTCGACTCGGCGTGGAAGAAGCCGGCACGATGGTGGAAGACACCATTGCTGCGATTGCTCGTGGTTTGGTCGCCCTGGGTGTACGCCAACTGGTCGTAGCGGGTGGCGAGACCTCGGGTGCCTGCGTGCAAGCACTGGGCATTGCGCAGATGCAGATTGGTCGACAGATCGATCCTGGTGTGCCCTGGTGCTACGCGCTATCTGAGGCAGCTGGTGGCATGGGCCTACACCTGACACTCAAGTCGGGCAACTTTGGTGCCAATGACTTTTTCACCAAAGCATTTTTCGCACTTGATTGACGATTCTTTTAATCCCACAAATGCGTCGCTCGATAGGAACAGATGCCCAAGTATTTGTTTTGCATTTACTCAATCGCGTGCTTTGGACCCTGCGTTGACAGGTAAATGAAATGAACGAAACACAAGCTCGAGAAGAGGTGTGCCGCGTTGGACACAGTCTGTTCGAACGCGGCTACGTCCATGCGACGGCCGGTAACATCAGCGTGCGGCTCGACGACGGGTTTTTGATCACACCAACTGACGCCTGCTTAGGCACGCTTGATCCAACGCGGCTGGCGAAGCTGGATGCCCAAGGCAAGCAAATTGGTGGTGACCGCGCCAGCAAGACGATTGCACTTCATACGCGAATCTACGCAGCGGCACGACGCTTCGATGCCGCCACGGCCTGCGTAATTCACACCCATAGCACGCATTGTGTCGCGCTTACACTGCTGCCGCATCGCGACGAACTGCTTGAAGCGATCACGCCGTATTTCCTAATGAAGGTGGGGCACGTGCCGGTCATTCCCTACCATCGCCCTGGCGCGCCCGAAGCAGCTGAAGCGGTTGCCAAACGCATTGAAGTTTATGGCGCTCAGGGAATACCGATTCGCGCCGTCATGTTGAGCCGGCTTGGCCCCAACGTTTGGCATGAGACGCCTGCCGCAGCAATGGCCGTGCTGGAAGAACTCGAAGAAACAGCTCGGCTTCGGCTGCTTGCTTTCTTGGAACCAGTACCGCTGACCAAAGAACAGATCGAAGAGCTGCGTTGCACATTCGGTGCACGTTGGTAATTAATAAATCAATTAAAAATCCCATGCCCCGTTTTGCCGCCAACCTTTCCATGCTTTATCCGGAATTTGAGTTTCTTGACCGTTTTGCCGCGGCCGCCAAAGACGGTTTCACGGGCGTTGAATACCTTTTCCCCTATGCTTTTGCGGTCGGTGATATCAAAGATCGCCTCCAAGCCAATGGCCTTCAACAGGTTTTGTTTAACGGCCCACCTGGGAACTGGGACTTCGGAGAGCGTGGCTTGGCTTGCCTTCCAGGACGCGAAAAAGAATTTCGCGATGGCATTTTGAAAGCACTGGCTTATGCAACCGCACTCGATTGCCCGCGCATACACGTGATGGCAGGCTTGGTGCCCTCGGGTTTGGAATATTCAGCGGCACAAGTCGTCTACGTCAATAACCTGCGCTGGGCTGCAACAGAGGCGCGAGAGGTTGGCCTCGATTTGTTAATCGAACCCATCAATACGCGCGACATACCGAATTTCTTCTTGAATCGCCAAGATCACGCGCACAAGATCGTCGAGTTGGTAGGCGCACCAAATCTCAAAGTGCAAATGGATCTTTATCATTGCCAGATCGTCGAAGGCGACGTTGCGATGAAAGTGCGTAAGTACTTACCCACGGGTCGCATTGGTCACCTGCAGATCGCCGGCGTCCCCGCTCGCAACGAGCCCGACGTAGGTGAATTGAACCACCCCTATCTGTTCGGAGTGATTGACGAAGTCGCCACTGCCTGCGGCTGGGACGGCTGGATCGGCTGCGAATATCGGCCCGCGCGCGGTGTTGTTCCAAATGGGACTTCCAATGGGCTCGCTTGGATGCGCAGGAGTGGCTGAGCTGCTCTGGTGAGCGCCGCATGTGAATGAGGCAGCACTTCTGATGGAGTCTGAGGAAAGTGATGAGTCAGCATTGGCGCGTGCCTCAAGCGCGCATGCACCCGGCGTGCAGATTTTTCGCTAACGTTGGCACAAGAACGCTCAATCGAAGTTCAACAACACCTTCATCGAGCGCGACCGGTCGGCCGCCAGCGCGAAGGCGCGCGCCGAGTCACGGTACGACAGCGTCGCGGAGATCAGCGGCTTCACGTCCACCAATCCCTTGTTGAGCAGTTCCACCGCCACGGCGAACTCCTCGTGGAAGCGGAAGGCGCCGCGCAGGTCCAACTCCTTGGCGACGATGACGTTGATCGGCAATGTCATCTCCCCGCCCAGGCCGATCTGCACGATCACGCCGCGCGGGCGCACGGCTGCGAAGGCGCCCACCAGCGCGCGCGCGTTGCCGCTGGCCTCGAACAGGACGTCGAAGCTGCCCTTGTCGGCCGTGAATCGCTCCAGGCCCTCGGGCTCGTCGGCGACGTTGACGACCTCGTCGGCGCCCACCTGCAGCGCCTTACCCAGGGTGTGCGCGCCGACGTCGGTCGCCACGATGTGGCTCGCGCCCGCGCGGCGCGCCGCGACGATGGCCAGCGCGCCGATCGGGCCGCAGCCGGTGACCAGCACGCGCTTGCCCAGCAGCGGCCCGGCGCGGCGCACCGCGTGCAGCGCCACCGACAGCGGCTCGGCCATCGCGCCCTCGCCGTCGCTCACCGAGTCGGCCAGCCGGTGCGCCTGCCAGTGCTCGACCACGATCTCCTGGCGGAACGCCCCCTGCACGTGCGGATTGCGCATGGCGCTGCCGTAGTAGCGCATGTCCAGGCAGTGGTTCTGCAGGCCCTGCTGGCAGTACGCGCACAGGCCGCAGGGCCGGCTCGGACTGATGGCGACGCGCTCGCCGGCGGTGAACGGGGTGTCGGGACCGGCCTCGGCGATGACGCCGGCGACCTCGTGGCCGAGCACCATCGGCGCCTGGATCCGCACGGTGCCGAAGCCGCCGTGCTGGTAGTAGTGCAGGTCGGAGCCGCAGATGCCGCCGCAGCGCACGCGCACGCGCAGCTGGCCAGGGCCGACCTCCGGGGTGTCGATCCGCTCGACGCGCAGGTCGCCGGGGGCGTGGATGACGAGAGCTTCCATGGGATGTGCCGTGTGCGGTGGGTTCGTGATCGAGGAGGTGTTCAGAGCGTCGCGGTGACGCCGCCGTCCACGTACAGCACGTGGCCGTTGACGAAGCTGGCGGCATCGCTCGCCAGGAACACGGCCGCGCCGGCCAGCTCGTCGACGTCGCCCCAGCGGCGCGACGGCGTGCGCCCGACCAGCCACTTCGTGAAGTCGACGTCGTCGACCAGCTTCTCGGTCAGTTCGGTCTTGAAGTAGCCCGGGCCGATGCCGTTGACCTGCAACCCGTGCGGACCCCAGTCGATGGCCATGCCCTTGGTGAGCATCTTGACCGCGCCCTTGCTGGCGGTGTAGGGCGCGATGCCGGGGCGGCCCAGCTCGCTCTGCACCGAGCAGATGTTGATGATCTTGCCGCGTCCGCGCGGGATCATGTGGTTGGCCACGGCCTTGCCGACCAGGAACACGCTGTCGAGGTTGGTGCGCATCAGCTCGTGCCAGTCGGCCTCCGCGAAGCCCTCGAGCGCGCCGCGGCGCTGCATCCCGGCGTTGTTCACCAGGATGTCGATGGCGCCGATCGCCGCCTCGATGCGGGCGATGGCGGCGATCACGGCGGCGCCGTCGGTGACGTCGAAGACGGCGGTGCGGATGTCGGCCGCCCCGCCCTCGCGCAGGGCGGTGGCGGCCGCGTCGAGCTTGGCGGCGTTGCGCCCGTTGAGGACCACGCGCGCGCCGGCGCCGGCCAGCGCGCGCGCCAGGCCGAAGCCGATGCCCGAGCCGGAGCCCGTGACCAGCGCCGTGCGCCCGGTGAGGTCGAAGCGCTTGAGGATGGATGCGGGAATCACGATGCGGTGCCTTGGGAAGTCGGTGCGTTGGCGGAGGCGGCCAGCACCTCCGGATTGATCGGCGTCGGCGGCCGCCCGGGCGTCGTGCCGCGACCGAGCGCCGCGATCAGGTTGTCCACCGCCAGCGTGCCCATCGCGCGGCGGGTGCGGATCGAGGCGCTGCCGATGTGCGCGGTCAGCACCACGTTGGGCAGGTCCAGCAAGGCGGGGGTGACGCGCGGCTCGCCCTCGAAGACGTCCAACCCGGCGGCCGCGATGGTGCCTGCGCGCAGCGCGTCGGCCAGTGCCGCGTCGTCGACGATGCCACCGCGCGCGATGTTGACCAGCGTGGCGGTGGGCTTCATGCGCGCGAGCTCGGCCGCGCCGATGGCGTGGTGCGACGAGGCCGCGTACGGCAGCACCAGCACCAGGTGGTCGGCCTGGGCGAGCAGCTCGTCCTTGCCGACGTAGCGCGCGCCCGACTCGGCCTCCAGCGCCGCATCGAGGCGCGAGCGGTTGTGATAGATCACCGGCATGTCGAAGCCGCGCGCGCCGCGCCGCGCGACGGCCCGGCCGATGGCGCCCATGCCCAGGATGCCCAGCGTCGCGCCGTGCACCTCGGCGCCGGCGAACTGGTCGTGGATGCCGGTCTTGGTCCACTCGCCGCGGCGCACGAAGCGCTCGGACTCGGTGACGCGCCGCGCGGTCGCCATCAGCAGGGCGAAGCCGAGGTCAGCCGTGGTCTCGGTCAGCACGCCGGGCGTGTTGGTCGCCAGGACGCCTCGCGCGGTGCAGGCGGCCACGTCGATGTGGTTGTAGCCCACGCCGACGCTGCAGACGAACCTCAGCTGCGGGCAGGCGTCGAGCAGTTCGGCGTCGACGCGGTCGCTGCCGTGGGCCACCATGCCGACCTTGCCGCGCAGGCGCTCGATCAGCTCGGCGCGGCTCAAGAGCGCGTCGTCGGGGTTGACGGTGACGTCGGCGTGGGCCCGCAGGCGCTCCACGACGTCGGGAAAGGTGGCGCGGGTGATCAGGACGGAAGGGCGCATGGGAAGGTGACCCTCGGAGTCATTCGGATTTAGGTGGCCGTTTATCTGCAGTGCGCGTGGCGTAACTTCGTCTGAGGTTAGGGGCACTACAGCCTAATTCAGGTTTATGCAACAGTGCCCCACTGCAGGATGCCAAGATCACAGATACAGCAAGGGCTTGGAGCAGGAGAGTTATGCAACAAAGCCTTCTATCAAGACTACGCCTGCGCAAGCGTTTTACTTATGAATTACTAATTTCTCTAATATAGTTTTCAGTGATTTTCGATCGTTGTCAATCGATGTTTTAAATGCATCGGCGTCAAGGTAGGCTTCACCGAGATTGGCTTTAGCAAGAGATTCTTTAAAAGCCGGCTCGGCTGCTGCCCCACGCGCTGCTGTCCTTAAAACCTGCACTACTTCAGCTGGCGTATTTTTAGGAACTGCAAGACCGCGCCAAACACCAATGCTTAAATCAATATTTCTTTCTTTCAGTGTCGGCGTATTTACAAACGGACCTGTCATACGCTGATCGGACATTACTGCAAGCGTGCGCAGCGTCCCGCCCTGAACATGCTGCACCACCTCGCCTGGACTAACCGTGACAGCGTCGATGTGTCCACCCAACAGACTAACCACCGCAGGTGCTGCACCTTGAAATGGGACATGGTTGAACTGAGCACCAGTCCGGTCCTCGACCGCTGTAGATGCAACATGCCAGATGTCGCCAACACCACCATTGCCAACCTTCATTTCTCCTCGACGCTTTTTTGCGTCGGCAATGAATTCTTCAACGGTCTTCCACGGTGCGTCTGCCCGTACTGTTATCGCTGCAGGATCGAAGTTCAGCCGTGCAATCGGAATCAGATCATCGCTCGTCGTTTTCATGAGGTTGAGCGCTGGTAAGATGATCAGGTTGCTGCTAGTCACTCCAACCTTGTATCCGTCAGGCTTTGCATTGGCTACTTCAGTGAAGGCGATTGCTCCAGCTGCCCCGGGTCTGTTAACTACGATGAAAGGTTGACTAAAGTGCTTGCGCGTAGCTTCGCTGAAAGCGCGTGCCATTATGTCTGTGCCGCCGCCCGCCGAGGCAGCAACAACAAGCTCAACCGAACGATTGGGATAATCGCCAGCCAGAGTGGCTGATGAAACCAATGAGAGCGCCGCGAACGCCATGACGCGTTGCATCTTGAACGCACATAATGAAATTTTCATACTGTCTCCTTATTTATTAATTTGGCTTTTTCACAACTACTTCAGGCACTTTCCTTTGCCATTAAGGAACACGTTTTTTGAACGGTGCCTTAATTTCAAAAAAACAACCAATCAGCCGCTTTCTAGAGGCTGCTGCTTTCAGGCCAGCGTGTAGGCCGTCTTCACCGTGGTGAAGAACTCCTGGGCGTACCTGCCCTGCTCGCGCGGCCCGTAGCTCGAGCCCTTGCGCCCGCCGAAGGGCACGTGGTAGTCCACCCCGGCGGTGGGCAGGTTCACCATCACCATGCCCGCCTGGCTGTGGCGCTTGAAGTGCGTCGTGTGCTTCAGGCTGGTCGTGGCGATGCCCGCGGACAAGCCGAACTCCGTGTCGTTGGCCGTGGCCAGCGCTTCCTCGTAGTCTTTCACCCTGATCACGCTGGCCACCGGACCGAAGATCTCCTCCCGGTTGATGCGCATGTCCTTCGCGCTCTCGCTGAACAGCGCCGGCGCCATGTAGAAGCCGTCCGTGGCGAGCTTCAGGCGCTCGCCGCCGGCCGCCAGGGTCGCGCCCTCGCCCTTGCCGATGGCCACGTACGCCAGGTCCTGCTCGAGCTGGCCCTGGCTGGAGACCGGGCCGACATCAGTGCCCGCGGCCAATGCGTCGCCGACCTTGATCCTGGCCATGCGCTCTTTCATCGCCGCGATGAACCTCGGGTAGATGCCCTCGGTCACGATCAGCCGGCTCGACGCCGTGCAGCGCTGGCCGGTGGCGTAGAACGCGCTCTGCGCGCTCAGCTCCACCGCCTGGGCGAGGTCGGCGTCGTCCAGGACCACCTGCGGGTTCTTGCCCCCCATCTCCAGCTGCACCTTCTTGCCCGAGGTGACGCACTGGATGCCGATCTGGCGCCCGACGCCCACCGAGCCGGTGAAGCTGATGGCGTGGATGCCCGGGTGGGCCACCAGCGCGTTGCCGATCACGCTGCCGCGACCCATCACCAGGTTGAAGACGCCCGCGGGGATGCCCGAGCGGCTGATGATCTCGGCCAGCGCCCAGGCGCTGCCCGGCACCAGGTCGGCGGGCTTGAGCACGACGCAGTTGCCAAACGCGAGGGCCGGCGCGATCTTCCAGGCCGGAATCGCGATGGGGAAGTTCCACGGCGTGATCAGGCCCACGACGCCCACGGGCTCGCGCGTGATCTCCACGCCGATGTTCGGGCGCACCGAGGGCAGCAGCTCGCCCGACAGGCGCAGGCACTCCCCGGCGAAGAACTTGAAGATCTGCCCGGCGCGCATCACCTCGCCGATGCCCTCGGGCTTGGTCTTGCCCTCTTCCCGGGCCAGCAGGGTGCCCAGTTCCTCCTTGCGCGCGAGGATCTCGGTGCCGATCTTGTCGAGCGCGTCGGAGCGCGCCTGGATGCTGCCGGTGGCCCAGGCCGGGAACGCGGCGGTGGCGGCGGCCACGGCGGCCTCCACGTGCGTCGCGTCGCCCTGGGTGTACTCGGCGATGGTGTCGGCGAGGTTCGACGGGTTCAGGTTCGGGCTGTAGCTCGCGCCGGCCGTCCACTCGCCGCCGATGAGGTTGTCGTGTCTTTGTGTCATGGATGAGAAACTCGATAAAACTTGGAAGCGTTTTGATAAAAGAAAAGGTCCAGACACTGCTCATCCAGATAGGAAAGGATTTCGCAGAGGCCGTGGACCAGATCGCCGTAAGACACTCTGAGTTCGCACACAGGCCAGTTACTTGCGAACATGCATCGCTCGATGCCAAAGATTGAGATGGCATCCTTGACTACCTCGCGGTTGGATGCCGCCGTCCATGGAGCGTCTTTGAGGCCCAGTTCCGAGACCTTGAGCCACACGTTCGGTTGCGCTGCGATGACGCGCATGGCGTTGCGCCACTGATCCAGACCGCGTGCGCTGCGATCCCATGGAAAACCGGTGTGGTTCAGGACGATCGGCGTGTTCGGGAATGCGCGTGCCACTTCGGCGGCATCTGGAAGGTGCCAATAAGGCACGCGCAGGTCCCATGACAGGTCGTAGCGTTCAAGCAGCGCGAAGCCCCGCAGCCAAGCCGGATCCTGCATGGACCGCGGACCACCCCAGCGCATCGTTTCGGGTGTGAGCGATGTCACGGGCTTGGAACGGATGCCCCGCAGCAGTGGGCTTGCAGTGCGGTGTTCAACTAGCACCCGCTCGCAATCCGGATCGTCGAACCAGGCATGGCCAACGATGGCCGATGGCAGTCCTGCGACTTTGTGGAGTTCATCGAGCCACCGGGTCTCCCCCACTTGGTCACCGCGATCGCGCTCTGCCTCGCAATGCACGGTGCCTACAACGTTGAGGCCAGCGGTAGCACGCCTGAAATCTTCCGGAAGACGGCGATCGATCCGCAAAGCCGCGTAGTTGCCCAGGAAGAAATGCGGATCCATCGCTTCGTCGAGCCATGGATAACGGGCTGTCTTCAAGTCCCAGAAGTGATGATGCGCATCCAGGATGCGCGATGGCAGGCGCACACCTTGGGCCCTGTCGTCCTCGTCAGTCGTCATGAGTTTCTTGAAGGGGTCCCTTTGAATTGTGTTGCCTGAAGTCATCGATTACTTCCGCGCCCGGATCGCATCGATGGCGGAAAGCCAGTCCTTGACAAAATCATCGCCGATGAACTGCGCGAACTTCGCATGGACCGGCTTGGCCTTTTCAGCGAACCGGGCGATCTCCACAGGACTCACTTCATTGACGGTCATCGACTTCTTCAGGTCCTTCAACAGACGGCTGTTGAGGTCACGGGCGACCCGTCGCTCGTACACCTTGGCTTCCTCGGCGCTGTCGGAGACCACTTGGCGTTCCTCTGAATTCAGACCGCCCCAAGTCTTTTTTCCGACAGTCAACGTGTAGGTTGAATACACGTGGTTGGAAATGCTCAGGAACTTCTGAACTTCGTTGAACTTCAGCGAGCCGATGTTGCCAATCGGGTTGTCCTGCCCATCGATGGCACGCGACTCCAGGGCCTGATAGACCTCGGCGATCGCCATGGGCACTGCATTGGCGCCGAGCGAACCAAAATAGTCGATGAACACAGGGCTGGCCACGACACGCATCTTGATGCCGCCCAGGTCCTCCCACCTGGTAATGGGACGCTTGCTGTTGGTGATCTGCCGGAAGCCGATCTCCCACAATCCCAGGCCTACCAGATCTTTTGACTCCAGTTTGGCGAGCAACGCTTTTCCCTGGGGACCGTCGAGCAGCAAATCGGCCTCCCCTTCGTCCCGGATCGAGAACGGAAAATCGAGCACCCCATATTCCTTGGCCGTGCCTACCAGCGTCGGAGAGCCGTGCAAACCGAAGTCGATCGTGCCCCCCCTGACCGCCGAGATGATCTGGTTGTCATTGCCGAGCACGCTGGCCGCATAGACCTTGATCTTCATGCGACCCCCACTCTTCAATTCGACGAGCTCGGCAAACTTGCGCAGTCCCATTGGGCCAGCGGAGGCATCAGGGTCGCTTGTCGCAGCCCGGAAGCTGCGTTCGCGGATTTGGGCCTGCGCTGTGGTTGTAAACATCGTGCAAGCGGCGAGAACCACCAGGATCGGTTTGAATCGAAGTTTTCTCATGGCAGCGTACCGGCTGAGTGGAAGGAAAGTGGGGCTTGGCGAGACGGCCATCAGTTACCGCTCAACAGCCGTGCTGGCCATATCACAAGCTGCGGAAACAGCACCATCAAGAACATCATCGAGAACTCGGCGACGGCAAAAGGCAGGACCCCCCGCGTAACTTCGTCCATGCGCATGCGTCCCACGCCCGCGACCACGTTGAGCACCGTGCCTACCGGTGGCGTCACCAGTCCGATCGAGTTGTTGATGATGAACAGCACGCCAAAGTACACCGGGTCGATGCCAGCTGCCTTGACCAGCGGCATCAGCACTGGGGTCAGGATCAGGATGGTGGGCGTCATATCCATCGCGGTGCCCACTACCATCACCAGCAGCATGATGACGATCATCAGCAGCAGCGGCGTCTTGATGAGCGGCTCAAGCAGTGCCACCAGCTTACCCGGCAGGTCGGCCACTGTGATCAGCCAAGCCGACACCATGGCCGCAGCCACCAGGAACATCACCACGCCCGTCGTCTTGGCCGCCGAGACGAACAGACCATAGAACTGCGACGGCCTCAACTCCCGGTAGACGACGGTGGCCACGAACAGCGCATAAACAGCCGCCACCACGGCCGCCTCAGTCGGGGTGAAGATGCCAAAGCGCAGACCTACGAGAATAATTACCGGCAGCAGCAAAGCCCAGCCCGACTGGCGTAATGCAAGGAGCATTTCGGCGCGACTCTTGCGCGGCGGCGGCTGGATCTGCTCCTTGCGCACCAGCCACCACCAGGTGAACCACAGTGCACCGCCGATCAGGATGCCCGGAAAGATGCCGGCAAGGAACAGCTTGGAGATCGACACGTTGGCTGCGACACCAAAGATCACGAAACCAATCGACGGCGGGATGATCGGACCGATCACGCCGGCTGCTGCGATCAAACCACCCGAGCGCGACTTGTCGTGTCCAGCGGCGACCATCATCGGGATGAGCAGCGCGGACAGCGCAGCGGCGTCGGCGACGGCCGAGCCAGACAGAGCCGAAAGGATGCAGGCGGCCAGGATCGCCACATAACCCAGGCCACCGCGCACATGACCCACAACCGCCAGCGCCAGATTGACGATCCGCCGTGACAAGCCACCCTGATTCATCGCCTCACCGGCCAGCATGAAGAAAGGCACCGCGAGCAACGGGAAGCTGTCAGCGCCGTTGATAACGTTCTGCGCCAATATCTGGGCATCGAACAGATCGAGGTGCCACATCAGGGCCACGCCGCACAGCAGCAGCGAGTAGGCGATTGGAACGCCGATGGCCATGGCGCCCAGCAGCGCACCGACAAAGATCAGAATCGTCATGTCAGCTCCTGCTCGCTTTGTCGCGGGTCATCTGAGCAGCAGCTTCTTGTTGGTCGCGCCGGACCAACTCGGCCTGTATGCGGTCAATGTCGCCTTGCTCCTCGGACTCGTGCACCATCACCAGTTCGTCCTCACCGAGCCGGCCACTGACCGCCCGCCAGACGTCGTGCAGCAGAAACACGATGGCCGAGGCACCGAACAGCACACCGACGAAGTAAAACAGCGCCATCGACGCTCCGGTCGCCGGTGCAGCGACGTCCTTGTTGAGCACCGTCTGCTGCCAACTGCCCGACAGCAGCAGCCAAGAGGCCCAGATCATCAGGGCGTGTGAGGCATAGAGACACACCTTCTTGCCCCAGGTCGGCAGCTTGGACAACAGCATGTCGGTGCCGAGGTGGCCGTGCTCGCGCACCGCCACGATGGCGCCCAGGAAGGTCATCCACACGAACAGCCAGCGCGAGACTTCTTCAGACACCGTGATGCCTGAATTGAAACCATACCGCAGCACCACGTTGCCAAACACCATCACCACCATGACAGCCAGCATGGCCGCCATCACGCCTTCGAGCCCGCGGCAATACCACGACAGCATTCTCGTCATTGTTGTCTCCTTCGAACGGGAGGCCCGCCTGCGCGGCGGCCTGTAGGGAACCAGGCTCGTCAGCGGGTCGCGTCAATGGCCGCGAGCAGTCCGTCGCCGTTCTTTTCGACAAAGCTCTTGCGCGTCTCGGCGACGACAATGCGGCGGAAAGGTTCTGCTTCAAAATTCTCTTGCACTGTCATGCCCTTGGTCTTGAGCTCAGCAATGATGCGGGCTTCATCCTTGGCATTGAGGTCGCGCTGGAAACGGCCTGCAGCCTGCGCGGAATCGGCCAGCACTTTTTGCAGGTCCGGCGTCAGTGCATCAAATTTGCGCTTGGCCATTACCACTGGCAATGCCGTGTAGGCATGCCGGCTCATGGTCAGATGCTTTTGTACTTCGTAGAACTTGGCTGAGTAGGTGATTGCGATCGGATGCTCCTGCGCATCGACGGCGCCGATCTCCAGCGCTTGATAAAGCTCAGCCAATGGCATCGGCACCGGGTTGGCACCCAGCAGCTTGAAGGCCTGAAGATGCGACGGCGTGGGCGTGGTGCGAATCTTCAGGCCCTTGATGTCCTCGGGCGTGCGCACGGCACGGTTCTTGGTTGTGATGCAACGAAATCCGACTTCCAGCCAGCCTAAGCCTTTAAGATTGTGCGCCTCAAGGCCGGCCATCAACTGCTGACCGACTTGTCCGTCGAGCACTTGGTAGGCATGCTCGGGACCGCGGAAGAGAAACGGCAGGTCCAGCGCACCCATCTGAGGAATCAGGCCGGCGAAGTTCACGCTGCCGGCCATGGTGATGTCGATGGTGTTGCCGCGCACGCTAGAGATCACCATGGCGTCGTTGCCCAGCTGGCTGCCCGGAAACACCTGTACCTCGAGCTGACCCTTGCTGCGGTCCTTGACCATCTTCGCAAACTCCAGCGCAGCCAGGTGCTGTGAGGAGGTGTCAGGGCCCGAGTGGCCCATGCGCAATTTGGTCTGGGCGTGCGCAACGCTGGCGAGGGCGGCGCAAAGGACCGCAGCGCAAGTAGTAAGCAGTGTCTTGTGGTTCATGATTTCGTCTCTTGTTGTATTGGTGATTGAGTTGCTTGAGGTGACCCGGTTGAATGGCTCGAAAAACGTGTGTCTGTCAGACGCTCAAAATCACCAGCCCATCGGGTTCTTTCCCGGTATTAAAGGCGTGCGTCAGGGCCAGGGTCTCCAGGTCGAGTTGAGCAACGGTGTCGTCGTTGAGTGGGATATAAGCCCGCGGTGAGATCGGGTCGAAAGCTAGCGCGATCGGCTTGTGCACGGTCGGCACACGGTGCAATTCGGCCAACGTCGTCGGGTCGTAGATGCCGATGCTGCGTTCGCCATAGTTCGTGACGAAGAGGCGCCCGTCGCGCGAGAGGTAGATGCGTGTGGGGTCCTCGCCGGTTGGCACCGTAGCGAGTACTGCCATCGTGGTGGCATCGAGCATGGACAGGGTAGCGTCATCCCGGCTTGCCACATACAGGATGGATTCGTCCGTGCTCAAGCAGCAGCCCTCTGGCCGGCCGCCGATCTGGGCTGATAACGGGGTGCGCGATGAATCGTGCGGATCCACCCGGGTGACGGTGTGAGAGTTCAGATGGGTTACATAAGCCGCCGCACCATCACGCCGAATCACGAACAGATGGGCTTTCTGCCCACCTGTCGGTACGGCCTGAGATGGACGTCCTTGCTGAAGTGGCTGATCGAAGGTGATGAGCATGTTGTCGTGCTCGCTCAACGCATAAACGCGGTCTTTCCGGTCGATCTGCAAGCCATGGATCCGGTGGTGTGGGTTGCAGTCCAGTGAGCCGACATGCGAACCCTGCGCGATGTCGATGACGAAAACCTCATGTCCGCCCAGGCCTTCGTGAGCGAAGGTCTGGACACCGTAATGGCCGACATAAGCGAAAGCGCCTTGGGCGTCAACGACGAACTCGTGGGGATAGTCCGGCAGCGCGGCGCGAAACAGTCGCTCGCCGTTCGCCAGTTGGTAGCAGCTGAAACTGTTGTCGAATTTCTCGACCAGCACGGCCTTCAGGGGAGATGACATGGAATCAATTTCAATGGTGTGAAGACGGACGGCTCATCTCGCCCAACGGAGCACGAGTGCGTCGAGGCGACGCGCGGTCTCGACCAGCAACGCCCGACTGTCCGGGTGCAGCGGTGGGAAGGGATGACGTGGCGCCTCGCAGGCGATGACGCCGCCCTCCTTCATCAGCGACTTCGCAGCCAGCGGGCCACATTGGCGGTTCTCGAGGTTGATGAGCGGCAGCCAGCGCTCGTAGCCGGCGATGGCGTCGTCGCGGCGGCCTTCGCGGTAGGCGTCGAGAATCGGCCGGATGCCATCGGGAAAGCCGCCCCCCGTCATCGCGCCGGTAGCGCCGGCCTCGAGGTCGGGCAGCAGCGTGATGGCTTCCTCGCCGTCCCACGGTCCCTCGATGGCATCGCCGCCCAAGCGGATGAGCTCGCGCAGCTTGGTGGCCGCACCGGCCGTCTCGATCTTGAAGTACGCCACGTGCTCGATCTCGCGCGCCATGCGCGCCAGGAAGGCGGGCGACAGCGGCGTGCCGGCCGCCGGCGCGTCCTGGATCATGATGGGGATGTCGACCGCGTCGGACAGGCGGGCGTAGAACTCGTGAATTTGCGGCTCGCCGACTCGGAAGGTCGCGCCATGGTAGGGCGGCATCACCATCAGCATCGAGGCGCCCTGGTCCTGTGCCCGTCGGCTGCGTTCAGCACACACGCGGGTGCTGAAGTGCGTGGTCGTCACGATCACCGGCACGCGGCCGGCGACGTGCTCCAGGATGGTCCGGGTGAGCAGCTCGCGCTCATCATCGGCCAGCAGGAACTGCTCAGAGAAGTTGGCCAGGATGCACAGGCCGTCGGAGCCGGCGTCGATCATGAAATCGACGCATCGCTTCTGGCTCTCCAGATCGAGTTCGCCGGCCTCGGTGAAGGGCGTCGGCACGACGGGGAACAGGCCTCGGTAGCGGGCGGGTCGTTGCGTTGTCATGGTGCGTGACAGCGGTGCTGTCATTCGATGATGTCGAAGTCGCCAAGGAACTCGGTCTTGAGCGTCAGGCCCAGGCCAGGCTTGTCGTCGTCGAGTTGCAGGAAGCCGTTCTCGGCCACCGGCTCGCCGTTGAAGATGTAATAGAACAGCTCGTTGCCGACCTCGACGTCGAACATCGGAAAGTACTCGGCCATGGGCGAGGCGATGGTGCTCATGGTCAGGTGGTAGTTGTGCATCTGCCCGGCGTGCGGGACGACCGGCACGCTGTACGCCTCGCACAGCGCGTTGATCTTGTGCGCCGCCGTGATGCCGCCCACGCGATTGGTGTCGTACTGCACCACGCTCACCGCCTTGCGCTCGAGCAGCTGCTTGAAGCCGTAGAGGCTGAACTCGTGCTCGCCGCCCGAGATCGGGATGCTGGTGAAGGCGTTGAGTTCGGCATAGCCATCGATGTCGTCGGCGATCACCGGCTCCTCGACCCAGCGCGGCTGGAACTTCTCCAGCTTGGGCAGCATGCGCTTGGCGTACTCGACGTTCCAGCCCATGTAGCACTCCAGCATGAGGTCATTGTCGTAGCCCAGCACCTCACGCAGGGCCTCCACCGCCTTCAGGTTCTCCCGGACGCCATGGGTGCCGTGCGCCGGCCCGTAGCCGAAGCGCGACTTGAACATCGTGAAGCCCTGGTCGAGGTACTTCTGCGCCTCGGCCTGCATCGCGTCGAGGTCGGTGCGGTAGAGCTTGGAGTAGTAGCAGGGAATCTTCTCCTTGGTGCGCCCGCCCAGCAGCTTGAAGACCGGCTTGTTCACCGACTTGCCCAGAATGTCCCAGATGGCGAGGTCGACGGCCGAGATCGCCGCCATCGTCACGCCCTTGCGACCCCAGGCGTGGGTGGCGCGGTACATGCGCTGCCACAGGTACTCGTAGTCCCACGGGTCCTGGCCCAGCACCAGCGGCGTCAGGTACTCGTCGATGATGGCCTTGGCGATCTTCGACGCCAGCGCCACGTTGCCCAGGCCGACGATGCCGTCGTCCGTCTCGATCTCCACCACCGTCCAGGAATGGAAGCGGAAGGTGCTCATGGTCTCGGTGTTGGAGTACACGAGGTCCATGGCGTTGGAGCAGAAGTTGCCCTGCGGCGGAACGGTCTTGCCCTTCCACTGGAACACGCGGGCGCGGACGGATTTGATCTTCATGGCGGATGTCTCTCTAGATCTCTGTGCAATGGATGAGGATGAGGAGGTGTCGCTCAGGCGGCGGTCGCGACGCCTTGCGCGTTCGAGCGATGGGCGGCACCCATGCGGCTTGCGATGCGAAAGGCCTGCCACGTCGCCTCGACATTGGCTTTGCCCTGGCCCGCGATGTCGTAGGCGGTGCCGTGCGCGGGCGTGGTGATGGGGATCGGCAGCCCGCCCTGGACCGTGACGCCGCGGCTGAAGCCCAGCAGCTTGATCGCGATCTGGCCCTGGTCGTGGTACATCGTGACGATCGCCTGGTACTCGCCGGCGGTGGCCTTCAGGAAGATGGTGTCCGCGGGGAACGGGCCGTGGAACGGCGCCTCGGTCGGCCAGTCGCGGGCCTGGAGCGCCCTGACGGCCGGCTCGATGACGTCGATCTCCTCGCGTCCGCATTGGCCGCCATCGCCCGCGTGCGGGTTGAAGGCCGCGATGGCGACCTTCGGCTGCGGGATGCCGGTGGCCAGCAGCGAGCGGTAGATGAGTTCGGCGGCCTGCTCGATGCGCTCGACGGTGATGTACTTCGCCACCTCCCGGGTCGGCACGTGCGAGGAGATGCGCGAGGTCCAGAGATCGCCGAGTGTGTTGAACTCGCAGAAGTAGCCCGTCACGCCCAGGTGGGCCGCGAAGTGGTGCAGCTCGTCCTCGTGCTTCATGCCGCCGATCTTCATGGCCTGCTTGTTGAGTGGCGCGAAGCAGATCGCGTCGACGTCGCCGGCGAGCGTGGCGTCCATGCAGCGGTCGAGCACCTGCAGCACCGAACGGCCGCCAGCGGGCTCCGCCAAGCCCTGGTGCACTTGTGCGCGCTCGATGGTCTCCACCGCCAGGAACGCCGGGCGCACGATGTCGGCGCGCCCGCGCACCTCCTGGAGCGAGCGCACCGGCTCGGTGGCGACCTCGACGCCGGCGATGCGCTGGCCCTCCTCCCACAGCCAGGCGTCGCCGACCAGCACGACATTGGCGAGGGTGGTGGCTTCGGGCCTGGCGAGCAGCCGGGCGATGAGCTCGGCGCCGATGCCCGCGGGATCGCCCAGCGTGAGGGCGACGACGGGAAGCGAAGACGAAGCGGCGTTGGCGTTCAAGGTGTTCATGGCGTTCAGTCCATCCGGATGTGGTTCTTCTTGATGATCTCGCCGAAGCGCTTGTATTCGGCGGCGTGGTAGTCGGCGAACTGCGCCTGCGTCATCGGCGCGATCTCGGCACCGATCGCATCGAGACGCGTCTTGGTCTCGGGCATGGCCAGGACCTCGTTAACCGCGTCGTGCACTTTCTGTAGCACGGCCTTCGGCGTCGCGGCCGGCATGTAGACACCGTACCAAGCGCTCATTTCAACGCCGGGAACGCCGGCCTCGGCCATCGTCGGGACGTTGGGCAGCTGCGGGTTGCGCTTGGCTGTGGTGACCGCCAGGGCCCGGAGCTTGTTGTTCTTGATCTGCCCGATCACCGAGGGCAGCGTGTCGAAGCTCATCTGTACCTGGCCGCCGATCAGGTCGACCAGCGCCGGGCCGCTGCCCTTGTAGGGCACGTGCGTAATGTCGATCTTGGCGGCGTCCTTGAACATCTCGGCGGCAATGTGCTGCGTGCTGCCGGCACCGCTGGTGGCGTAGTTCAGCGTGCCGGCCTGCGTTTTGGCCAACTTGACCAAGGCTTGCACCGAGTCCGCCGCCACCCCATTGCCGACCACCAGGACGTTGGGCACCGCACCGACGAAGGCCACCGGCACCAAGTCGCGGTTGCCGTCGTAGGGAAGCTTGATCATGTGCGGCGCGATCGCATGGGCCGTCACCACGCCCATCACCATCGTGTGGCCGTCGGTCGACTTGGCGGTCGCGTCGGCCGCGAGAGTATTAGAGACGCCGGGCCGGTTCTCCACCACGACGGGCTGCTTGAGCAGAGGACCCAGTCGATCGGCCACGGCACGAGCCATGGCGTCGGTGCCACCGCCGGGCGCCGAGCCAACGAAGATCTTCACGGGTCGGGTCGGCCAGTCCGTTGTCTGGGCCTGAACAGCTGAATTCGCTACCACCAATGCGATCAACGCGGCAGCCAGTGCCGCGAATGGAAGTCTCATGCTTTGTCTCCAGGGCTCGAGCCCGATGTAATGAAGACGGATCGTAAGGACCGAATCGATCGCGGTAAACTGAAACTATTTGATCATTTGATTGCTTCAGGCTATCGATCATGACCCCCCCATCACACCACGATTCGACCCCTCAACTCCTCAACCGAGTCCGCATGCGCCAAGTTGCACTGATGCTCGCTATCGAAGAGACACGTACCTTGCGTGCAGCTTCCGGGCGTGTCGGGCTCACCCAGCCAGCCGCAACGAAAATGCTGCATGAGTTGGAAAACGCAATGGGCCAGCTTCTATTCGATCGGGTTGGACGCGGCCTGCAGGTCAACACTGCGGGCGCTCGTGTCATGGATTACTTCCGCAGCATCCGAGGGAGCATGGAATCGCTCAATCGCGATCTACGAGAGTTGCGCGAAGGCACAGCAGGCAAGTTGTCGGTTGGCAGCATCATGGCGGCCTCGCCAGGTCGGCTGACCGATGCTCTCTTGCAACTGAAATCGACCTATCCCCTGTTATCGATTGACATCACCGTCGACACCAGCGATCGGCTGCTCAAGTTGCTCGACGAAGGCACACTTGATCTGGTGATCGGACGCATGGTTCGAGACATCGCTTTGGAGTGCAACTTCAGGCCAATCGAAGACGAGCGGCTGGCGGTGGTGGTTAGCCCAGAGCATCCGCTCGCAGAACGCAAAAAGGTCGAATTTTCCGAATTGATGCCCTACCCGTGGATCCTCCAGCCGCGTGGGAGCCCAATGCGGGACGTCATCGAACGAGAGTTTCGAGAGCACCATCTCAAGCTGCCGGACGGCTTGATTGAGACGGGCTCAATCCTCACCACGATCGACATGGTCCGCCGGTCGCGCTGTGTGGGGGTGGTGCCAGAGACTGTTGCAGTTTCTGAAAGAGCAGTGCTGTCGACTGTAGGGTATCGAATGAGACAAAAGCTGGAGACTTACGGAAGCTTGGTACCCAAAGATCGTCCTATGAGTAAGCCGGGGATGCATTTTCTTGAGTTGTTGCACGAAGAACGTAGTGCTTGAGCGCCTGCTCGGCTCGTTAATCGACCAACTACCTAATCATCGCGATTATTCCCAGGTCGCCAATCCGCACGTTTTAAATTGTTGATAAATCACAGGTGTCTGATTAATCATCAACGCAACGACGAAGGCCAGCATGAAGATGCCGGCCTTTGCAATACTCTATTATTGCTAATGAGCATGACACTCAGATTTCAGTGTAAATCTGGGAAGCATTGAAGTTCCAGCCGAGCTGGAACCATTCCGCTTGGAAGACGATGTACGCAGTTTCGGGCTCGTCAGGCGTTGGGGGTTGACTGGCGTCTTGGCAGGTCCTGCGGGCGGACAACCCGCAGTGCCTGTGCGGCCGGGATTGAAGATCAGCAACCAAGTTTCTTTTCCTGGCCTCCTTCCAAGCCATGCGATTCACAGTGATGGGAACC
>Ga0308164_10000835_pt1 | contig 41724 bp, 38 predicted proteins | sample PhyTR2_FD_201031 | JGI IMG/M metagenome (GOLD analysis project Ga0308164, IMG submission 201031) | Phyllosphere microbial communities from UC Gill Tract Community Farm, Albany, California, United States - DLSLT.R2 | ecosystem: Host-associated > Plants > Phyllosphere > Unclassified | place: USA...
TTGAGAACCTGCCCGGTGAGCGCGTCCAATTCAACATCCCATTCGATGCCGTGGGCATCTTCCAATTCAACCTCATAGACGTACTTGCCATAGGCCTCGTCGAGGTCGGTATCCAACAGTGTCGATCCGGGATGCAGGGCCAGGGCCGCAGCTTCCAGTTGGTCAAAGGCGACGATAGTAACAGTGGCAGGCACTTTCAGTGGCTTGTCGGGGTCCACGGCTCGGGCCTGGGTCGCCGTGAGGGCAATAATACCGGCGGCGACCAGAGCGGTGAGGCGCTTCATGATATGTCTCCGTTACAGGATGTTTTCCTACGCCAGCCACCGTACGCGCTGCAACTTAACTGAAACTGAATTGCCACCATGGCAATTCCCGCCAAGGCCTTTTCCCCCACATCCCGCGAGATTTTCTATAATGCCCCGCTCGCTCGACCAGAGACCGGTATGACAGCCATCCACATCAAGTTTCCCGCCCTGACGCTCAAGGCCGGCAAACGCGCCTTTGCGCGCATTCGTGAGCAAGGTCTCAAGCCTGCCGACGTCGGCATCCTGCCCGGCGCGGCTGGCGGTCCCAAGGCACTGGGCATCCAGGGCCTGGACCTGGCGCTGTTCGGCGACTGGCTGCCCCGCGCGCCACGGGAGCGCGCGCTGATCGGCGCGTCCATCGGTTCCTGGCGGTTTGCCAGCGCCTGCCTGCCCGACCCGGTGCAAGGCCTGCTGGACCTCGGCCGCCTGTACAACGAACAGCGTTTTGCCAAAGGCGTGACCATGGCCGAAGTCAGCCAAAGCTGCCAGCGCATGCTCGACGACCTGCTGTCGGGGCGCGATGCACGGGTGCTGGACAACCCGGACTATCGCCTCAACATCATGGTGGTCAAGAGCCTCGGCCTGCTTGCCGATGACCACCGCGGTCGCCTGGGGCTGGGCCTGTCGTCGGTGATTGCCGATAACCTGCGCGGCCGTGCGCGGCTGTCGCGGCACTTCGAACGCCTGATTATCCACGATCCGCGCCAGGCCCCGCCGGTGCATCCGTTGACGGATTTCCCCTCGCGCTTCCTGGCCCTGGAGCTGGGCAACCTGCGCCAGGCACTGCTGGCGTCGGGCTCGATCCCCATGGTGATGCAAGGCGTGCGCGACCTGCCAGGCGCCGGCGCCGGTACCTACCGCGATGGCGGCCTGCTGGACTACCACCTCGACCTGCCCTATCACGGCGATGACATCGTGCTGTACCCGCACTTCACTGATCGGGTCATCCCCGGCTGGTTCGACAAGGGCCTACCGTGGCGGCGCAGCAACCAGCAAGGCCTGCAAGACGTGTTGCTGCTGGCGCCCTCCAAGGACTACCTGGCCCGCCTGCCCCACGGCAAGCTGCCCGACCGCAGCGACTTCAAGCGCTTCTTGGGCGACGACCCGAGCCGCAACAAGTACTGGCAGACCGCGATGAGCGAGAGTCGGCGGCTGGGGGATGAGTTTCTGGCGCTGGCGGATAACGGCCAATTGGGCGAAAGACTAAGCGTCCTTTAGTCGCTGGCTTGCCAGCGATGGCAATAAGCACCTGCACAACGCCTTAGGCTGGGCCGGCGTTCCGGGCTCTTTTCCATAAGTGACCCGCTGCAAGAGCGGAACCCATGGCAGCCGTTACCGCAGAAATGGACAGGTACCCGGTCTGATCCATCACCCAGGTCAGTTGTCAGGCCGCTTTCGCGGGCAAGCCCGCTCCCCCATGTTTGGATCGCGGGAGGCGTGGATAAATGCGGCGCCTATCTATTTTTCACCTGCAAGCCGGCGCCTACAGAGGGACGGTATGCGCGGCAAGGGTTCAAGCTGTTAAACTCGCCGCCTGCCAGACATCGACCGAGCTGAAAACACCGTGGAAAGGTGTCGCAGATCATCAGGGCCGCAGGCTTGAAATCGCTCGACGAGGACCCGCCAGAGCCTGACGACGAAATCGAAGCACCAGCATAACCCACCCTACTAGCTGCATTCGGTGACGGAAAGGTTTCACTCTGAAGTGTCAGCGTCTTATTAGACCCAATAGCTGATTTATATAGGGGGATAGCCTAATGGAGCAGCCGCCTTTGTCAGAATTGTGATACCCAGCTCATTAGTCGCACTTTGTGCATAAAATGAATACGAGCCGCCATAACGCGTACCAAACACATCTTCATAGCCAATATAAATTCGAACGCCTTGCAAAACACTAAAAGATGGCAGATCAAACTTTATTCGATCTCCATCGTCTTTTTCTAAACACTCATAACTTTTAAGTAGGCTTGCCTGCTGGCCATCGCAACTTTTCCAAACCTCGACATTCTTGGCCTCGTGCCCATAGTTCATAACTGTCAAGCTAACAATATCTTTACTCTCGATAGTAAAGCTCAAAACGCTATACGGTTCTACTCTTGGAGCATGCTGTAAGGCTAGAGCTTTACGTTGAAGCTCTAATGACTCCATCATCGCACGAAACTGTTTAGACGAATTATCAACGAGATTTTTTTGCTCTCGCACAGAATTACTCATCTCCGCGGCTTGCGCTTTTAGCTCGTCTCCTTGCTGCTTGAAACCGAGTATTAACCAAAAAATTGAAACAGGTCCTAGTACACCCGCTAAAAAATCCCCCACCTCATTAAGCGAAAGCGTATAGAAGGATGGAATCCTAAACCAGATTTGGGAAGTAATTGCCCCCAGATAAACGATCGTCACTACAACACCAAACTTTAACATTCGCCGCCTCTGACCTAATAAATACCTGACCTACACGCATATTACACATGATGATGCTAAGTGGCGCCTAGGAGATGAACAATGAGCACCTACATGTACAAGACCACCGCCCCATCCGTGGTTGCCGCGGTTAACGCCTGGGACACCAAGCGAGCGGCCTGGAACGCGCAGCGCGCCAAGCTGGGCCAGGTGTTCGGCGGCGAGACTTCGCCAATGCGCTCCGGCAGCCGCAGCTACGTTAGCGGCGTGAAGCTCAGCGCAAGCCGTGATCTAGATGTGCACTGGTGCCGTCCCGACCAATACGGGTACCGCGCGCTCCGCACCAGTGCCAAGCCTGCGAAAGGCGCGAGCTGGCCAGGTCGCCGAGCATGAGCGCCTGTCGGCGCTGTGGAAAGAGCATTGCCCTGCAAACATCGACATGGATGAGGCTTGGGAGGCGATTGGCCTAAAACCGGGCGCACTGTGGATGTGCGGCGGTGTGTTCTTCGAATTGGACGGATTCGTGTAACTGAATCTCGGCCTCCGGCTTGAGGATGGAAACGAGAACATCAAGGGCGCCGCCTAGATCATCGGCAGCGAATTTGAAGCAGCTCCGAGCCGAGCATTGGACCAGCGTAAGGCTGCATGAACTTAAAGCATGCCCTACAGCACAAAATCAAATTATGGTAATCGGCGAGGTCTAAATGAGTAGCTGAGGTATGTCCTGCTTCGCACGAAACCCAGGAATTTTTATTGCGTATTTTGCGATGTCAAATTCCGCCTTGAAGACTTCAACTTTTTTATTTACTAACTTAGAGGCCACCTCAGCGTACGACTTCACGTCGTAGAAACACTCGGACCTAGCACCTACAATTACGGAATTTAACAAGCTGTGATTATATTCAAAAATCCCAGCCCCACCCTGTCTTTTGATTACCCGACTTTCCTGTTCATAAGCCCAATGTTCGGACTTAGCCAAATATATCTGACGAAGCGTTTCCGATCCATTTGATTGCGCACCAGTGAACTCCAGCTTCGGCCGACCACTTGAATAGATGACATCGAGCGCGATCAACTCCATGTATGATTTGATCAAGCTCATAGGCCTGTTATTTATTGGAATCTTAAACTCAACAACCGCCCCACGATGAAAATTGGCATAATGAGACCACATCAAGACACTATCAGGGACCTTCGACAAAGATAAAACTGATGAATCCTTAAGTAGCAAGCGCAATAGATCGCCATTTTCAATTTTTTCGCGCAATATACGCTTACTACGCTCTTTGCTTAATAGCCTCTGCGCAGGACTACCAACATGTGACGACCAAGCCTCATGAAGGCGTGGATTTATTGCCTGTAAGTTGGCGAACTCTCCAAGCTTACTTGATGGCATACAATCAAATGGGTCATTAAAATCACTCGGATGCGTAAACTTTATCGTACCCGCCTGCACTACACCTTTAATGCCGACACTATCAGGCAAGTATTTATATCTATAAATATATCTAGGTGACGCCATATTCCAGAGCTCCGACTGGAAAATTGTAGACCGGCTCCATGCCGGTCACCTGTAATACCCCAACCCAAACCATATTGCTCCCAGCGATCACGGAGCTCGGGAAGGTGCATCGTTGCTTATGGGTTGACTGGCCTATCTATACGTTGACCTGTTCCCAAATCCTCAAGCTTGAAGTCCCACCAGTGTTCGCTTGGCGCAAGCTTGAGGCCGTACTCACGACCAGCGATCAGGTTAACGTCTCGAAAAATCGACCGTGTTGAGCGTGTACCTCTCCACTGCTTTACTTCTAACCGGTGGTGCCCCGCTGTCAAACGATATTCCGTTCGCTGTGTATAAAGCACATAAAGAGTATCTGCCCCGTCCACACTGGCAATCGTGAGCGTTTTCTCCATCGCCCGAATGCCGGCGGTTTGAGAGTTTGGTAGCCCTTCTGCAGCCTTTTCTGTGTACGACTTGCAGCCAGATGCCATCAGTACTAACGCCGCTACACCGAAAATCCGTAAACCTCCACCAAACTGCATACCTAATCCCGTCCATTCGCAAAATTGCTTCATTCAATCCCGCCAGCAATCAAATTGCCACCACCGAGCAGGGAGTGCGGCGTTTAAACATCGTCAATGCGGCGCTAACCAAGACTTACCAGCAGAAATAACCCGCCCCCATCAACGAATCACGACAGCCGCCAGGCCCTAGCGTCTTCCTTCCGTATCGGGGATAAAGGCACTCAAGAAAAAGATAGTCGCAGGCCCTATGAGCCAACCCGTGGTCGTTCCTGGACTGAAAAATGGCACGGCCATAGCAATTGCAAACAGCCCTATACCTGTCCATAGCTGCTTACGCCGCGTGAACCGCTCGCGGAACGCTTCAAGCTTCTTACCGGCCATTACCACCTCCTTGCTTGATAAGCAGCAAAGCATATCACCGACTTAAACGAATCACGCCAGCTGGCGAGGATCCCCTATGCCCGATATCACCTACGGCTCTGTGTATAGCGGCATCGAAGCCGCTACACAGGCCTGGCACCCGCTGGGCATGCGCGCCGCCTGGTTCGCCGAGATTGAGCCGTTTCCCTCGGCGGTACTGGCCCACCACTACCCCAATGTTCCGAACCACGGCGACATGACCAAGCTTGCCGCACTAGTGCTGGCCGGCAAGATCCCCGCGCCGGACGCGCTGGTCGGCGGCACCCCGTGCCAGGCCTTCTCGGTCGCCGGCATGCGCGAACGCCTCACCGACCCGCGCGGCGCCCTCACCATCAAATACGTGGAGCTTGCAGATGCAGTTGACTATGTTCGCGCCGGCCAGCGAAAGCCCGCCAGTGTCATCGTCTGGGAGAACGTCCCCGGCGTCCTCAGCGACAAAGGGAACGCCTTCGGATGCTTTCTTGGCGCGCTTGCTGGGGAAGACTGCGAGCTGCAGCCTCCAGGGAAAAAATGGCAGGACGCTGGTTGTGTGTATGGACCCAAAAGAACAATCGCGTGGCGGGTCCTGAACGCCCAATATTTCGGCATGGCCCAACGACGCCGTCGTGTGTTCGTTGTCGCAAGTGCTCGTGACGGATTCGATCCCGCCGAGGTACTTCTTGAGCGGGAAGGCGTAGGCCGGGATACTGCGCCGCGCCGAGGCCAGGGGCAAGACGTTACCGGAACAGCTCCTTTCGGCGCTGCGCTCCAGTGCGGATGTGGATCCGTCTTCGCAGAATCGCTAGGCGAATACGGCTGCCCGAACTGCGAAGGCGATGAAGGCCCGGCGGTCGATATGTTCGGAGGCATTCCGGCGTTCGGCGGCCATAGCCTGGCCGGCTCGATCGAGCGCGCAGCAACGCTCACAGCCAAGGACAGCCGGCTCGACATCGAAAGCGAGACCTTTCTCATTCACCCCGAGGTCGCTGGAGCGCTAACGAGCAACGCGTTCAGCGGGGGCGCAGGCGGCAGGCCTGACGGCGCAGCGGCAGGTCACTTCCTTGTTGCGCCAACGCTCGCCGGCTGTGGGCGGAAAAACGGCGGATACAGCTACGACGGTTTGCCTTGCGTTGCCGCGACCCTCGACACGAGCTATGGGCGACTGCAGGGCTGCTCCGGCCAGGATGCGAACCACGGCCACAGTCATCTGGTCGTGCACGGCACGCAAGACCCTTGCGTCAGCTTCGATCAGGCACACGCTCCTGGTCGAAATAATGATCAGGAGAATGCCGTGCTCGCGTTTCAGGAGCGCGGGAGAACTGGCGGGCGATCACTGGATGTTGGTGGTGACATTGCCTACGCGCTGACCGCACCAGGTGATGGTGGGCGTTCTCAAGAGCGAAATATCATGGACACCAACGGTGTGAGCCGCCTCACTCCCGTTGAATGCGAACGCCTGCAGGGCAAGGGCGACGACTACACCCTGATCCCCTGGCGCGGCAAACCTGCCAGCGAATGCCCAGACGGCCCCCGCTACAAGGCGATCGGTAACAGCAAGGCAGTCCCCGTGGCTCGCTGGATCGGCCGGCGCCTTCTGCAACAGCTCTGAACTCCCCCACTCCACCGCCCGGGCATGGCCCGGAAAAGATTCGTCACGCCTAGAGAAAACAAATCGCCGCGCGGTTGCAGATGGGGCGCTCGACAGTTACGAAGTTTGTGATCACTAACACTCTAAATCTCGACCTAATACATGCACAAGGAAGTTCACCTTCGGTTGCTGGATTCAAGCTGCAACCCGATGAAGTATACGTGCGTCGGTAAAAGTCGACTGGGGCCAGCGCTTCTGGGATGTCGGCCGGGAGGAACGCGCCAGCAGCGAGCGACTGCTGGAAGCACTGACAGCGCTCACCCAGGTGGCAGGCGAATGCGAGCAGATTGCCAGCAACTATAGCGGCACCATCGACGGCATCTTCGAGCACGGCGGCGGCGATCACGAAGATCCGAGCTGCGCGATCTTCCACCGCCTGTACTGCGCCATGTTCGACGCGCGGGCCGCAATCAAGAAAGCCACCACCTAACCCACCTTCTGCCGCCCAGCGCGGCTCATTGACTCACGCCGCCCGCGGCACGGAGAATCAACATGGCAGCAGCAGAAAACATTGATCGCTTCCTGCGCCTCGACGAGGTGCTTCACACTACCGGCCTGGGCCGCAATACTGTTTATTGGCGGATCAGGGAGGGCACGTTCCCAAAACAGGTTAGAATAGGTCGCAACTCGGTCGCCTGGCGCCAGTCGGCAATCGCTGAATGGATGACTTCAATCACGCCCAGCAACGACCAATCAGTACATTGATCAGTACACCAGCTACTGGCAATCTCCCAAAAGCCACGCAACACAAGCCCTACAGGTCACACCGTGGAAATCTTCAAAGAGTTTACCTTCGAATCCGCCCACCGCCTGCCTCATGTACCGGAAGGCCACAAATGCGGGCGCCTGCATGGGCACTCGTTCAAAGTGGCGATCCACCTGAGCGGCGACCTGGATCCCCATACCGGCTGGATTCGCGACTTCTCGGAGATCAAGACGATTTTCAAGCCGCTCTATGAACGCCTTGATCACAACTACCTCAATGACATTCCAGGCCTGGAAAACCCGACCAGCGAAGTGCTGGCCAAGTGGATCTGGAATGAGCTCAAACCCCTGCTGCCGGAGCTCAGCGCGATTCGTATCCACGAGACCTGCACCAGCGGCTGCATCTATCGCGGCGAATAAGCCTGCGATATGAAAAAACCACCCATGCGGTGGTTTTTTTGTGCCCGTCTCCCTTACAGTCGTGGCTTCCTGCCCACAAGGAGCACGCGGCAATGATGCGCCCCGCTACGAGTCATGATGTCGCTGCTATCGAGGCCATTGTCCAGGCGGCCTACTCGCCGTATATCGAGCGGATTGGCCGCAAGCCGGGGCCGATGCTGGAGGACTATCACCAGCAGGTGAACATCGGTGGCGTGCATGTGCTGGAGCAAGCCGGGCAGCTTCAGGGCTTTATTATCCTGCGGGATACCGACGGCGCGCTGTTGCTGGATAACCTGGCCGTCGCCCCGCACGCCCAGGGCCTGGGCTTCGGGCGGTTGCTGATGGATTTTGCCGAACAACAGGCCCTCGACGCAGGCTTTACCGCCATCCGCCTGTACACCAACGAAACCATGACCGAGAACATCGGGCTGTACACGCGCCGTGGTTATGTCGAAACCCATCGCGCTGAAGAACACGGCCTGCGCCGCGTATACATGACCAAGCGACTGCGGGAGTCACCCATGGAAAACACCTGGCTGGCCCAAGCCAAACGCCTGCAGGCACTGGCCTCCACGGGACTGCACTTTTGCACCGATGATTTCGAGCGCGAGCGCCTGGAAGAGATTGCCGAGATTGCCCACAGGATGCTCGCGCAATTGGGCAATGTGCCCTTGGAACGTATCACCGGGTTGGTCACCGACTTCGCCCAGCGCTACTCGACGCCAATGGTCGACGTACGCGGTGCGGTCATCGAGGGCGACCGGATTCTACTGGTGCGCGAGTTGACCGATGGCTGCTGGGCGTTGCCGGGAGGTTATGCCGACATCGGCTTGTCAGCGGCGGAAAACATCGTCAAGGAGATCCGCGAGGAAGCCGGGCTGACGGTGACCGCACGGGCACTGTATAGCGTGACGCACAAGGCCAAGGGGTTGTATCGGCCGGACATACGGGACTTCTACAAGCTTTACTTCCTGTGTGAACCGCTGGATCGGTCGGCACCGATGGCGGGCTTGGAGACCACCGATGTGGGCTTTTTCCGCCTTGATGAGCTGCCGCCACTGTCGCGCGGACGCACCATCGAAAGTGACCTGGAAGCTGCATTCGCCTTCCACCGGGGTGAGACGACCTACACGCTGTTCGACTGATCCATTTTGTATCACCGCTGCACTGCTTTCGTGCCCAACTGGGCACTGCGAACAACCCTCGCTGCGTTCCCGCCCTGTTTGGCTATAAATACTGTGCACGGTGCACAGCCACGACCGTGCGCCTGTCACTGCTGCCGGTTTGGCACGCACGGTGCAATACGCCTGCGTCACTCATTCAGGAGCACGCCACATGACGCAGCAAGAACCGGGCAATGATTACCCCCTCAGCGAAGTCCCGATGCATGCGCGCAAAGGCCTGGCGTCGACCGCCATGGTGCTGCTGGGCTTTACGTTCTTTACCGCGACCATGTTTGCCGGCGGCAAGCTGGGCGTGGCGTTCAGTTTCACCGACATGCTCGGCGTCGTGGCCCTGGGTAACCTGCTGCTGGGTATCTACGCCGCAGGCCTGGGGTACATCGCGTTCAAGAGCGGGCTGAATTCGGTGCTGATGGGGCGCTTCTGCTTCGGTGAAGTGGGCAGCAAGCTCAGCGACTTGATCCTCGGCTTTACCCAGATCGGCTGGTACGCCTGGGGCACCGCCACGGCCGCCGTGGTGTTGGGCAAATATTTCGAGCTGGGCCAGGGCAGTGTGCTGGCGCTGATGGTGCTGTTTGGCCTGGTGTTCTGCGCCACGGCCTATATCGGCTATCGCGGGCTGGAGATTCTGTCCTACATCGCGGTGCCGGCAATGGGCATCCTGCTGTTTCTGTCGATGTGGGTAGCCACGGTAAAAGTCGGCGGGCTGGAGGGGCTACTGGCGGTGGTGCCGACCGCTGAACTGGACTTGTCCACGGCGATTACCCTGGTATTCGGCACCTTTGTCAGCGGCGCGACCCAAGCCACCAACTGGACGCGCTTTTCGCGCTCGGCCAAGGTGGCGGTGCTGGCCAGCCTGATCGGTTTCTTTATCGGCAACGGCTTGATGGTGCTGATCGGTGCCTACGGCGCCATCGTCTATCAACAACCGGACGTCGTCGAAGTGTTGCTGCTGCAAGGCTTTGCGATGGCGGCGATGGCCATGTTGCTGCTCAATATCTGGAGCACTCAGGACAACACTATCTACAACTTCGCAGTGGCTGGCTGCAACCTGCTGCGCACCAAGCGGCGCAAGACCGTGACCCTGGCCGGCGCGGTGATCGGCACCCTGCTGGCATTGCTCGGCATGTACGACATGTTGGTGCCGTACCTGATTCTGCTGGGTACGGTGATCCCACCGATTGGCGGGGTGATCATGGCGGACTTCTTCTACCGGTATCGCGGCCACTATCCGCGCCTGGCCGAGGCACGCCTACCTGCGTTCAACTGGACAGGGCTGGTGGCCTATGCGGTGGGCACTGTGCTGGCGTTCAATTCACCCTGGGTCGCGCCGTTGGTGGGCATTGTTGCCGCGTCGCTGACCTACATCGTGCTGACCGCCGTGCTCCGCGTGCGCGCGCCCTTGGCTGATGCCCAGGCATGAGCCTGACCATTGCCGATGTGCTGGCCTTGCCGGGCCTGGAGTCCATGTGCCTGCGCGCCGGTGAGGCAGGCCTGGAGAATGGCGTGCGCTGGCCCTACGTGGCGGAAAACAGCGGGATTGCCGAATGGGTGCTCGGTGGCGAACTGGTGTTCGTCACCGGAATCAATCACCCGCGCGACGAAGCCAACCTGCTGCAACTGCTGGAAGAAGCCTGCGAGCGTCAGGTGGCTGGATTGGTGATTCTGACCGGGCCGGCGTATATCCAGGCGATTCCTCGGCGCTTGCTGGAGGCTGCCGAAGCTGCCGGCATGCCGCTGATCGAGCAACCTTACTCGTTGAAAATGGTGCTGGTGACCCAGGCCATTGGCTCGGCGCTGATCCAGTCCGAGCAATTGGGGCGCTCGCGGCACGATGTGCTGGAGCGCTTGCTGACCGGCGACTATCAGTCCCTGGATTTGCTGCTGCACCGTGGCGTGCAATTGGGCCTGTCGCTGGCCGGGCATTGGCAGGTTGTGCAACTGCAACTGGAAGGCAGTGAACTGCTGTTTGCCCAGGGCGATACTGCGGAGGTCGAAGCGCAACTGGCTCGCCAACACGACGGAATCAGTCGGCGTTTGCGCCAGGTGTCGGCGGGGCTGCCGGTACTCGGGCGGGCCGGGCAATGGACACTGTTGCTGCCGGCCCCGGACGCTGTCGCTGCCCAGGCCAACCGCCAGCAGTTGGCCAGTTGGCTCAACCCGCTGAACCTGCGCCTGGCGCCGCTCAAATTGTTTATCGGCCTCAGCGCCGCTGCGCACCCACCGGCACGCCTGGCCCAGGCGCAGGATGAGGCACGCCAGGCACTGGCGGCCGCGCGGCGTTTCAGCGAGCGGGCCGGGCTGTGCGTATACGATGAGCTGGGCGTGCTCAAATTACTCAGCGGGGTACGCGATCGGGCCCTGCTCGATCAGTTCCTGAATGAACGCCTCGGCCCATTACTGCGCCACGATATGCACCATGGCCCCAGCCTGATGCCCACCCTGGAAGCCTGGTTTCACGAGAATGGTAACCTTGTGGCCGCCGCCCAGCGGTTGGCTGTGCACCGCAACACCCTGACGCACCGCATCCAGCGCATCGAGGCCTTGTGCGGCCTGACGCTGGAGAATGCTTATGATCGCCTGGACATCGGTATTGCACTGATGATCTGGCGACTGTCTGCCTGATTGTCTTTAGCCAAGAGGAACTTGCCCATGCACATCATCAACGCCCGCCTGCGCAACCGTGAAGGCCTGCATGATCTGCACCTGGAACACGGCCGGATCGCCAGTATCACCCCACAATCGAGTGCCACGATTGCGACGGCCGACGACCTGGACGCCGCCGGCAACCTGGTGATTCCCCCTTTCGTGGAGCCCCATATCCATCTCGACGCCACGCTGACCGCTGGCGAACCGCGCTGGAACATGAGCGGCACCCTGTTCGAAGGCATCGAGTGCTGGGGCGAACGCAAGGCCACCATCACCCAGGAAGACACCAAGACCCGCGCCAAGAAGACTATCCAGGCCCTGGCCGCCCACGGCATCCAGCATGTGCGCACCCATATCGACGTCACCGACCCGGATCTGACCGCGCTCAAGGCCATGCTGGAAGTGCGCCAGGAAAGCACGCACCTGATCGACCTGCAGATCGTCGCGTTCCCCCAGGAAGGCATCGAGTCGTACCGTAACGGCCGTGAGCTGATGGAAGAAGCCATCCGCCTGGGCGCCGACGTGATCGGCGGCATCCCTCACTTTGAATACACCCGCGACCAAGGCGTGAGCTCAGTGAAGTTCTTGATGGACCTGGCCGAACGCACCGGTTGCCTGGTGGACGTGCACTGTGACGAAACCGACGACCCGCATTCGCGCTTCCTCGAAGTACTGGCCGAAGAGGCCCGCAGCCGTGACATGGGGGCCCGTGTCACCGCCAGCCATACCACCGCCATGGGCTCCTACGACAATGCCTACTGTGCCAAACTCTTCCGCCTGCTGGGGCACTCCGGTATCAGCTTCGTCTCCTGCCCCACCGAGAGCATTCACCTGCAAGGCCGCTTCGACGCCTTCCCGAAACGTCGCGGCGTCACCCGGGTCAATGAACTGCTGGAAGCCGGCATGAACGTGTGCTTCGGGCAGGACTCCATCGTCGACCCCTGGTACCCCCTGGGTAACGGCAACATCCTGCGGGTGCTGGAAGCCGGTTTGCACATCTGCCACATGCTTGGCTACCGCAACCTGCAAAGCGCCCTGGACCTGGTGACCGACAACAGCGCCAAGGCCATGGCCCTGGGTGACCGCTACGGCCTGGAGCCTGGACGGCCCGCGAACCTGTTGATCCTCTCGGCGGACAGCGACTACGAGGTCATCCGCAGCCAGGGCCTGCCGCTTTACTCGATCCGCAACGGCAAGGTGTTGATGAAGCGCCAGCCAGCGCACGTCGAGTTCGTTTAAACGCCTGGTTCAGACGATCGAGTCGATATCCAGTGTTTGCGCCCTCCCCGATTCTTCATGGATGGCGGGAGGGATACTCGCGAGCGGGGCCGGCTCACGGTTTTCACGGTGGCCGAACCAGCGCTTGAGGCTCACTTGCAAGTTGGCATTGTGGGCATGACTGCCATAGACATCCCGGGCTTCCAGACGGCGCCAACGCAGGCTTGCAAGGCGCTCGCGGCTGGTATGCAAGCGGTCGATCTCGGCGTTCAAGGCTTCGTTGTGCTCATAGCCACGGTCATTGGCGGGCCTCAGGCGGGCCAGTTCACGTCGCTTGTTGCGCAGTTGCTGGCGCATGGTCTCGAGTGCGTGGTCGAGCAGGTCAAATTCTCTCGGCGTTACCAGGGGCCCGTTGCTTTCCTGGGTTTGTTGCCAGCGCCGTAGTGTCGCCCAGGCGGCCGGGATGTAGCTGGCGGTCATGAAGTGCTGGTGGGCCTGGAACAGCTGCCGGAGCAGGTTGTCACGATTGGGCATGTCGCCATGCAGTTGCAACGCTCGGCTGCAGCCGGCTTCCTGGATGGATTCACAACCCGGCTTCCACAACACCGAGGAATGCGTGCCATCCGCGAGCACGATCGGCATGAAGTGTTGCTGTTCGCCATGGTGCTGGTAGGGATTGCCACCGAAACGTACCAGGCCTGCGGCGAACAACAGTCCACCCGGCGCGGGTGCGCTGAACAGTGTGACGGCGCCGGGGACCCAGAGTTTGGCGGTGGTGTTCATCCACGGGGCCGGCACACTGGGGACGGGGTCGTTATGGTTGACGATGCGGTGGTGGACCAGGGCTGAGGCGCCGAGGGTAAATTCGGCGTCGGCCGCGCGGGGGGCGCCGTAGGTGTAGAGGAGGATGTTGTAGTTCCCCTCTGGTGATCGTCGCAGGCCTTCTGCCAAGAGCAAAGCGATTGCTCCACCCAAGCTGTGGCCGCAGATGATTAGTCGTTGGCCTGAGTGAAATTGGCTTAGGTAACGCAGCACAAAATCGCGCATGGCCCTGTAAGCCTGATAAAAGCCTTCATGTGCCTTGCCGACGCCCTCGACGAAAGCCACCTGATGGGCATTGGCGTCCCTTAACCCATCCGTTGCGCTGGCGGTACCACGTATTGCAATCAGGATTACCTCGTCATGGTGGCTGATAAATGCCTGAGTATCGGTACCAAACTCTTCATCATCGAAAAAGTGCAAACGTGCCGGGTGCTCCTGCTCAGCCCCCAACTCCGGTCGGTTTTGCGGATACAACGCAGGATCGAATGGCAGTATCTCGAAGCGCCTGGAGTACGGGACTTCTTCGTATAGGGGATAGAAACATTGCTTTTGCTCTGCATCGACTCGCCAGGCCTCGTGATAACCCGAGAGTTTTTCAGCAAAAAAATGACCGACGCTGGGATCGAGGGGAAATCGAACTTCGTCTTGAGGCCGTTGAAATGGCTCCTGGCCGAAGTTGCAATAACTCAAGGTGGACATCAACGCCAACTGGTACAGGTTCAAGGCACAGAAGCGGTCTTCGGTCGAAAGCATCGGACGTAAAGCTCGCAGTGGCCGGACCTCCAGAACAGTACGGTTATTGGGAAACAACACGATCCCCGCCAAGGTCTGTTGGGGCGGTCCGAATCCAAGGTCGGCCAACATTTTTAATGCGTGGCGTCGGGGTTGATGAGTTCGCGGCTCCACAGGTGGTAAGTGGCCAACATGGCTAACCAAATCGCGCACTTCAACCTGATAGAACCGGTCGGCCTTTTGTTGTGCCGGATTAGCTTCAGTGCGCAGACCGTCGGAGCGAGTAAATCGAGTCTTTTCAGCGCGAATTTGAAGCTCGGTGATAGGAAGCTTATAAGTATGGCGCAACATCAGCCGCTGATACGGCTGCTCCGTTCCTGAGTACAGGTCGTCAAAAACAAGGACCACCGGTCCGCAGTAAATATCTCGTAACTCGGCAAAGCCATCGCCATTCAGCCTGCTTTTGTACTTTTGGCCTGCACTATCGTGGACTGTGTAAGGCAGACCACCGTATGCCGTTCCAACTCCTAGTTCATCGACCAGGCAAAAGCTCACCCAATGCCCCCTTGACGGACAGGCCGGCTTATTTTCACTGAAAAAAGATTGCTTCCTTGCATCCAGCTTCATGAGCTTGCTCCTTGTTATCGGCAAGATGGGTAGACATCACAAATGCGGCCATCCGGCATTTTTATAGGCTTAAAGTCGGTGGTATTTCCGTTGCAAAAGGCGTCTAGATCTTCGAAGCTTTGACCTTTACAACGCTTCCATCCGCCGGGAACCATCACCCAGCTACCGTCAAAATACGGCTCTTCTTCATCAGTTAAAGTCAGCATCAACCTGAGTGTTTTTCCCGGCAACTGATCCCTTTGCACCACTAGGCCTGATCGCTGTTCTAGTGGCTGGAGGATCACCTCAAAGGCCTTGCATGTAAGGACCTTGATGATCGCGTGTTGTGGTCCCGCCGTCCGAAACAGCCACTGACATTGCTTATGCAATTGCTGAACACCGGTTTCTGGCATCCCAGGTATGTCTGCGTTCGAGGGATCTCTAATTGAGAAACCTGCAATGTCTCCACCGACGTCCGTATCTCTCTTTCCCCACTTCGCATAAATATCAAAATCCACACTGCGCAAAACCGTAGGGCACCCTTCAATGACCTCAGTCAGCGGTAGCTCAACACTCACGCGCTCAGCCATCGGTTTGTACCGCGCAATAAAGATTTTCCTCTCAGGTCGCTTGCCTCGACGCCTCGGCAACGTGCAAGTTTCCCCAGTCGCGGGCCCATAGTTGGCGCCGCCGATGAAGCGAAATTCCGCCGGCAAATCCACCTCCAACGTAAACCGCTCGACCGGCTTCCCCACGCACCCCGTCAGCCCAACCACCCCTAACGCAATTAACACACCCCACCTTCGCCTACTCATCCTTTCCCCCCGTTAATGCCCACTGCGTTACCACCCGTTCAAAATGGTCCCCTGGTGCTTCCCCAGCCAGTGGTTGCCACCGAATGACACTGCTGCGCGTGGCCTCTTCCAGCCGTCGCACCACCAGGAACTCCAGCTGTTCCGGCCTTCGCCACTGCCAGGTACGAGCCTGTTTCAGCAGCTGTTCCAGCCAGATTCTCGGGTCTTGGAATTCCGCCAACGCGACCAGGTCTTCACTGTGCTCGGCCAACAGGTAACGCAGGATATTGGCGTGCAGGATGGCTTCGGCGTTCGGGTTGGGCGTGTTCAACCAGGGCGCGGGATCCGGCACGGGATACTCGCCGGGCTGCGGGTTGTCAGCCGTGCGCCAGCGCTCTTCGTGCCAGTAGCACACGCTGACCAACGGGCCGAGGAAGGCCGGTAAGTGTTCCGGTTGCAGGTACGCCAGCGCACGCCCCAGGGTGCGGTTGTCGTGAAAGCGGTACATCGACGGCGCGCCGGTTGTCCCCACCAGCAGCCTGTCACGCCAGTGTCGAGTCACGGCCGCCAAGTCTTCGCCTGGGAGACTGCCCAGCCAACCCCAGTTGTTATCGGGCTGGTGCACAAGGGCGAGCAGGGCAGGTTCGCTCATCTGCTCGAGCAGCAAAATCACGGGGCCTTCCCCCGCCAGTTCCGCCAAGTCGGTCTCGGCGTAGAGGCTGCGATACCCTGAAACATCGCGCGTCGCCAGCAGTGGCTGACAGGCGTCGTCATGCCCCTCAAGGATCAAGCACAGGCGGCGTCCTGCCTGATGCTGTTGATCCATCCATCGGCCTGGCATGTTCTGCATCAAGCGGCCCTCCCCGACAGATCACATAGGCCTTCGCGGCAGCGCTCACATACCGGGCAGTAATCGGCCCCCAGTTGCCTGGCCAGTTTCATCAGGGTGCCTTGCACCGTGGAGAGCCTTGGCCTGTCGGCCGCCGCCAGGGCACTTGCCGCCCAGGTGACGGACGGTGTGCCGCCAAGGGTGATGGGACGACTGCTGAAGATGCCGCCCGCCTGGATGACCAGGTGCTCGCCACCTGCCTTGAGGCTCAGTTGCGCCCCGGCGTCGATCACGAGGCTGGCTCCGGACTTGAGATGAAGCTGCTGCCCAGCCTCTACGAACAGGGTCTGGCCAACACGGGTCTGACTGTCGCCTTGGACATCGAGGTGGTCGCTGGCCTTGAGCACAACACGGCGATCACCGGTGACGTGGCGATGCTCCTCACCGCCCAGGTGAGTGGTGCTCATGCCCTGAATGACCTCCCGCCGTTCGCCCGCCACCTCCAACCGGCTGTCATGGCCAACCTGCTGCTCCAGGTCCCGCTGCGCACGCAGGTAGATCAGTTCCTCGCCACGCCGGTCTTCCAGGTACAGCTCGTTGGCGCCTGCGCCGCCGAGGGAGCTGCAGCTGCGCAAGACGCTGCGGGTCTTGTGCTGCGGCAAGGGATACGCCGGCCTATGCGACGCATTCGGCAGGCAACCGTTGATCAACGGCTGGTCCGGATCCCCCTCCAGGAAGGTCACCAGCACCTCCATGCCCACACGCGGGATCATCGTTGCACCGAACCCGTCGCCGGCCCATCCGGATGCCACCCGCACCCAGCAACTGCTTTTGTCATCCGACTTGTCCAGGCGGTCCCAGTGAAAGCGCACCTTCACCCGGCCATAGGTGTCGCAATGCACGTCCTCGCCAGGCGGACCGGTCACGGTGGCGGTCTGGCTGCCCTGGATGGTCGGCTTGGGATGCTTGAGCGGTGGTCGATGCACCGCTTGCCACGGGGTCGCGGTAAAGCGATTGCGATACCCCACGAATGCGTCCGTCGTGGGCAGCGACTCTTCCAGCACCTGCGGCTGATACCCCTCGTGGCGCACCGACGTGATAAGCCACAAGTCGTTGCAGGACGGATCGGGGTGATCGTGTAACTCGAGGAAGTGCCCACTGCGCAGCGCGAGTTGATCACTCTTGCCCAGTGCCCGGAGACGGTCGCGCTGGTGACGCTCCAACCCCCGCCGTGCCAATCGCTTGCCCCGGGCATGATCGGTGAACCCCGCGGGGTAGTGATAGTCCTCGAGAGGTTGCGCCGGAGCAGAGCCGGCGGTGTCCTGCAGGCACAACGAAGGGCGTTCGAAGTCATGGTCGCGGCGTACCGTCTTCTGGCTGCGCGTGGCCAGGCGCACATCGAAACGCTGGATAACCCGGGTATCGGCTTGCGGACCGCCCGCAGCGCAATAGCGCTGCGCGGGCAAGCGGCGAAACACCGTCTGGTCATCACCAAACACCAGTAGATGGGCGTCCGCGCTGTGACGGAAATGGTAGTGAATGCCCTCCTCTTCACACAGCCGCTGGATGAAGTGCAGGTCGCTTTCCGCGTACTGCACGCAGAACGTGCGCGGCGGATACACCACGGGACCCAGCTCGAACGCATAGGCATCCGCCAGGATGCCATGCTGTTCAAGAACCGCTGCGATGATCTGCGGCACGCTGCGTTGCTGGAAAATCCGCTGGTTGCGCCGGTGGGCAAGGTAGGCCAGCCGGGGCACGAGGGTCAGGTGATAGCGAGTGATGCGCCGGCCGGGGTCATCTCGACCAATGGCATAGACCTGCCCATGCAGGCCCTCTTGCGCGTCACCGAAATCCAGATAGGCGGGTTGGTGGAGCAACGATTCCAGGTCAAGGGAAGGGTTGTCACTCACGACCTGTACCTGGATGAAAAACGGTTGATCCAAGACTTCACTGCCTTTGAATGCCAGCACTTGGAAGTCGATATGCATGTGTGGAAGAATCAGTTTGAAACGTGACGAAACAAACGCGTTAACCATCCGTTGTTACCCGCCGTTGATGAATGAATCCCCTTGAAATACTCCCTCTCGTTAAGCACGGAAAAGTTGCCGAGAAAAAGTGCTTGAACGCCTCGAAGCTTAGCGATTACGGGCAAAAATCGGCCTTTAAAAAATAAAAAAGAAGTTTCGTACGTCGAAACTGGAAGTATCTTTTACAAAATAAGAAAGCGAGCCAATGTGCCACTTCTTAATTATAAGAAATGCCCTACATCAACTTTTCTAACAACAACTAACTAACAGAGAAACGGCCGACATCGATTAACCGCATCGGCCGTTGAAAAACCTCACACTTGCAGCCGCGCAGTGCCGAACAGACTGACGCTCAGCAGCCTCTCGCCCTCAGTGTGCAAGCGTACCGGCGCAATGCCACCCGGCATCACCACGGCAACTTCACCGCTCTGCACCCAAGCCGCACGCCATGCCGCGCAGGCGACGGCACTGGCACTGGTTCCGGAAGACGCCGTGGGACCTTCCCCGCGCTCGAACACGCGCGCGATGACGCGGTTGCCAGGCTGGCGCGCGGCCCACTGCAGGTTGACCCCGGCAATACAGGGGTGACCTCTACCCGCCGGGGGCGCGAAGGCAATTGCCTTCAAGGCGTCGAACAGAGCCGGCTGCTGCATCTGTGCGTTGCCTGGCAATGCCGACACCTGCTCGACCAACGTTACACAGTGCGGGTTACCCACTCGCACGAATTGACTGGTTGCCCACTGTGGGTTGACCGCGGCCAGCTCACTGACATGGCTCAGTTCGGTGCCTGCCAGAAACGCCTGACCAACCCCCTGCGCGCCCACCGCCGCAGGCCCGAATGCAGGCAAACCCAGTTCGAGCCAGAACCCCGTAACCTGGTCACGAATGGCGGGCTCCACCCGAGTGGCAACTGGCGATACGGCATCCGATTTGTCGTGATGAACGCGCAAGTCGCTGGCGTCGTTCATCAGGCCCTGTTCAGTGAGCGCCTGGGCAAAAATCGTCAAGCCATTGCCGCTGCGCTCGGCCAGGGAGCCATCGGTATTGACGATGAGCAGGTCAAACGGCGGCGCGGCCTGGAACGGCCCGACCAGCAAGCCGTCACAGCGGTGGGCCTTGGCGCCGGCCGGGCGTGGCGTCGGGCCCCAATCGCATTCGGAGGCGATGGCCGATGTCGTCCAGAGGTTGCGAGTAGACGCGGCCAAGGCAGCGTTCTCGGGGACAGCGATGCCTTTGTTCCTCAATGAGGTCGGGCTGACCACGCCATAGATATTGCCGCGCGCGTCGTAGAACAGGGTCATGGCGTTGCTTGCCGCAAATGCATCATCGACGGGTCCGTCCCATGGGCTTAAAGATTGGGACTACAGCGTATTACAGAACCTACTGAAAATGGGAGGCGGCCTTGAAGGTGGTAATCACCGCAAGCGCCCTGGGGTTCAAAAGCCCTCAAGGGGATTACGCACCTTCAAGACCGCCTCCTACGAACTCGATACTGCTTACGTGGCAACAAACCGCCCTAGCGTTCCAAGTGTGTAAAAATAAAATTCACAGCAGGCGGATACCGAGGGAACCCAGGTCGCGCACCAAGGCCTGATGTGCAAGGATGTCGCGCCGGACATCGTTCGTTGAACGCAAAACCAAGGATTTTTCATGACTGCCATCCCCACCTCAGCGCCCGTGGTTCCCGGGCGGCTGGAGCAAATGTCGACCCGTATCGCTTTCTTCATTGCCGGTTTCGGCATCGCCGCCTGGGCGCCGCTGGTGCCGTATGCCAAGGCCCGCGCCGACCTGAGCGAAGGCACACTGGGCCTGCTGCTGTTGTGCCTGGGCGTCGGCTCGATCATCGCGATGCCGGCAGCCGGCGCGTTGGCATCGCGCTATGGCTGCCGACGAGTACTGAGTGCAGGGACCATCATGATCTGCCTCGCCTTGCCGATGTTGGCAACGGTCAGTTCGATTCCGTTACTGATGGCAGGGTTGTTCCTGTTTGGCGCCGGCCTGGGCACGGTGGATTCCACGGTCAACTTGCAGGCGGTGATCGTCGAGCGCGCCAGTGGCAAGACCATGATGTCGGGTTTCCACGGGCTCTTCAGCCTGGGGGGGATTATCGGCGCGGCGGGGGTCTCGGGGTTGCTGGGGCTGGGCCTGTCACCGCTGCAGGCAACCCTGGTGGTGATCGTTATAACGCTGGCGGCGCTGCTCAAGGCGGCGCCCCACCTGCTGCCTTACGGCAGTGAGAGTTCGGGCCCGGCGTTTGCCGTGCCACACGGCGTGGTGCTGTTTATCGGTTGCCTGTGCTTTATTGTGTTTCTGGCCGAGGGCGCCGTGCTCGACTGGAGCGCCGTGTTCCTCAGCGCCGAGCGCGGCTTGGACGAGGCCTATGCAGGCCTGGGTTACGCGGCATTTGCCTTGACCATGACGGCCGGACGGCTGACCGGTGACGCCATTGTGCGCCGGCTGGGTGCGACGCGGGTGATCGTGGCCGGTGGCGCGCTGGCTGCGGCGGGCACTTTCCTCGCGACGTTGTCCCCAGCCTGGGAAATGGCGTTGCTGGGTTATGCGCTCATAGGGGCCGGGTGCTCCAATATCGTCCCGGTGCTGTACACCGCTGTCGGCAAGCAGACCGTCATGCCGGAGCACATTGCCGTGCCGGCCATTACCACTCTGGGTTATGCGGGGATATTGGCCGGGCCGGCGTTGATCGGCTTCATCGCCCATGGCAGCAGCCTGGCAACTGCCTTCCTGCTGATCGCGGGTTTGCTGGCAGCCGTTGCGGTCAGCGGAAAAATACTGCGGGTATGAACCTGAAACGGCATGAGCGGCGTGAGACTATCAAGCCGCTCATGGGCGACTGCATGCGTTAATAGCCTTTCTCTTCCTTGTCGTTCTCCAACCAGCGGTCAATGCTGTAGTTCTTTAACCATCCATCATCGTTATGGCTGCCGAAGATGTTGTAGCCGTTGGCTTTGTGACTATCCAGAGAGTCTATCAACCCGGGTCTCTCCAGAAGATTCTTGGTCAGGTACACCTGTTGTTCGCTGTATTTTTTCAAAGGGAAACCGGTACGCACATCGCGCAAAGGCTCGCCGTTCTTGTCGGTCTGGTTGGGGTCCTTGCTGATCTCGATAAGCGTGTCTTTCTTGACGTAGCGATGCTTCTCGAAAAAGAACGTACGGTCCTCCGACTTATCCCGCAACTCATCAAACATGCCCCTGAATGTTTGGACAACCTGTGCATCGGTTTTCGCGTGGAACGGATCCGCGCTCTGCGTGTTGGGGTTGGTATTGCCGATCTGCGAGTCGCTGGCCCTGACAAGGCTTTCATAGGTGATCTCGCCGCCCTTTGCCTTTATCGCTTCATTCAGTCGGGGGCGGTTGAGTATCTCTCGCATCAACATGATGGTGCGCTCAGAAACCTTGCTGCTGTTGGGCTCCTCCTTGGCTATCTCCTGCAACGAAGCCTGGGTGAGTCGCCCCTCTTTCTTGAAGGCATCCAGCAATGACAAGTTGTTCCTCAGGTCGGTCGCCAGTAAGTGGTCATCCGAGCTGACAAACGGGTTCCCCGCCTTTGTCATGCCGCCGTAGAGATTCTGACCGTCGAAGTGTCGGTCGGCACCGTTCGCGAAACGGGAGTTCATGGGTTGCGCCGCTGGCAGCGGCTTACCCAGTGCGCGGGCATCGACCTCATAGCGCGACTGACCATTACCCGCAGGGTTTGTGTTCGGCGCATGTGCTGCAGCCGCGTGCTTGACGCCCAGATTATCGACTCTGCCAATCATGATTTACCTCCACCCTCTCTAGATTCCATAGCCTGGGCCTTGACTGCCTGATCCTCGAAAATGCCTCGAAATCGACATGGCACAAGCACCGACTGAGTGGTGCCCCGATAACAATGGTTCCGACGGAGGCCGGCCAAAACGCCGTATACGCACTGGTGAATCTTGAGCGTTTGTAACCAGCTCAGCGGGCCGGGCAATCCATGGCAGCAACGCGCGCCCTACCGGCGAGACAGCTTGGTCCAAAGGCTGGCAAACACTGCAAGCAAGGGGGTGGGCGCCGGTTCTTCAATGAACAGACGGGAGCCTTTGTCGAAATCTTCCGCCGTGGGCGCCTTGAAGCTGGACTTGGGCGAGGACGTAAGATTGAGCCCTTGTGGCTGGAGTGCCCCTGGGCCGCCTGCCTCCTGCGCAAGCGCAGACAGGGTCGAGAGATTGTACTGGGCGTGACGGGATTCAATTGATGTCGAATTCATGGTCCAGACCTAATCCGGTAGATGAAGGCCCCCATCGGCAGCCAATGACCGGTGGATAGTTTCTATGTGGTGCATTTTCACAAACGGTTCCCGCATGACAGCAGTTGAATCGCCTGCCCCAGGCGCTTGCCGGCCTCTGCCGCGCAATCCGCGGCAGAGGGCAGCCCCAGGTTTAACCCAGCAGTGCGAGCAACCCCTGTCGAGAGACCTTGCCGTCGCGCAGCCAACTGAACTTATGGTCCATCATCTCCTTCAGGTCCGGGCGGGCCAGGACGGCCCTCGACAGCTGAATGAGGTGGTCGTTGAACAGGTTGCCGGTCAACGGTTGTGACGCGCGTGTACTGAGGTCCGACAGCTTGATCGTGCGGTTGAAGTAGCTGCCCTTCAGCGAATCGAAGTGATTCAGCATTTCTTGCACGAGCTGCTTGTCGTCATACAGTTTCAAGGGGTTATCGGAGCGAACAATGCTCCTGATCTCCTTTTTGGAAAAAAGACCGTCGCCATTTCGATCGAACGCTTGCACCAGAGCGGGACGGCGCAACACTTCCTTCGCCAATCGGATCATCGCGTCCTTCTCGGGATTACCGGTCAACGGCTGATCGGCCATTTTTTGCAGGCTCTGGCGCGTGACACTGCGTGAAGGCCAGCGGCCCTTGAACGCCGCATAATTATCCAAAAGCGCCTGGGCCAGTTGTTCGTTACTCTGCTTGGAGTAATAGGGGTCCGGCACCGTCGGGTTAGGACGCGGTGGCGGCCCAGGGTTTGGCCGCACACCGATGGGCAGCGGACGCGGCGGCGGGCCGGGGTTGGGACACACCGTGATCGGCAACGGGCGCGGCGGCGGGCCAGGGTTTGGACTCACACCGATGGGCAGCGGACGCGGCGGCGAACCGGGGTTTGGACGCACCGTGATCGGCAGCGGGCGCGACGGCGGGCCACCGAAGACCGGGCCGCAATGACCGAGTGGCGATGAGAAACTGACGCCTACCGTGGGCTGGGCCGTTGAGGAGGTCCTCGACCGCTCAGTGTTGGACTTCGCCCCAGCGAGCGCGGCACTTTCGGGAGAAGGCGCGACGCTCTGATTGAATGCTGATACCGACATTTAGTTCTCCAGTTCGGTGTATTCAGGCGCCTGAGCTCACTGTCCCAACCACCCCGACGGCCAACAGGTCGTCAAGGACATCAGCGAAGGCAGGCATACCCTGTGTGGCAGAACGGTGGGAACCGGTTCCTGAGACAGCAGAAAACGTCCAGAGCCTGCGTAGGAAGAACTTCTGAATTAACGAGCAAAAACCATCGGTTTGGCAGGAGTTACCGCCCGACTGGGTCAGGAAGAGCGGTAACTATTCGAGTGAAGGCAGGATCAGAAACCGACGCTGGCCTGTACGAAGAACGTCCGTGGTTCACCCAGGTAAAGCCCGGAGTTGTTGTCACTGGAACGGGTGTAATGCTGTTGGTCGAAGACGTTTTTCACGCCCACACCCACTTTCAGGTTGGACAACTGCTCGCCGAAGTCATAGCCGCTGCGCACGTTGACCGATACATAGCCGGGGATATCGCCAAATTGGCCATCGGCGGTGCCCTGGGTGATGTAGGTGCTCGTTGTACCTGGCGCACGCTGGCCAGACTGGGCGTACACGTCCAGGTTATGGGTCCAGCGGTTGACGTCGTAACGCAGGCCCAATGTAGCCACTTCACGGGAGTACAGCGGCAGGTCACGGCCTTTGAACGGCACGTCACCCTCGGAGGTGGCCTTGGTGTAGGTGAAACCGGCATTGGCGGTCAGGCCATCCAGACGCGGGTCCAGGTTCGACAGATCGTAATGAGCCGAGGCTTCGATACCGGTGTGCTTGGTTGCACCCAGGTTGGTCCAGCCCACGTCGTTGCTGACGTATTGCAGTTCATCCGCGAAGTCGATGTAGAAGAACGTCAGCTCACCGCCCCAGACAGCGTCGTTGTAGCGCGTACCGACCTCATAGGTCTTGGCCTTTTCCGGGTTCAGGCCGTTGGCCGTCTGGTCGCCGGTGCCGCCCTGGCCCAATTGGAAGTATTGCAGGCTGCCGAACGAAGTCTCGTAGTTGGCGAACAGTTTCCATGCGTCCGAGACGTGGTACATCACGCTCAACGCGGGCAGCGGTTCGTTGTTGTGGACTTCGCGGCGTTTTTCCTGGGTACGGGTGCCATTCAACGCGATCACAGGGCGGTCGTGCCATTCGGTACGGATATCTTCGAAACGGATGCCTGGCGTGATGGTCCACTTGCCGATATCGACCTTGTTATCGATATAGAACGCGTTGGCCTCGGTGCCCCCGGTACGGTCCTGGTAAACGTGACCGTCATTCTGCCCGCCCGGCGTCGGTACACTGTTGACCAGGTTCAGGCTGCTGGCCTGCTCATGCATGCCTTCCTTGAGGTAGCGATAGCCCAGGCTGACTTCCTGGGTGCTCGGGCCCACATCGAACACATGGGACACCCGTGGCTCGATCCCGAAGGTGTAGTAGGTGCGCGGGTAAGAACCGAGGGTACGCAGGTCGCGGTTGGCGATATTGCTGCCGCGAAAGCTGTCGGAGTAGTACGTCAGCACCTCGGCCTGTGTACGGTCATCGATCTGGCGGATGTACTTGAACGATACGTCCTTGCGGCGCCCGCTGAAGTTGTCCCAATCCCTCACCGATTGATACGGGTTGGCGTCGAACTGCTGCTGGGTCAGGCCACCCGGCATGTCGGCACTGGCGTCGTAATAGTGGAAGTTCAGCGAGAAGTCGTCTTGATCGGTCGGCGCCCAGTGGGTCTTGAAGATCACGTCGTCAATGTCATTGGAATTGTTGCTGTTGCGGTACCCGTTGCCATTGACGCCGGAGTACAGCAAAGCGGCGCCGATGCCGTTGTCGGCGGTGCCGCCGATAAAGGCGTTATCGACGTGCTTCCAACCACCGTGGGCGGAGGTTTGCAGGGTAGTGCCAACTTCACCGGAGAATTGCTCGGGGATGGCACGGGTGACGAAGTTGATCACGCCACCGACGTTTTGCGGCCCATAACGCACGGAACCGGCACCACGGACGACGTCGATGCTCTCCAGGTTGCCGGCGGAAATCGGTGCCATCGACAGCTGGGGCTGGCCGTAAGGCGCGAAGGCAGCCGGCACGCCATCGATCAACACGGTGGAGCGTGGCGACAGGCGCGACGTCAGGCCACGTACGCCAACGTTGAGGGAAATGTCACTGCCGCCAGTACCGTTGGATTCCTGCACCTGCACACCCGGCACGCGACGCAGCACATCACCGACGTTCATTGCGCCCTGCTCCACCATGGCTTCACGGCGGATCACCGTGCGCGCCCCTGGGTGGTTCTGCACCACTTCGGCGTTAGCATCGCCGAGCCAGTCGCCGACGACCTTGATGTCGGTGGCGCCCAACTCCAAGGGCGAACCGGCTTCACCGGTGCCGCTGTCCCGCGGGCGCAGGGTGACGGAGCCAGCATCGATCTGGTAGTCCAGGCCGCTGCCTTGCAGCAACTGGCGCAGCGCTTGTTCTGGCGACAGGTTGCCGTCTACCGCTGGCGCTTGCTTGCCCGCGACCAGGTCGGGGCTGAAAAACACCTGCAGGGAGGTCTGCTGGCCCAATTGGCTCAGCGCCGAACCCAGTGGCTGGGCCTGGATGTGAATGGCATCGGCGGCGTAGGCCGCAGGCAGCGCGGCACTGACCGCAAGCGCCAGGGCCAGCGGCGCCCAGCGGGAGATTTTATTGTTGTTCACGGCACGTTTTTTCACGTCGAACCCAGTCCTGTAATCGCACGAGTATGCGGCTGTTAATGCAAACCAGTTGCAGTTGCAGGAGAAGACGAAGAACTCGAAAAAAACCTGAATGTCAGCGTGAAATAATTTCCTGGCTGCCGTCCGGCAAGGTGCGCAAGGCCACCGGCAGGATGTGCGGCAAGGCCTTGAGCAAGGCATCGGTATCGCTGGCCTTGAACACGCTGGTCAAGCGCAGATTGCCCACGGCAGGTGAACTGACCCGCAGCGGTCGTTCACGGTAACGCGAGACTTCCCGGGCCACTTCGCTCAACGACGCGTTGTTGAAGACCAGCTTGCCCGCCCGCCAGGCAGTCAACTCTTCGGTGTTCACGCCGTAGGCGGCCGCCACCAGGCCCTGGGTGTCGACGTGCGTACCCAGGCCCGCAGTCAGCGTCACCCCTTTGTCTGGCGAACGGCCTTGCACCTGCACCGTACCGGCTTCGACCATCACGCGGGTCTGGTCTTCATCGCGGCGCACATCGAAGCGCGTGCCGGTCACGGTCACCTGCCCTGCCCCGGCAACCACCACAAAAGGCCTGCTGGTGTCATGTTCGACGCTGAACATCGCTTCGCCCTGCTTGAGCTCCACGCCGCGCCGGCCTTTTTCATAATGCACCGTGACGACACTGCGGCTATTGAGGTCCATCACCGAACCATCGGGCAATGCCACCTGGCGATGCTCGCCCAAGCGGGTACTGAACTCGGCACTGTAGGGCTTCGGATGATCGAGCCCGCTGAACAGGCCCAACCCCAGGGCAATGGCCACCACACTGGCGGCCACCGCGTAACGCAGAACGGTTCGGCGCCTGGGGCGTTCTGCAGGCGCCTCGCCCAACGCTTGCAGGCGCGCCTTGGGCAGCAAGTCGGCGGCACTCCACAAGCCTTGCAGCACGTCGAACTCATATTGGTGGTCGGCATGCTCGTTGCGCCATGCATCGAAGCGCTGGCGCTCGGCGACGCTCAACTCGGCGTCCTGCAGGCGCACAAACCATTGCGCAGCTTCGTCTCGGGCACGGTTATCCATCATGGAAGATCCTGTTTCATGGCGGGCGGTCATGGCGCCATCGCGTCCAGGCGGTCGCGCAGATGCCGCAGGGTGCGGATCATATACTTTTCCACCATGTTTTTAGACAGACCCAGGCGTTCGGCGATTTCCTGCTGGGTCAGGCCTTCGATTTTCTGCCAGATGAAAATCTTGCGGCAGTTGAGCGGCAGTTCGGCCAAGGCCCGCTCGATAGAGTCCGCCAACTGGATCGCGTGCATGAACTGCTCCGGGTCGCCGCTGTGGGGCGAACGCTGATCAACGGCTTCAAGCGTGAAGGCTTCCCGGCGGTCTTCGCGTCGATAGGCGTCCACGGCGATATTGCGCGCCGTTTGATGCAGGTAGGCGCGCGGTTGCTCAACCTCGGAGGATTTTGACTCCAGCACGCGCACAAAGGTGTCATGGGCCAGGTCTTCGGCCTGCTGACGGTTCCTCAGGCGGCGCGTCCAGGTTCCGATCAACTCTTCGTAGTGTTCGAAAAAGCCTGTTCTGCGGGGCGGTGGAGGAATCATCGCGGGAGCACTGGGGAGGCGGGGCGTGAATAGTAATGCTTCCTATTAAGCGGGGCAATTACTACCCGTCGTCCACAGCACGGCATCGAGCCTACTGGGGACTGGCCACCTGCTTGAGACGGCTGAGTTTCTCCCGGCTGCCGCACACGCTCATCTGGCACCATTTGCGCTGTTTGTTCTTGGAGATATCGAGGAACACCCAGTCACAGTCAGTGGAACTGCAACTGCGCAATGCGTGAAGATCACCGGACACCAGCAACTGCGTGGCGTCGATAGCCAGGCGCCCCAGCACCATGGCCGTCAGCTCCTGCGCAGTGGTGCAAGGCTTCCACGCCCAGGCAGGCTTGCCATCGACAGACTGCAGCACTCGCCAGGCGACGCCTTGCTGGAACATCTGGTTGATCTGCTGCAAGGCGTCATCGGGAGCGGCGCGCTGCAGCGACAAGGGATGGAACACCTCGTAGAGGCACTCCCTGAACGCGATAATGGTGTCCAGGTCAGGTTGGTAGGCCATCGACGACTCGAACACCATGGGCCTGCAGGCCTCGAACTCCTGGTCCGAGATCAACGCCGCATGCAAGGCCCATTCGAAGAAGAACTGAAAACTGGTGAGCCGCTCTTCAATGATCTTGAGTGCAGTGCCGGGACGCCGGCCATTGGTGGTATTGATAAAGTCCAATACCCGGGCGCCACTGATCAGACGGATCGATTTTGCAGTGCCCGTAAAATGTGTCATGCCTGCTCCTGAAAAAACGCGTTCTCCCTGCGATGGCGCAGATTACCTTGTTTTCTCGAATTGCAGACATTGACGGCCCGGCGCAAAGACCAACGGCTAAGTGTGATCGTCGTGGCGTTTCACCCAGTCAAGGATCGTCTCGACAGACTGCGCGACCGAAAGCGCCTGGGTATCCAAGTGCACTTCCGGAAAGACCGGCACGTCATAGTGGGAGTCGATACCGGTGAAGTGCTTGATCAACCCCGCGCGGGCTTTTTTATACAGGCCCTTCGGGTCACGGTGTTCGGCGGTTTCCAACGGCACGTCCACATGCACTTCGATAAAAAACTCATTGCCGATGATCGAGCGCGCGTAGTGGCGGCTGGCTGACGAAGGTGAAATCAGCGCCACGATCACAATCAGCCCCGCTTCAAGCATCAACCGCGCGACCTCGGCGACCCGTCGGATGTTCTCGTCACGGTCGCTGTCGGTAAACCCCAGGTCCCGGCACAGGCCGCCGCGCACCGAGTCACCGTCGATAATGGCAGTGATGCGCCCCTGCTCCTGCAGGGCAATATCCAGCGCATCGGCAATGGTCGACTTGCCGGACGCGGAGATTCCGGTCATCCAGATCACCGCGGGCTTTTGCTTGAGCCGCGAGTGCTCGAAGCGCGCGTGGCTGAACGCAAACGCGTGCAGATGCTGGTTTTGACTCTCTGGAAAATGACTCATGGCCGCTCACCCTCCGTCACCGAAACCGGCTGTCTACCCAACATGAACACCATCGCGCACTGCACGAACAGCAACAGCGCAACCACCCAGTAGACTGTCGAGAACGACCCGGTCAGGTCCTTGGAGAATCCGCCCAGGAAGTTGCCGCACACCCCACCCAACCCGATCAACACGTTGGCAATGCCGAAGGCCTGGGTCAGCCGGCTGACCGGCACGATTTGCCCGATGTAACTGGGGACGAGACCGAAGATGGGGTAGAACGCCAGCGCAAACAAAAACGCCGCCAGGTAAAACAGCGGGAGGCTGTTGAAACTGAACACCAGGGTGGCGGCCAGCCCCGCACTCAGGAAACACATCGCCAACGACGCCCGCACCCCGACCTTGTCGGCGATCCACCCCACCAGAAAGCCTGACGCCATGCCTACGGCGCCGAGGGTGGTCCAGATAAACCCGGCGTCCCGTATCGACACCCCGAGTTCATCGCGAAGGAAAGGCGCCAGGTAAGTCTGGAACGGCAGCAGCGCCATGCCGTTGAGAAAAGCGATGGCCCAGGTCAGGTACAACGAACGGCTGAGCCAGGGTTGGTGAGTGTCTGACGCACTGGCGCGCTCCCCGGCAAACCCGGTGTCCCGGTTGGTCGACAGGTTGCGCAGCAGAAACCAGGCCACCCCGCACAGGGCCACCGATATCACCCCCGCAGTGAGCCAGACCGAGCGCCAGCCGCCATTGAGGGTCAGGAACGACACCAACAAGCCATTGATAAACACACCATAGCTGGTGCCGCTGGAGATCAAGCCCATGACCCGCGAGCGGTTGCCCGGGCTGAAGCCTTTGGCGACGATCTCCGCCAATGGGATATACACCGAGGCGGAACAGCCACCGAGGAGGATCAACAACGCGCCCGACACCCAGATGCTGTGACTGACACTCAGGCCCAGCAGCGCCAGGGAGGTCATCACCGTGGACACCAGGCTGATTTTCCAGCCCTCGAAAAACCGGCTGATATAGCTCGTCACGGATGAAAACAGCAGGAAGCCGATCTGCGCCCCACCGGTGATCAGCCCCACCGTGGTGTAGTCAAAGCCGATGTCGCGGCGCATGTCCACCACCAGGTTGGCGAACAGGTAGACCCCGAAGCCATAGGTGCTGGCCACGAACCCGGTGAGGACCACCGCCAGCACGACGCTGTCCAACGGGCGGGTATTGCTGTGTACGAGTGTGCTCATCAAGCCCCCCTTACACGGCGCGCGCAGTGTGGATGACGAAATCACACTGCATCATGTCGTAGTCACGCTGGAAATCACCATAGCTCTCGGGCGCGTTGAACCCCGACGCGAGTATCTCAGTGACCAACTCACCCGGCAGCAACGGGTAGACCTTCAGCCTGTACTGCTCCGCGTCATCAAACGAGTAGATGAACTCGCAAAGGCGCTCATTGACCTCCCCCAGACTCACTGAGGCATTCGTGCCACAGTAATAATAATTCCCGCTGGCCTTGTACTTGCCCGCGCGAATAGCGAAGAAATTACGTTGATCCACAATCAGCAGGCCGCCCGGCTTGAGCAATGCCCTGAACTTCGCCAGCACCCTCAATCGATCGTGGGCTTCAAACACATGGCACAGCGAACTGCCCAGGCATACCACCGCATCGAACTGGCCAAGCTCCTGGGGGTCCAGTGAGTGCCAGTCACGATAATGGGACTGGATGTCCAGGCCATGCTTGCGAAAGTTCGCTCGCGCCTTGGTCAACATGGTGCTGCTGCCATCCGTGGCGACCACATCGAAGCCCGCCTGCTTGAGTTGCACCGCATGGAAGCCACTGCCCGTCGAGACGTCGATCACCGACTGCACGCCGCGGCTTCGCAGCAGGTTTTCAAAGAAGCCGTCCTCCCCCGCCTTGCGTTTGTCCCAGTCGATCAATTCATCCCAACGTTCGACAAAGTCGGCCGAATACTGTGTGGAATAACTGGCGACGTCGTGGTGCTTGCGCCCGGACATTTGATTCATCTCACACCTACCAGGTTGAATGCTTGAAGGACAGGTATTTGCTCGCCAACTCGTGGGCGAACTCGGCGGACTGCTCGATGGCCATGGTGTTCTTGGCGTACCCCAGCATCGACTGCATGACCGCCATGCACTGCGGGTTGTAAGTGACCGAGCCATCACAGTGGATTGCGTCGATGCCATCCTGGCTCTGGCAAATAGTGTTGATGCGCACCGCCTCATCCCGAGGGCAGGCCTCGGAAAACTGCACCGTGATCTGGCCGTCGTGCAGCGAAACCGGGTAACCGCCCGGAAGCCCCAGGGGGCCGGGTGCATGCACCAGCACCGGCGTCGGTGAAAACAGCCCCTCGATGACCGTGACGGCGGAGCACGCGGTGAGGAACTGCCCATCCACCCCACCCAGGCGGCGGAACTCGGACTTCACCGTCGAGAAAATCGCCTCGTCCGGCAGGCGTGCCAGCTCAGGCCGGTCGCGCACCTCGTACAGCAGGCGGTAACTGGCACGCGGCGGCAGACCACCGCGTGGCACGTAATGGCTGAAGTAATGCTGGGTATAGAGCTGCACCTGTACATCGGCGGGCGCGCATTCCAGCAACCGTGCGATGGAAAACCGCACGGCGGGAATCAGGTTGGCCACATTGCCCACGCCGATGTCCGGCGCCAGCCCGATACGCTCCAGGATCGGGTTGACTGCATCGGGAAACGCCGCGTTGACGGTCTTGGTGCTGATGCCAGAGGCTTTCACCGCTTGCATCAGGCAATGCATCAACGTCAGGTGCATGGGCAACCAGGGGCCGAACTGGGCCTGGTCGAGCTTTTCGAAGGACAGCCTGGGCAATCCGGTAATGACCCGCCATGACTGCAGCGACGCGCAATTGACCAGCATGTCCGGCGCCTCTTCACGCAGCAACTGCGCTACCCGGCCGATATCCGTCAGGTCGGCAATCACCGGCTTGATCGCAATGAATTGCCCCAGTTGCGCGCACGACAGCGTCACCAGGTTGCACAACCGAACCGTCGCGTCTTCATTACGGCCCAGCACCACGAACTCGAACGCGTTTTTCGGCCCCAGGATCTTGAGGATCTGCAGGCACAGGTTGCCGGCGCCCACCAGCAGCAGTTTTTTCTTGCGCATCGACTGGCTCACCGTGGGTAGGCTCCGTTGTCGACCGGAATCACCCTGCCCGTGATGTGACGCATGGCATCGCCAACCAGCAGCAGGATGACTTCGGCCACCCCACTGGGCAGGATCGGGTCCTTGAGGATTTCCTGGCGTGCGTACTCGGCACGTCGGTATTGCGGGATGGTGTCGTAGATCGCGGTCTCATGGATCAGTGCCGGGGACACCACGTTCACCCGCACAAACGGTGCGAAGTTCCAGGCGTTGGCCTTGGTCAGGCCGATCACCGCGGCCTTGGTAGCACCGTAGAGCGCGTCGCAGCTGCCCACTTCACCGGCCACCGAGGCGATATTGACGATGCTGCGCGGCGCTTCGTGGCGCATCTCCCGTTCCGCGAAGTCCTTGGAGAGGTAGACCAGGGCCTTGAGGTTGACGTTGAGGATCTCGTCGATCTGCTCATCGGAGTAGGCGTAGACACTTTTGCCATGGTAGAGACCGGCGTTATTGACCAGGCCATAGATAGTCGCATGGCGCTCATACAGTTTCGGAATAAACGTCTTGATAACGGCCATATCGGAAAAGTCGGCGACCTGTGCTTCAAATACCGCGTCGCTGTAAATACGTTGCAGCACTTTCAGACCGTCGGCGTCCTTGTCGGCACCAATAACGAAGTAACCCTGTTGTATGGCCATTTCAACAGTTGCCCGACCAATTCCGTTGGCCGCCCCGGTCACAATCAACGTCTTCATACAACAATCCTTATTGACAAAATTCATTCATGCGCGCGTAAAAGGTTCGATGGTATTCATACATCGCCTTTAACTTCGGGTAATGGTCGAATGCCTGCAAGTCAACAGGCTGTATATCCGGCGACACAATGCGCTCACTGTTTTCCGCCGCCGTGTGCCAACGACGCCAGGTTTTCCATTGTTGGGGACATTCACGTTTCCACGTCATGGCGTGTGGCAGGAATTCAATACCCAAGTGATCACACAGTTTGCGGATCACTCGTTCCGGGTCGGCGGCAAGACTGTCCGCATTGATTACATAGGGCACTTTCCCGGTGAGTTTGGTCACCACACAAAATATCTCGTACAACGCTTTATGCCCAATGGCCTCTAAGGGCATATCCGGGTGTATACGGTGATGGGAAATAATGCTGCTGGCCGGTTCGCGAATAAGAAAGATATTGTCCTGTTGCGCGAGAAACCCACTGTCAACTTTCAAATCATCCAGGCAGTGGTAACACATGTCTTTATGAAACACGTGGGTACGTTCGCGAGCACTCAGCAAATGCTCCTTAATGCCCTGGTAAGTGGTCGGTAAACGATGATCCCACTCATCCGAAGGAATCGCCGAGTTCTCTGAAAACGCCATGTGCGCAAAGGGCTCGTGGAAGACCTCGAAATCCCCCCGCTCGATAAACACGCGCTCCAGTACGGTGGAACGCGAACGTGGATGGGCCCACAACCCGATCATGCGGTTCATGCGATCACCCCGAATTCGGCCGCCAGCAGCGCGTTGAGCGCGCGCTTGAAAGGCTTTGTCACCGGGCAGAGGCGAACGCAGTAATCCGCCAGGCGCCGGTGCGCGCTGTTGGCTTCATTGCAGGCGTTGATGAATGCCTCATGGTTGCCAAAATCGTACGGTTCGATGCTGTCGATAAAGTAGGCTTCGTAGAAATACGGGATGCGGACCAACTTCGAAAAGGTCGACGCCGGCGGCTTCTGCGGCTCCGTGGCCGGCATCACCGGTTTGCCGTGGCTTTCACGCTCTATCAGAAACTCCACGACATCCGGCGTCAGCGTGTAGCAGGTCGCGGTCTGACCGGTCTTTTCCAAGTGCCAGCAGTGCTTGTTGCCACGTTCGTCCACATCGACTTTTATGCTGGACAGCAAGGTTTTGACTGGCACGTCCGACGCTGCTACCAGCGCCTGGATCTGCTCGTAGATCATCAACTCGGCCCAGCGCAGTTCCTCGGCGCTCAGCACCAGGCCACGTTCCGCAGCCTGCAACGTGAGTTCAGGCTGGCAGGCGAAGCGCCCGATCATGAAGGTGATGACGTACTTGCAGCGGCCCGTCTCGATACCATTGCTGCGCGCGCTTGCCCTGCCGCGCTCGATGGCCTGGATACCGGCCTGGAACTGGGCGACCGTGAAGCAGAAGGTGATATTGACCGACGCGCCCTGGGCTACCAGGTGCTCGACAGTCGCCAGCCCCTCCAGGCTACCGGGTACCTTGACCATCACGTTCGGTGCGAGGCGCTGCAGTTCAAGGCCCCTGGTGGTCATGCGCTCGGTGCAGCGCACATCCACCGGGTCGACCTGCGCGCAAATCCAGCCTTCGGCCTGCGCCGACTGGACCCACAGCGGCTTGAGCATCGAAGCCCCTTCGGCAATCACTTCGTTGTACAGCTGCTTGCGCAACTCACTGGGCGACAGGCTGGCCAGGTTGAAGCGCGATGACCAATACTCGCGTTTCTCGAGGATCACGGCCGTCACCAGCCGCGGGTTGGTGGTCGCGCTGCACAAGCCCCAGGGCTGGGAGAAATCATCCGGCATCAATGCTTCTATATAAGTCGCCGCCGCCGGGTACTTTTCCAGCAAGTGCTGTTTGTAAGGCAGGTACACGGCAGGCGATGAATCCCACCACACTTCTGAACATTGATCGTTGCGCTTGAGCCGCTCCAGGTAACCTAGTGTGTTCACAATGCCTCCTCCCTGAGTAATAAGATCAATTGAAAAGGGTCAGTAATTCACGCATATCCGCAATCGGTAATGCCCCGGCAGCGGCCAATTGCGAATGTCGCTCTGTCGGGCCAAAACCCAGCACCCTTATATGGGCGGCGACCGCCGCCTGAATACCCGTCACGCTGTCTTCAACCACCAGCGCATCACTGACATCAACACCGTACGTGTCACAGGCCGTCAGAAACACTAAGGGATCCGGTTTCCAACGCCCGATTTCATAGCAACTGAATATTCGTCCTTCGAAATAAGACAACAGCCCGGCAATACGCAGGCAGTGTTCTATCTTATTGCGTGGTGCACTGGAGGCGACGCAATAAGCAACGTCCAGTTCTTCGAGTACTTCAACTATTCCCTCCGTGGCTTTCATGTTGAGCGTCAGCGCTTCCAATGCCTGTTGGCGAAAGCGTTGTTCAAACTCAGCATCCAGGCTGATCGTTAATATCTGTTCGGCTTCACGCAGACAATCAGCAATCTTGCGCCCGCGAAAGTGTTCAATAAAACGGGTGACATCAAGAACGGTATCGCGCTGAGCAAGCGCATTAAGCATGGCGATCAACACAGACAGGGTTATTTCTTCACTGTCAACGAGTACACCGTCGCAATCGAAGATAACTAACTGAGGCACGCCAACTAAGGCAGCGGCTTTTTCCTGACCTGGTAGTTCCCCTATATCGGCCGACCGGCACATAGATATCTCTTATAGGTGGCCCCGCGATGACTTCCGAACTACCAACGGAGCGGGTTGAGGTGTGCCTATAAGACACGGGGTGAAAAAGCCTGTCAAACGCTTTTGAGCGGTTTTTTAGTATCTTATGGTTATTTTTTATAGTTCTGTTATTCCATTTTCCACCATGGTTGTAGTCGCTAATTTCACACGTCTGAACTTCCCTTGCGCGCCGTCAGTCAGCTACTTGAACTCACGAAATTAAGGTCGGTGAGCAATGCGTATTTCGTTGGAGCAACAAGTGGCCCTGGTGACAGGCGCCAGTTCGGGAATTGGCGCAGGCGCGGCCAAGGCCCTGGCGCAGGCCGGAGCGGCCGTGGTGCTGAACTACAACAGCCAGGCCGCACCGGCCGAAGCCTTGGCAGCGCAGATCAACGCCGAGGGTGGCCGCGCGATCGCCATCGGGGCCGACGTCTCCAAAGAGGCCGATGTGGAAACGCTGTTTGCAAAGACCCTGGATGCCTTCGGCCACCTGGACATCCTGGTAGCCAACTCCGGGATGCAAAAGGACGCCAACCTGGTCGACATGAGCCTCGACGACTGGAATGCGGTGATCGGCGTCAACCTCACCGGCCAGTTCCTGTGTGCCCGCGCGGCCGTGCGTATCTTCAATCGGCAAGGCGTGCGCGATGGCGTGTCGCGGGCGGCGGGCAAAATCATTCACATGAGCTCAGTTCACCAATTGATCCCCTGGGCCGGTCATGTGAATTACGCGGCGTCCAAGGGCGGCGTTGAGATGCTGATGCGCACCCTCGCCCAGGAAGTCAGCCAACAGCGCATCCGCATCAACGGCATTGCGCCGGGTGCGATCCGTACGGCGATCAACCGTGCGGCCACCGAAGGCGCGGCGGAAAAAGAACTGCTCAAGCTGATTCCCTACGGTCGCGTGGGCGATGTGGAAGACGTGGCCAACGCCGTGGTGTGGCTGGCCAGTGATGCCTCCGACTATGTGGTAGGCAGCACGCTTTTTATTGACGGCGGCATGAGCCTTTATCCGGAGTTCCGTGGCAATGGTTGATTTGAAGAACGAACAACAGAGCGCCATCGATGCCCACGGCATCATTGGCGATATGCGCAGTGCCGCCTTGGTGAACGACAAAGGCAGCATCGACTTTTTCTGCTGGCCGGAATTCGACAGCCCGTCGATCTTCTGCTCGCTGCTGGACAGCCCCGACGCCGGCATTTTCCAACTCACCCCGGACCTGCCCAACGCGCGCCGCGAACAAATCTACCTGCCCGACACCAATGTGCTGCAAACCCGTTGGCTCAGCGACCAAGCTGTGGTGGAGATCACTGACCTGCTGGTCATCAGCGAAGAAATCGATGACTTGCCGCTGCTGATCCGTCGGGTTCGAGTGGTCAGTGGCAAGGCTGACATTCACCTGCGCTGCGCGGTGCGGCACGACTATGCGCGCACGCCGACCCACGCAGCCTTGGACAATGGCACCGTCGTCTTCACTGCCGGCGGTCAACCCGGCCTGCGCCTGTCCGGCAGCCATCCGCTGCAGCTTGAGAACGACGCCGCCGTGGCCAGTTTTGCCCTGGACCAGGAGGAAGGCGCCGAGTTCGTCCTCGGCGGGCAGGAGGATGCACGCGTGGACAGCAGCTGCACCGACCTGGCGCTGGCCCATACCTTGAAGTTCTGGCGCGGCTGGATCGCGCAATCGAATTACCGCGGGCGTTGGCGCGAAATGGTCAACCGCTCGGCGCTGGCGCTCAAGTTGCTGACCTCGCGCAAACACGGCGCAATCATCGCTGCCGCGACCTTCGGCCTACCCGAAACGCCCGGCGGCGAACGTAACTGGGACTACCGCTACACCTGGATCCGCGATGCCTCGTTCACCGTCTACGCGTTCATGCGCCTGGGCTTTGTCGAGGAAGCCAATGCCTATATGCGCTGGCTCAAAGGCCGGGTCAGCGACTGCTGCAGTCAGTCGACCAAGATCAACATCCTGTATGGCATCGACGGTCGCCAGGAGTTGCCGGAAGCCGAGCTTGACCACTTCAAGGGCCACGGCGGAGCCAAGCCGGTGCGCATCGGCAACGAGGCTTTCGACCAGATCCAGTTGGACATCTACGGCGAATTGATGGACGCGGTGTACCTGGTCAACAAGTACGGGGAAGCGATCTCCCACGAAGGCTGGAAACACACCGTGGACGTGGCCGACCAGGTCTGCGAGATCTGGAATACCCAGGACGTGGGCATTTGGGAAATGCGCGGCGAGCAGCATCATTTCCTGCATTCGCGGCTGATGTGCTGGGTGGCACTGGACCGTGCCATCCGCCTGGCGTCCAAGCGCTCGCTGCCAGCGCCGTTCGCACGCTGGGACCAGACCCGGCAAGCGATCTACGCCGACATCTGGAGCAATTTCTGGAACGAAGAGCGTGGGCATTTCGTACAGCATACCGGCAGCACGGCGCTCGACGGCTCGATGCTGCTGATGCCGCTGGTGCGCTTCGTCGCGGCGACCGATCCACGCTGGCTCTCGACCCTGGAAGCCATTCAGAAAAGCCTGGTGCGCGACGGCATGGTCTACCGCTACCGCAACGACGACAGCCAGATCGACGGCCTGCAAGGCACCGAAGGCGCCTTCGCGGCCTGCTCGTTCTGGTACGTCGAATGCCTGGCCCGCGCCGGCCAGGTTGAAAAGGCCCACCTGGAGTTCGAACAACTGCTGCGCTACGCCAACCCCCTGGGTTTGTACGCCGAAGAGTTCGACAGCCAGGCCCACCACCTCGGCAATACGCCCCAGGCATTGAGTCACCTGGCGTTGATCAGCGCGGCGACGTTCTTGGACCGCAAGCTCAGCGGCGAGAAAACCACCTGGCAACCCTGAAGTGGCCTGTGCACAATGGGCAGCCACTCGACCACGGACAGGAACGCCATGCGCCAGGTACTGCTGATCATCGATGTGCAGCCCTCCTTCAACCCGCCGGCGTGGCTGGTCGACGGCATCGCTTCCCTGCTGGGTCGCATGCCGTCAGTCGCCACCGTGGAGCGCCATGACGAGAGCGTCACGCCCTTCGCCCGGCAACTCGGCTGGCAACCGGCGCCGGACGACCAGAGCCTGATTGCCGCGGATCGCATCTTCATCAAGCACGGCTATGCGCCGACACCTGAAACCGTCGCCTACCTCAAAAGCCTCGGGCCGGAACGTGTACTGGTGTGCGGCATCCAGACCGATACGTGCGTGCTGGCCGCGGGGTTTGCATTGTTTGATGCGGGGCTGCAGCCGACGCTGATCAGCGATCTGACGGTGGGCTCGTCATTGGATCGTTCCGGGCAGTTGGGGGTGGAGCTGTGGCGGCATCACTTCAAGCATGTCCTGAGCCGCGCTGATCTTGGCCTGGACAAGTCACACCACGGCCTTTAATCGCGCGCCATCCCGTCACACCCCTCCATTAGAGTTACAGCACCTGACAGGAGCCGACCATGACCACCGCCCTCCCCCTGCATTACGTGCGCACTTCGATGCTCGACGTGGCCTATGAAGCCCACGGCCCTGCCGACGGTACGCCTGTGATCCTGCTGCATGGCTTCCCCTATGACCCGCGCGGCTATGACGAGATCGCGCCGGTACTTGCCGCGCGCGGGTGTCGGGTGTTGGTGCCGTATCTGCGCGGTTATGGCCCTACGCGGTTCATCAACGCGCAGGTGATGCGTTCCGGGCAGCAGGCGGCGTTGGCCAAGGACCTGCTGGATTTCATGGACGCGCTGGGTATCGCGCAGGCAACCCTCGCCGGCTATGACTGGGGTGGGCGTGCCGCGTGTATCGTCGCGGCGCTGTGGCCCGAGCGCGTGTGCGGGTTGGTGACCGGGGATGGCTACAACATCCAGGACATCGCCAAATCCCTCAAGCCGCGCGCGCCCGAGACGGAGCATCGCTTGTGGTACCAGTTCTACTTCCACACCCAGCGCGGTGTGGACGGTTTGACCGCCAACCGTCGCGAACTCTGCAAGCTGTTGTGGTCCCTGTGGTCGCCGTCCTGGGGTGCGGGGCCAAGCCTGTATGACCAGACGGCGCCGTCGTTCGATAACGCGGATTTCGTCGAGGTGGTGATTCACTCGTATCGCCATCGTTTCATGTACGCGCCCGGCGACCCGGCACTGGAATCCATTGAAGCTGCACTGGCCCTGCAACCGGCGATTTCGGTGCCGAGCATTTCGCTGTGCGGCGCCGATGATGGCGTGGGCCCGCCGCCCGAAGAGGATGATGACATTGAGCATTTCAGTGGGTCTTACCGGCGCCAGGTGTTGCACGGTGTAGGCCACAACATTCCTCAGGAGGCGCCGCAGGCCACGCTTGACGCGCTACTGGAGCTGCTTGGCGAAAAGCGCTCGCGGTAGGCCTGGGGCGTGACCTCCAGCGCACGCAGAAAACTGCGCCGCAAGGTCTCTTCACTGCCAAACCCGCACTGCATGGCGATGCGCTTGATCGATGCGGTGCTGTCGGCCAATTGCCGGCGCGCAGTTTCGACGCGGATCAATTCGACGGCACGCGCCGGGGTCTGTCCGGTTTCGGCCCGGTAGTGGCGCACGAAGCTGCGCTCGCTCATGCCGGCTTGGGCGGCCAGGGTGGAAATGTTCAGATCCAGGGTCAGGTTTTCGGCCATCCAGGCGTGGAGTTCGGCAAAGCGGCTGTCATCCTTTTGCAGCGACAAGGTCACGCTGAATTGCGACTGGCCGCCGGGACGCTTGAGGAACACCACCAGGTGCCGCGCCACTTCCAGGGCCACGGCACGGCCCAAGTCTTCTTCCACCAACGCCAGGCACAAATCGATGCCGGCGGTGACACCGGCAGACGTCCATACAGCGCCCTGCTGGATGAAAATCGGGTTGGACTCCACCGTCAGCGAGGGGAACTTGCGCGCCAGCTCCTCGCAACGCGTCCAGTGGGTGGCCACGCGGCAGCCGTCGAGCATGCCGCTGGCGGCCAGCAAAAACGCACCGGTACACACTGACGTCATGCGCCGGGTGTGCCTGGCTTTCTCGCGCACCCAATCCACCAACGCCGGGTCTTCGGCGGCGCCGTACACGCCCCAGCCGCCGGCGATCACCAGGGTGTCGCACGGCGCATCGACAGCGGGCAGCGGCTCGGCCACCAGCGCCAGGCCGGCCGAGGTCATCACCGGCTGCGCCTGCGCGGCGATCACCGAGACAGCATAAGGCAAGGGTTCGCCGCGCTGGCGCGCCAGGTCATTGGTGGAGGCAAATACCTGCAGCGGCCCGGTGACATCAAGCACCTGGGCGTTATCGAAAGCGAGTACATGGACGATTCGAGGCATGATTGGCGTGATTC
>Ga0308164_10000836_pt1 | contig 41714 bp, 41 predicted proteins | sample PhyTR2_FD_201031 | JGI IMG/M metagenome (GOLD analysis project Ga0308164, IMG submission 201031) | Phyllosphere microbial communities from UC Gill Tract Community Farm, Albany, California, United States - DLSLT.R2 | ecosystem: Host-associated > Plants > Phyllosphere > Unclassified | place: USA...
CAGACCAGTTTCCGCGACCGACCCGGACCGGCCTGCCGGCAATGAGAAGCGAAAAGCCGGGTGACGCTCGATGCGTCACCCGGCTTTTCATGGGAATGCGTCGACCGGACGCCGACGCCCGGTCCGTCCCTCGACCGATCAGAAGGTCGAGAAACCGTTGCCGCGATTGGCCGGAACACGGCTGTTCACGAACGACGACAACTGCAGGTTCTGATAGGGCGCATGCGCGGCGGCCACGGCGCCGGCGTGCACCGCCTGGCGGTCCTGGCCCGAAGCGCGGGCGGGCACCACGCCGGACATGGCGCTCTGGCGATAGCCATCCGCGCTGTGCGCGGCGACCCGGGCCTGCGCGTTCGTCTCCGAGCGCGAGACCACGCTGGTCGACGGGACGTTGGGCACGTAGTCGTAGACATCGGCATGCGCGCCGGCGGCGGCGATCAGGGCGAGTGCGGCGGTGGTGATGATTCGGGCGGTATTCATATCGACTCTCTATTCCTTAGGGTTTCTCAGGCTTGCTTTCAGCGCCAACCTGTGAATGGAATTTTGAGCCTGATCACCGTCGAAAAACGCCTCGCGCCGCGACCACTGTGTTCACGCCGCGCGAACAATGAGCCGGTCGAAGAAGGCCAGCGTGCGCTCCTTGGCCAGCTTCGCGGACTCGGCCTCATAGGAGCCGCGCTGGTCGCAGTTGAAGCCATGATCGGCCGCGTAGACATGCACCTCGACTTCCGGATGGGCGGCCTTGAAGGCTTCGACCGTGTCGACCGGGATCCAGTGATCGCGCTCGCCGAAGTGCGCCAGCACCGGCACCCTGGGCTGGCGGGCCGATTCCTCGGAGGTCGTCATGCCACCACCATAGTAGGGCGCGGCGGCCGCGAGTCCCGACACCATCGCCGCGGCCCGCCAGGTCAGCAGGCCACCCCAGCAGTAGCCCACGATGCCGACCTTGCCGGCGCGCGCCGCGTAGTCGACGGCAGCCTGCACGTCCTGCATCACGCCGGGCGCGGGCAGCGCCTCGACGGCTGCCTTGAGCGCGGATCCGGCCTGCATGTCGTCGCCGGTGTAGCCGAGCTCGACTCCCGGCTTCACGCGATGGAACGTGGCGGGAGCCACGGCCAGATAGCCTTCGGCCGCATAGCCGTCGGCCACCGAACGGATGTGCGAGTTGACGCCGAAGATCTCCTGCAGCACGACGATCGCGCCCTTGGGCTGGCCGGCCGGCTCGGCCACGTAGGCGGGAAATCTGAAGCCGTCCTTGGCGTCGAGGTCGATGAATTGGCCCATGGTCTTTGTCTCCTGAGGATCGAGGGTTGGATGGAAATGGTGGAGGGAAAGGAAGAGGGGCGCCGGCGCTCAGGCCTGCTTGCGGAGGGCCTGCTCGACGAAGTCGAGGCGGTCCTGGCCCCAGAAGATCTCGCCGTCGATCACATAGCTCGGGGCGCCGAACACCTTGGCCTCGATGGCCTGACGGGTGTAGTCGTCGTAGCGCTCCTGCACGGCCTGGCTCTGCGCCTGCTCGGCGCGCCGCCCGTCCAGGCCGCATTCGGCGGCGATGGCTTCGAGCACCCCGGGATCGGCGATGTTGCGCTCCTGGACCCACACGGCGGCGAAGATCGCGCCGCTGAGCGCCATCGCGGCCTCGGTGCCGTCGTGAATGTCGGCGGCGATGATGAGCTTGGCCGCGTCGTCGCCGGCGACCGGGAAGAACTTCGGCTTGGGGTTGAGCGGCAGGCCCAGGTGCCGCGAGAAGCGCGCCATCTCGACCAGCCGGTAGGCCTGGCGCTGGGGCGCGCGCTTGCCCAGCGGCAGGCCGCCGGAGACCGGGAACACGGCACCGAAATCGACCGGCCGCACGCGCACCTCGGCATCGGCGCGGCGCGCCATGGCGGCGAAGCGCGCGTGGCCCAGATAGGTCCACGGGCTCTGGGGCGTGAAGTAGTAGTCGACGATGGTGCGTGTCATGCGATCGCTCCTCGAGTGATGTAATCCGGACGGGTTTTTTAACTGACGCGCAGTTTCTGTGCAGGAGGTGGGCTTTGGAGACTTCGGGACCGAAAGTGCTTCTGGTGACCGGCGCGAGCCGCGGGATCGGCGCCGCGACCGCCCTCCTGGCCGCCCGCCGCGGTTGGGCGGTGGCGGTCAACTATGCCAGCAACTCGCTGGCGGCCGACGAGGTGGTGCGCGCCATCCGCGCCGAGGGCGCGACCGCCATGGCGGTCAAGGCCGACGTCGGCGACGAGGCGCAGGTGATGGCCATGTTCGAGCGCATCGACGCCAAGCTCGGCCGGCTGACGGCACTGGTCAACAACGCCGGCGTGGTCGACCGGACCGCGCGCGTCGATGAGATGGACGTGGCCCGCCTGGAACGCATGCTGCGCATCAACGTGGTCGGCAGCTTCGTCTGCGCACGCGAGGCCGTGCGGCGCATGAGCACGGCGCATGGCGGCGCCGGTGGCTCGATCGTCAACGTGTCGAGCGTCGCGGCACGACTGGGCGCGCCCGGCCAGTATGTCGACTACGCCGCCAGCAAGGGCGCCATCGATACCTTCACGGTCGGTCTGGCCAAGGAGGTGGCCGACGAGGGCATCCGCGTGAATGCGGTGCGCCCCGGCCTCATCGACACCGAGATCCATGCCTCCGGCGGGCTGCCGCGACGCGCCTTCGACCTCGCCCCGACCGTGCCGATGAAGCGCGTCGGCCGCGCCGAGGAGATCGCATCGGCCATCGTCTGGCTGCTCTCGGACGAAGCCAGCTACACCACCGGCGCCCTGCTCGACGTGACCGGGGGCCGCTGAAGGCACGCCGGCGATGGCGACCATGGATCTCATCAAGCCGCTGATCACGCTGCTGGCGATCGTCAATCCGCTGGCCATCGTGCCGTTCTTCATCCACTACACGCAGGGCTATTCGGAGCGCCAGCGACGGCGCACGGCCTGGGTCTCGGCCTTCAGCGCCTTCGTGGTGATCGCGGTCAGCGCCCTGCTCGGCCTGCAGCTGCTGGGCTTCTTCGGCATCACCATCGCCAGCTTCCAGGTGGGCGGCGGCATGCTGCTGCTCATCAGCTCGCTCAACATGCTCAATGCCCAGCCGGCCGAGGCCAAGACCAGCAAGGAGGAGATCCGCGCCACCGAGGTGAAGGCCTCGCTCGGCGCCTCGATCGCGGTGGTGCCGCTGACCATTCCGCTGCTGACCGGCCCGGCGACGATGTCGACCGTGGTGATCTATGCCGAGAAGACGCAGCATGTCTGGCAGCTCGCCCTGCTGGTGGGCTACGGCGTGGTGATCGGGCTGGCCACCGGCGTCGCGTTCTCGCTGGCGGTGCCGATCGCGCGCGTGCTGGGCAAGACCGGCATCAACGTGATGACGCGGCTGATGGGACTGATCCTGGCCGCGCTGGCCGTCGAGGTCATGGCCGACGGCCTGGGCAAGCTGTTCCCGATCCTGGGACGCGGCGTCGGCTGAGGCAGGAGGCGCGCGGCCGCCGCTCCTAGCGCGTGGTCGCGTCGACCCAGCCGACGAGCTCGCCGATCGCGGCCTCGCTCGCCGCGGCCAGGGCCTTGACGCCACCGGCGGCATCGGCGCTCGGCGCGGCGCGACGTGCCGCGAAGACGCGCTGCGCCAGCACGCGCTCGCCCGCCGGCGTGCTCTGGACCAGGGTGGCGCGCAATCGCACCAGCCCCAGGCTGGCCGTAGGCGTCTCGAAGTAGTGGCTGAACTCCTCCAGCGACACGCGCAGCGTGTTCGGCCGCTGGCCCTGCACGCGCGCGAGCGTGGCGCTCTCGCCGGTGGTCAGCACCGTGCGGCTCGCCGCCAGGGCGTCGCGCAGACGATGCTGGACCAGCTGCACCGGCGTCACGCTCCAGCGCGCGTGGCCGTAGGGCCGAAGCTCGTTGGCATCGGCATAGCCGAGCCGATAGAGCACCTGCGTACTCTCCAGGCGCATGCTGGACTCGATGTCGGCCAGCGCGATGGCCGGTGGCGAGGACGGCGTGCTCGACGCCGGCGGGGCGACCGGGCCCGGGCCGAAGTCGTAGAGCACGGCGCGCGCCGGCCGTTCGGGCAATGCGCCGCAGCCGGCCAGCGCCAGCAGCGTGGCCAAGCCCCAGGCGCCGCACAGGGCACGGATCGGAAGGCGGGAGAGAGGGGAGCGTGGCATGGTCGTCGTCACCTTCGTGCGGCTGCGTGCTGCGGGGGGATGCGTCTCAAGGCGTCGCGGCGGCCGGCGCGACGAAGCCGGGCTCGCCCGGTCCCGCCGCCGTGCCGCCGTTGCCGAACAGCAGCGACTGCGGGTTGTCGTTGATGCCGTCGGCCGCCCGACCCAGGCGGCGCACGGCTCGCGAGGTGTCGTCGGCGACGCGGTTCAGGCGCGGCAGGGTCGCGTTGTTGAATGAATCGACCGCCTGCGCCAGGCCCTGCGTGCCGGTGCCCAGCCGGTCGAGCGGCCCGTCGGCGGCGGTGATGCGGCCGACCGTGGCGTTGAGGTTGTTGGCCACGCGCGAGATGTCGCCCGCGGCGGTGCGCACCACGCCCATCGTGTCGCCGGCGCGCGTCATGAGCGGGGGCAGCGCGGCGAGCGCGGGTTGCACGCCGGTCTTCAGGGTCGAGTCCAGCTGCCGGGTGAGCTGGGCGACATTCGCCGTGGCCTGCGCGACGTTCTCCAGCGCATCGGCGATGCGCTTCTGGTTGTCGTCGCCCAGGAGCGTGTTGGCACGCCGGCTGACCTGCTCGACCTGATCGAGGATGGCCTGGCCGCGGTCCTGCAGCTGCGCCATCATCGAGGCGCGCAGCGGCAGGCGCGGCGGATTGGCTTCGTCGGGCACCAGCGCGACCTGGGACTCGCCCTTGTCGTCCAGGGCGATGAAGGCCAGGCCGGTCACGCCCTGGTAGCTCAGGGTGGCGAAGCTCGACTGCGTCAGCGGCACGCGGCGGTCGACCGTCAGGCGCACGCGCACGTTGCCGCGCACCTTGGGGTCGAAGTCGATCGACGTGACCTTGCCGACGCCGATGCCGCGGAAGCGCACCATCGCCTGCGGCTGCAGGCCGCTGACGGCATCGCGGGTGGAGAGCTCGTAGGTGTCGCGTACCGTGTCGTCGCGCGTGAGCCAGACCACCATCGCGACCAGCACGGCGAGCAGGCCGAGCACGAAGGCGCCGGCGGCGAGGGCATGGGCCTTGTTTTCCATGGCGTCGTTTCCTTAGCGGTGGGGGGTGCCGGCGGATCCCGGCGCGGCCTCGGCGGGCGCATCGTGCAACGCCTCGAGCGCGCGCCGGCCGCGCCCGCCGAGGAAGTATTCGCGGATGAACGGATGCGGATGGGCGATCACCTCGCGCGGGCGACCCGCGATGATCACGCGCCGGTCGGCCAGCACGGCGATGCGCGTGCTCAGGTCGAACAGGGTGTCGAGGTCGTGCGTGACCATCACCACGGTGAGCCCGAGCTCGCGGTGCAGTCCGCGCAGCAGGTCGCAGAAGCCGTCGGAGCTCTCGGGATCGAGACCGGCGGTGGGTTCGTCGAGCAGCAGCAGCGGCGGATCCATGATGAGCGCGCGGGCCAGCGCCACGCGCTTGATCATCCCGCCCGAGAGATCCGACGGCCGCTTGCCGGCATGCTCGGGCCCGAGCCCGACCATCTGCAGCTTGACCAGCGCGGCATCGCGGATGAGGGCATCGGGCAGCAGGCGCAGCTCGCGCAGCGGGAAGGCGATGTTCTCGAGCACGCTGAAGGCCGAGAAGAGCGCGCCGCGCTGGAACAGCATGCCGACCTTCGCCGCCCCGCCGGCGCCGTGCTGGCCGGGCTTCTGGCCGAGCACGCGCACCTCGCCACGGGCCGGGCGCTCCAGGCCCAGGATCTGGCGCAGCAGCACCGTCTTGCCGGTGCCCGAGCCGCCGACGAGCGACAGCACCTCGCCACGACGGATGTCCAGGTCCAGGTCCTGGTGCACCACCTGCTCCTCGCCATCGGGCGACTCGAACACCGTCCACAGGTGGCGGATCTCGACCAGGTGGGGGACATCGGGCGCCGGCGTCTCGATCATCGGAATCCCGTGCCCCGGAACAGCACCGCGAACAGGGCGTCGATCAGGATCACGACCGTGATCGAGGTCACGACCGAGGAGGTGGTGCGGCGCCCCAGGCTCTCGGTGTTGGGCTGCACGCGCATGCCGAAGTGGCAGGCCACCAGCGCGATCATGATGCCGAACACCGCCGACTTCCCCAGCGCCAGCCACAGGTTGGTCATGGCGACCGCGCGCGGCAGCGCCTGCAGGAAGAACGCCGGCGAGATGCCCAGCGAGAGGTCGGCCACGATCATGCCCCCGAGCAGCGCCGACATCGAGGTCCACAGGCTGATCAGCGGCATCGCGATGGCCAGGGCGAGCACGCGCGGCATCACCAGCCGGAAGCCATGCGGGATGCCCATGACGCGCATGGCATCGAGCTCCTCGGTGACGCGCATGACGCCGATCTGCGCCGTGATCGCCGAACCCGAGCGCCCCGCCACCAGCACGGCGGCGAGCACCGGACCCAGCTCGCGCACCAGCGCCAGTCCCAGGATGTTGACGATGAAGGTCTCGGCACCGTACTGGCGCAGCTGCTGCGAGGTCAGGTAGGCCAGCACGACGCCGATCAGCAGTCCCACCAGCGCCGTGATGGGCAGGGCCGTGGCGCCGAACTGATAGAGCTGGCCCGAGAGATCGCGCCAGGGTCCGCGATGCGGCGCGCGGACCAGGGTGCCGATGTCGAGCGCGAACTGGCCGATCAGCCGCACGAAATCGCGCAGCGCGATCGCCAGCCGCGTGCCGAGGTGCGCGAACGTCTTCAAGCGCTCGGCCGTGGTCGGCGGCACCTCGACCGGCAGGCTGCAGGTGAACTGGGCGCACTGGTCGAGCACCGCCTGGTGCGGCGCCTCCAGCACCAGCCGCTTCGGCCAGGCCTGGCCCCAGTGGTTCCAGAGCAGTTGCGCGCCGATGTGGTCGAGTGGCTCGATGTCGCGCAGGTCCCAGCCCAGGTCCTCGCGCGCCGGCATGCCCTGCAGCGCGCCCGACAGCGCGGTCCAGGTCGAGCGCGAGGACAGCGCCATCGCCGTCCAGCGCCCGCTCGCCCTGACCCAGGCGATGCCATCGACGTCGCGCGCCTCGAACCGCGGTGCGGCCGCCGTCGCCGGCGCACCGGGCGCGCTGGCAGCGGCGCGGATGTCGGGCGCGTCGTCGATCGGCGGTGCGGAAGGCATGTCGCGTGAAATCGGGTCGTAAGACGAAAACGTTCATCCTAACGCCCGAATCTTGCGATCCGCAGCGGCGTATCGATGATCCGCCGCTCTGGGCCGGATCACCGCCGGCATGGCGCGCATGGTTCGCGGCGCCTTCGGCCTTCCCCCTTCCACTAAAACCAAAGCTTTCGCCAGCGGGTAATTCCTGATGCACTGCTACGGTGCATCTTTTAAAGTCCTGCCACTCGCAAACGGGCACCTCCCGTCACGCGGGGGGTTCCGAGGAGACACTTCGTCAACCGATCCGAAGAAAAAGATCCAGACACAGGCATCCACCAAGAGATGCCCGGTTTTTTCACAAGGCGCCGCTTCAGTCGGCGCCTTTTTTTTGGCGACGACAATCCCCCGCCATGGAATGGCTGCTTCTCACCCTCGCCTCGGGCTTCGCCGGGTTCATCGACTCCATCGTGGGCGGCGGCGGCCTCATCCTGGTGCCGGTCCTGTTCAGCGTCTTTCCCGGCGCCGCACCAGCGACGCTCTTCGGCACCAACAAGAGTGCCTCGGTCTGGGGCACGGCGGCGGCCACCGTGCAATTCAGCCGCAAGGTGGAGATGCGCTGGCACGCACTGGGCGTGGCCGCGCTGCTGGCCTTCGCCGGCTCGCTCGCCGGCGCCTGGACGGTGACGCGGATCCCCGGTGATTTCCTGCGCCGGCTGCTGCCCTTCATCCTGATCGCCCTGCTCGCCTACACCCTCGCGCGCAAGGACATGGGTCGGCATCACACGCCGCGCTTCTCGGGCCGCGGGGAGATCGCGGCGACCGGCGCCATCGGCCTCGCGCTGGGCTTCTACGACGGTTTCTTCGGCCCCGGCACCGGCAGCTTCTTCGTCTTCCTGTTCGTGCGCTGGCTGGGCTACGACTTCCTCAACGCCTCGGCCTCGGCCAAGCTGCTCAACACCATGACCAACCTGGGGGCGCTGGTGCTGTTCGCCGCCAAGGGCCACGTGTGGTGGCATTTCGGCATCGCGATGGCGGTGGCGAATGTCGCGGGCAGCCTGCTCGGCGCGCGCGTGGCGCTGCGCCATGGCGCGGGCTTCGTGCGCACGGTGTTCATCTTCGTGGTGAGCGCGCTGATCCTGAAGACCGGCTACGACGCGTTCCTGCGCTGAAGGCCGGCACGACGCCCCGACGGCGTCAGGGCGCCGCTGGCGGCGTGACCGCCACGGCCGAGCCCGACGCCGGTCCGGCGATCTCGCTGGCCACGCGCGGCTTGCCGATGGGCGCGGTCGCCTTGCCGACGCGGATGGCGGCCATGTCGGCCTCGCTCGGGTATTGGTCGAGCAGCCAGTAGTCCATGACGCGACGCGCGATCGGGGCGGCGGCACCAGCGCCCCAGCCGGCGTTCTCGACGATCACGGCCAGCGCGATCTTCGGCGCGTTGGCCGGCGCGAAGCCCATGAACAGGGCGTGGTCGCGCTGGTGCTCGTCGAGCGCGCGGGCGTTGTAGCGGGTGTTCTGCGCCTGCGTCACGGCCTGCGCGGTGCCGGTCTTGCCGGCGGCGACATAGCCCGCGCCCGCGAACACGCCACGCGCGGTGCCGGCGGCCACCACGCTCATCAGGCCCTCGCGCACCACGGCCACGTTGGCCGGCGAATAGCCCAGGCTTTCGGCCGGCGGCTGCACCACCGACTTCACCTGTCCGCTGACGGTGTCGCGGATCGACAGCGCCACGTGCGGTCGGTGACGCATGCCGACATCGGCGACGATCGAGGTCGCATGGGCGAGCTGCAGCATCGTGAAGGTGTTGTAGCCCTGTCCGATGCCCAGCGAGATGGTCTCGCCCGCGTACCATTTCTTCTGCTCGGGGCGCCGGTAGGCATTGCGCTTCCACTCGGTGCTCGGCAGCACGCCGCGCACCTCGCCGCCCAGGTCGATGCCCGTGATCTGCCCGAAGCCCAGCGGCTTCATGAAGTCGTGGATCTTGTCGACGCCCATCTCGTTGGCCAGCGAGTAGTAGTAGATGTTGCTCGACAGCTGGATCGAGCGGCGCATGTCGACGCCGCCGATGTTGCCCTCGGGACTGCCGAAGCGGTGGCCGCCGAAGTTGAAGTAACCGGGATCGTTGACCACCACGTTCGGGCCGCGCGTCCGGGTCTCCAGCGCGCCGAGCGCCATGAAGGGCTTGTAGGTCGAGCCCGGCGGATAGGTGCCGCGCAGCGCCCGGTTCAGCAGCGGCTTGTCCGGCGAGTCGTTGAGCTCCTTCCAGCTCTCCGAGTCGATGCCCTCGACGAACAGGTTGGGATCGAAGGTCGGCTTGCTGACGAAGGCCAGCACCTCGCCGGTGCGCGGATCGATCGCCACCAGGGCGCCGCGCCGGTTGCCGAACATGTCCTCGATCAGCTTCTGCAGCTTGATGTCGATCGACAGCATCACGGTGTCGCCGGGCGTGGCCGGATGGCTGGCCAGGCGGCGCACGGCCCGACCGCCGGCGGAGGTCTCCATCTGCTCGACGCCGGTCTGGCCGTGCAGCGTGCGCTCGTAGCTCTGCTCGATGCCGAGCTTGCCGATGTGGTCGGTGCCCTTGTAGTTGGCGATGTCCTCGTCCTCCCACTCCTCCATCGCCGCCTTCTCGCGCTGGCTGATGCGGCCGATGTAGCCCAGCACGTGGCTGGCGGTCTCGCCCAGCGGATAGTTGCGGAACAGCCGGGCCTTGATCTCGATGCCGGGAAAGCGATAACGCTGGGCGGCGAAGCGGGCCACCTCCTCGTCGCTCAGCCGGGTGCGGATGGGCACCGAGTCGAAGCTGCGCGAATCCTCGCGCAGGCGCTTGAAGCGACGCCGGTCGCGCGGCGTGACATCGACCACGCCCGACAGGGCATCGATCGCCGCATCCACGTCGCCCGCCTTCGATGGCGTGATCTCCAGCGTGTAGGCCGAGTAGTTGGTGGCCAGCACGACGCCGTTGCGGTCGAGGATCAGACCGCGGTTGGGCACCACCGGCACGATCGCCGTGCGATTGCTCTCCGCCTGCTCGGCCAGGTCGGCATGGCGCACCACCTGCAGGTAGACCAGCCGCGAGCACAGCAGGCCGAAGGCGCACAGCACCACCAGTCCGATCACGACCACGCGCCGCTTGAAGCGGGACAGGTCGGCGGCGACGTTGCGCAGTTCGGTCGACATCCTCGGTTCCTCCAGGGCTCGGTGTCAGAGGGGACGGTTGGCGTCGGGGTCGGGAGTGCGCCGTTGCGGCGCCAGCAGCAGCACGCTGGCCAGCGGCCAGAGCGCGGCCTCGAGCGCCGGTGCCACCAGCATTGTCCAGCCGGGGAGGATGCCCCCACCGACCATGCGGATGGCCAGTTCGATGACATGCGAGAGCAGGAAGAGCGGCAGCACCTGGGGCGCCTGCAGCAGGACCGAGTACCAGGTCAGCCGGCGATGCATCATGATCGCCAGGAAGCTCAGGGTGGTGTAGGAGAGCGCATGCTGGCCCAGCAGCGCCGACTGGTGGACATCCATGCACAGGCCGAAGAAGAAGGCCGCGCCCATGCCGACGCGCATGGGCTGGTGCACGCTCCAGAACACGATCACCAGGGCCAGGACGTCGGGCATCCAGGCCGCCCGGCCCAGCGGCAGCATGGCCAGCAGCAGCGCCATGACCAGGCTGGCCCACATGAAGATGGGACTGACGGGCAGCAGGAGCTGCTGCTGGCCGGGACGCATGATCATGGCGTGGCGCGCCGCTCGGGCGTCCTGGGGCGCGCGGCCGGCGCGCTCGGCGCGGGTACCGCGGGGGTGGGAGAAGCCACCGGGTTGGCCGGCCGGGTGGCGCGTGCCGGCGGCGTGCGCTTCGCGACGGCGCCGGAAGCAGCGGCGGCGGGAGCCACGGCGGCAGTGGTGGCGGACGGGGCGGGTGCTCCAGGCACCACAGTCGCCGCAGCCTTGGGGGTCGTTGCGGCGGACGCGGCGGCGGCGGCCGAGGCGGACGCGGCGGCCGGGTGGGCCGCCGCCGATCCCTGGCCACCCACTGGCGTCAGCACCAGCACATAGCGCGCCGCGTTCACGTCGCCCAGCGGCTGGCAGTAGATGCGGGCGAAGCCGGAATCGGCGCGCCGCTCGATGCGCTCGATGCGCGCCACCGGCAGACCGGCCGGATAGACGCCATCGACGCCGCTGGTGGCGAGCAGATCGCCTTCCTGGACATCCGAGTTCGCCGCCATGAAGCGCAGTTCGAGCCCGCCGCCGTGCGCATTGGCATCGCCGAAGGCCACGCTGCGCGCGCCGGTGCGCATGTTCTGCACCGGGATTGCCTGGTCGCGGTCGATCACGAGGGTGACTTCGCTGGTGAAGGGCTGCACCAGCGTCACCTGGCCGACCACGCCGCTCGGATCGATCACCGGCGAACCGGCGACCACGCCCTGGGCGACGCCCTGGTCGATGACGACCTTGCGGGTATAGGGATCGGCCGAGTCGTACAGCACCTCGGCCGCGCGGCCGGGCGTCGAGGTGGTCTGGCGCAGTTCCAGCAGGGCGCGCAGCCGTGCGTTCTCGCTGGCCAGCACGTCGGCCTGGCCGGCGCGCTCGGACTGCAGGGCCAGCGCGCGGCGCGCCTCGGCTTCCTTGCGTTGCGCCAGCTGCAGCTCCTCGAGATAGCGCCCGCCCTCGGCCACCGCCTGCACCGGCTTGAGCGCCAGCCACTGCACCGGATAGAGCACCGTGCCGATCGCCAGCCGGATCGGCCGCACGACGTTGAAGCGTGCATCCGCCACCATCAGGAACAGCGCCAGCGCGCTGAAGAAGATCAGCTTGCTGAGCGCCGAGGGCCCCTGGTTGAACAGCGGTGGCGTGGAGCGATCGAGCGTGCCCAGCGACATGGATGAAGGCCCGTCAGGAACGAGGAACGAGCGACGCGGGGAGATTCAGTCCCACCGGCCATGGGCGGGCGGAGGCGACATGCCTCGCGTCGCAGCCGGGAGGCGGTCCCTCATTCACTCGTGAAGATGCTGCCCAGTCGGTCCATGCGCTCGAGCGCCATGCCGCAGCCGCGCACCACGCAGGTCAGCGGCTCCTCGGCCACCAGCACCGGCAGGCCGGTCTCCTCGGCCAGCAGGCGGTCGAGATCGCGCAGCAGCGCGCCGCCGCCGGTGAGCATCATGCCGCGATCGGCGATGTCCGCACCGAGCTCGGGCGGCGTCTGTTCGAGCGCGTTCTTCACCGCCGAGACGATGTTGTTGAGCGGGTCGGTCAGGGCTTCGAGCACCTCGTTGCTGCTGATGGTGAAGCTGCGCGGCACGCCTTCGCTCAGGTTGCGGCCCTTGACTTCCATCTCCTTGACCTCGGAGCCCGGGAAGGCCGAGCCGATGGTCTTCTTGATGACCTCGGCCGTCGGCTCGCCGATGAGCATGCCGTAGTTGCGGCGGATGTAGTTGATGATGGCTTCGTCGAAGCGGTCGCCGCCCACCCGCACGCTGCCCTTGTAGACCATGCCGCCGAGCGAGATCACGCCGACCTCGGTGGTGCCGCCGCCGATGTCCACCACCATCGAGCCGCTCGCCTCGCTCACCGGCAGGCCCGCGCCGATGGCCGCCGCCATGGGCTCCTCGATCAGGTAGACCGCCGTCGCGCCGGCGGCCTCGGCCGCATCCTTGATGGCGCGGCGCTCGACCTGGGTCGAACCGCAGGGCACGCAGATGATGATGCGCGGGCTCGGTGCGAGCAGCGAGCGCGGATGCACCATGCGGATGAACTGCTTGATCATCTGCTCGGTGATCACGAAGTCGGCGATCACTCCATCCTTCATGGGGCGGATGGCCTCGATGTTCCCCGGCACCTTGCCGAGCATCGCCTTGGCTTCCCGGCCGACGGCCTGGATCACCTTCTTGCCGTGCGGACCGCCTTCATGACGGATCGCGACGACGGACGGCTCGTCCAGAACGATGCCCTTGTTGCGGGCGAATATCAGGGTGTTGGCGGTGCCGAGATCGATCGCGAGGTCGGTCGAAAAGTACCGACGGAAAGCTCCGAACATGTGGGATTCCTCTGGGGCAAGGCACGCGCTTCGGCATGGCGCCGCCCTCTAATCTGGGTCGTCTGACGGGGTGGATGGGTCGTTTCTGCGGCAAAAACCGGCGCGTTCACCGGCGCGTTCGCGGGGGGTGCGGCAAAGGCGGGATAATACCTGAATCCCCCTGGCGCCCCTGTGCTCCGCCCTCTGAGAACCCGGCCCGGGCGCCTCGCCGGGACCCGGCCGCGGCATGCCGGCCAGCCGGCCTCGAGGTCGTTCCCCAGCTTTTTCCAGACCCTTCCTTCCGCTCCTTTTCCATGCCGCTCCAATCCTCCGATATCACCCGCATCGCCGCGCTCGCGCGACTGCGGCTGGCACCCGACGAAAGCACCCGGATGCTCGGCCAGCTCAACGGATTCTTCGACCTGGTCGAGACGATGCGCGCCGTCGACACCGCCGGTGTCGAGCCCCTGGCGCACCCGGTGGCCGCCATCGGCGACATCGCCCTGCGCCTGCGCGACGACGTCGCGAGCGAGCCCGATGCCCGCGACGCCAACCAGCGCAGCGCCCCGGCCGTCGAGCGCGGCCTGTTCCTGGTGCCGAAGGTGATCGAATGAGCGACCTCCAGAAAACGTCCGAACTGCATTCGATGGGCGTGGCCGGACTGGCCGCGGCGCTGGCCGCGCGCGAGGTCTCGGCGGTCGAGGCGGCCCGGCATTTCCTTGCTCGCATCCATGCCGGCGAGGCGCTGGGCGCGTTCGTGGCGGTCGACGACGAGGCCACGCTGGCGCAGGCGCGTGCCGCCGACGCGCGCATCGCCGCCGGCGACGCCCCGGCGCTCGCGGGCGTGCCCATCGCGCACAAGGACATCTTCGTCACGACCGACTTCCCCACCACCGCCGGCTCGCGCATGCTCGCGGGCTATCGCTCGCCGTTCGACGCCACCGTGGTGCGCCGCCTGGCCGAGGCCGGGACCGTGACGCTGGGCAAGCTCAGCTGCGACGAATTCGCCATGGGCTCGGCCAACGAGAACGTGGCGGTGCCGGCCGCCGGCCAGGACCGCGCCGTGCCGGTGCGCAATCCCTGGGACCGCGACCGCATCCCCGGCGGCTCCTCGGGCGGCAGCGCCGCCGCCGTGGCCGCGCGCCTCGCGCCGGCGGCGACCGGCACCGACACCGGCGGCTCGATCCGTCAGCCGGCGTCGTTCTGCGGCATCACCGGCATCAAGCCGACCTACGGGCGCGCCTCGCGCTACGGCATGGTCGCCTTCGCGTCGAGCCTCGACCAGGCTGGCCCGATGGCTCGCTCGGCCGAGGACTGCGCGCTGCTCCTGTCGGCGATGTGCGGACCCGACCCGGACCGCGACTCGACCTCGCTCGACCGCCCGGCCGAGGACTTCTCGCGCACGCTCGGCGACTCGCTCGACGGCCTGCGCATCGGCGTGCCGGCCGAATTCCTCGGCGACGGTGTCGCTCCCGGCGTGCGCGCCGCCGTCGACGCCGCGCTGGCCGAGTACGAGCGCCTGGGCGCGAAGCGCGTGGCCGTCACGCTGCCGCGCACCGAGCTGTCCATCCCGGTCTACTACATCCTGGCCGCGGCCGAGGCGTCGAGCAACCTGAGCCGCTTCGACGGCGTCAAGTTCGGCCACCGCGCCGCGCAGTACAAGGACCTGGCCGACATGTACGCCCGCACGCGCGAGGAGGGCTTCGGCGACGAGGTCAAGCGCCGCATCATGATCGGCACCTACGTGCTGTCCCATGGCTACTACGACGCCTACTACCTGCAGGCGCAGAAGGTGCGGCGCCTGATCGCCGATGACTTCCAGCAGGCCTTCGCGCAGTGCGACGTGATCGCCGGCCCGGTGGCGCCGACGGTCGCCTGGAAGCTGGGCGAACATGGCGACGACCCCGTGGCCGACTACCTGGCCGACATCTTCACCCTGCCCGCCTCGCTCGCCGGCCTGCCCGGCCTGAGCGTCCCGGTGGGCACGGGCGAGCACGGCATGCCCGTGGGCCTGCAGCTCATCGGCAACTATTTCGGCGAGGCGAGGCTGCTGAACGCGGCGCACCGCTTCCAGCAGGCGACCGACTGGCACACCCGCGCGCCGCAAGGCATCTGAGCTCCGAGAACCCATGACCGATTCCGCCAACACCTTTGAAGCGCAGCAGCAGGGGCGCCCGACCGGCCCGCTGGTGCGCGGCTATGAAGTCGTCATCGGCTTCGAGACCCACGCCCAGCTCTCCACCGCCAGCAAGATCTTCAGCCGCGCCTCCACCGCGTTCGGCGCCGAGCCCAACACCCAGGCCTGCGCCGTCGACATGGCGCTGCCGGGCACGCTGCCGGTGATGAACCGGGGCGCGGTCGAGCGCGCGATCCGGCTCGGGCTCGCGCTGGGCTCGACCATCGCGCCGCGCAGCGTCTTCGCGCGCAAGAACTACTTCTATCCCGACCTGCCCAAGGGCTACCAGATCAGCCAGTTCGAGATCCCGGTCGTGCAGGGCGGCTCGGTGAGCTTCCTCGTCGGCGAGGAGCCGCGCACCGTGCGCCTGGTGCGCGCGCATCTGGAGGAGGACGCCGGCAAGTCGCTGCACGAGGATTTCGTCGGCCAGTCGGGCATCGACCTGAACCGCGCCGGCACCCCGCTGCTGGAGATCGTGACCGAGCCCGACATGCGCTCCACCGCCGAGGCCGTGGCCTACGCGCGCGAACTGCACAAGCTGGTGACCTGGATCGGCATCTGCGACGGCAACATGCAGGAGGGCTCGTTCCGCTGCGACGCCAACGTGTCGGTGCGCCGGCCCGGCGAGAAGCTCGGCACGCGCCGCGAGATCAAGAACCTCAACAGCTTCAGGTTCATGCAGCAGGCGATCGACTACGAGATCCGCTGGCAGATCGAGGAGCTCGAGGACGGCCGCGCGATCCAGCAGGCCACCGTGCTGTTCGACCCCGACACCGGCGAGACGCGCGCCATGCGCACCAAGGAGGACGCGGCCGACTACCGCTACTTCCCCGATCCGGACCTGCCGCCGCTGGTGATCGCATCCGACTGGATCGAACGCGTGCGCGGCGAGATGCCCGAACTCCCGCGCGCGATGGCCGAGCGCTATGTGCAGTCGCATGGCCTGTCGACCTACGACGCGACGCAGCTGACGCAGAGCGTCGCGCTGGCGCGCTATTTCGATGCCGCCGTCGATGCCGGCGCGGCCCCCAAGCCGGCGAGCAACTGGATCACCGGCGAGATCGCCCGGCGCCTGAACGCGCAGGACATCGGCATCGAACAGGCGCCCGTGAGCGCCGCCCAGCTGGCCAGGCTGATCGGCCGCATCGCCGACGGCACCATCTCCAACAATGCCGCGCGCCAGCTGTTCGACGAGCTGTGGAAGCAGGGCGGCCAAGCCGCGCCGGATGCGGTCGATGCGCTGATCGAACGTCTGGGCCTCAAGCAGATGAGCGACAGCGGCGCCCTGGAGGCGATCGTCGACGAGGTGCTGGCGAAGAACGAGAAGAACATCGCCGAGTACCGCTCCGGCAAGGACAAGGCCTTCAATGCGCTGGTCGGGCAGGTGATGAAGGCCAGCCAGGGCAAGGCCAATCCGGCCCAGGTCAACGCCTTGCTGAAGACGCGGCTGGACGGCTGACGGGCCGCACGGCCGACATTCGGCCCCGGGCCGGGGCCACCGGCGGCCGGCTAGCGAGAGGCCGGTGCGCCGGCGCCCGCCGTCGTCGGCCAGAACTGTCGCAGCCGCTCGCGTTCCTCGTCGAAGCGCGCGTTGACACGCCGCTTCTCCTCCTCCCGCGCGGCCAGGAATTCGGTCTGCACCTGCATGCTGGAACCGTTGTCCTCCAGTTTGCGGCGCAACGCGGGCGGCGCCCGGTTGACATCGCGCCGATAGAACTCCAGTTCGTCGTCGAGCGCCTTGCGCTCGACATCGAGTTCGGCCATGCGTTTGCGCGTCATGTCGATCACCGCGTCGACCTGGGCGATGGACTGGCCGCGCTCGCGGTCGTGGGAGGTGGCGTTGGGATAGCGCGCGAGCAGCGCGCGATCACGGCGGCGCTCCTCCATCACGCGCGAGGCCTTCAGCGTCGCCTGGCGCGCGCGCTCGTCGCGCTCGGCCTGCTCGTGCGAGGTGTAGCTGGGCTCCACGGTGCGGCGCACGGTTCCGCTGGGGCCGAGTTCGCGCTGCTGGCGGTCGGCGCAATCCGCGATGGGACGGTCGGCGGTGAGGGTGCGGCCACGGGCGTCGGTGCAGGTGAAGATGCCCGCCTCGTTGGCGACCTGCGACCTGGTGGATTGGGCCGCCGTGGTGCAGGCCCATGAAGTGGCCAGGCCGGCGGCGACGATCACGGACCAGTGGTTTCTTCGCAGCGGCATCCGGACTTCCCTCTCGACAATTAGGCTTCAGGTGGCGCCATACCTCGTGCGGTAGGCCATGACCTCGTCGCGATGCACCGCCAGGGCGGCATCCTCGCTCTGGCCGAGATATTGCAACAAATCGTCAAGATTGGCGATGGATGTGACTTCAAGACCCAGCGCGTTCTGGACGTATTGGACCGCGCTGTGGGGCACGTCGGCACCGTTCTCGGTCGCCTTCTCCTGCCGGTCGAGCGCGATCGCCACGGCATGGGGCGTGGCGCCGGCCGCGCGGATGGCCGCGATCGACTCGCGCACGGCGGTGCCGGCGGACATCACGTCGTCGATGATCAGCACGCGCCCGCGCAACGGCGCGCCGACCAGCGTGCCACCTTCGCCATGGTCCTTGGCTTCCTTGCGGTTGTAGGCGAACGGCACGTTGCGCCCGCGCCGCGCGAGCTCGGCCGCGACGGTCGCGCCCAACGGAATGCCCTTGTAGGCGGGGCCGAAGATCATGTCGAACTCGATGCCGCCGTCGAGCAGGAGGTCTGCATAGAATTCCGCCAGCCGCATCATGCGCAGGCCATCGTCGAACAGGCCGGCGTTGAAGAAATAGGGACTGGTGCGACCGGCCTTGGTCTGGAACCGACCGAAGCGCAGCACGCCGGCATCGATCGCGAAGCGCACGAAATCCTGCGCGCGCTCACGGTGCCTGCCACTCGCGGCCGATCCATCCGCCCCGCTCCCCGCTTCCCCCGTCACTTCAGCCATCGGAAATTCCTCGTGTTCAAACTGACCAGTCTCAACCTCAACGGCCTGCGCTCGGCCGCCACCAAGGGCGTCGCGGACTGGGTCGCCGAATCGGCGCCGGATTGTATTTGCATGCAGGAGACGCGCGTCCAGGCGAGCGACATCGAGGGCCGCTTCGAACGCATGGCCGACCTGCAGGGTTATTTCCACTTCGCCGAGAAGAAGGGCTACTCCGGCACCGCCATCTACACAAAGCATGCGCCCAGCGCCGTCGTCGTCGGCTGGGGCGATGCCGAATTCGACGCCGAGGGCCGCTATCTCGAACTGCGCTTCGACACCCCGGCGCGCAAGCTGTCGATCATCAGCTGCTACTTCCCGAGCGGCTCGTCCGGCGAGGAGCGCCAGGCCGCCAAGTTCCGCTTCCTGAAGGGCTTCTTCCCGCATCTGCGGGCCCTGAAGCGCGAGCGCGAGTTCGTGCTGTGCGGCGACATCAACATCGCCCACCAGGAGATCGACCTGATGAACTGGAAGGGCAACCGCAAGAACAGCGGCTTCCTGCCCGAGGAGCGGGCCTGGATGACCCACCTGCTCGATGCCGGCGCCGAGGGCGCGGGCCTGGTCGACGTCTACCGCCTGCTCAAGCCCGAGACCACCGGCGAGGCCTACACCTGGTGGAGCAACCGCGGGCAGGCCTATGCGAAGAACGTGGGCTGGCGCTTGGACTACCACCTGGCGACCCCGGCGATCGCCGCCCTGGCGCACAGCGAGCACATCTACAAGACGGTGAAGTTCTCGGATCACGCGCCGATCACGGTGGACTACGACTTCACGCTCTGATCGCGCAGGGCATCGCGCCGGAGCGCCATCGACGCGTTGGCCGGCTCCCTGGCCGTGCCTTCAGAGGATGCCGGCGATCAGCTTCATCTTCAGTGCCTGTGCATCGGAGACATACCAGTCGGACTGGCCGATCCGCTTCATCAGCTCGTCCAGCGTGACGTCCGATCCTGCGACCAGGCACTCGAAGGCCGTGCGCTCCATCTGCAGGGCGCTCTCGATCTCCGCCAGTGTGTCCTTCACCAGGGCCTCCATGCCGCGCATGGCGCCCTTGAGTTCCAGGGTCTTGTTCAGGCGGCGCTCGTGGATGAGCAGCATGCAGTCCCGGGTCAGGAAGCGCTTCGTCGACGGAAAGCCCGACATGATGGACACGCCGGCCGAGTAGACGACGGCCTTGCCCAGGAACACGAGGTCGAGCCCGAGACGCTCGCGCGCCAGGATGACGTCGGTCGCGATGCGGCGGCCGATCTCGGCGTCGCCGCCGGTGGTGGTCAGTTCGAGCAGGACCGGACCGGCGGAGTCGATGGCGGCGGCCATCTGCTCCATGAAGCGATCGAGCATGGCGTCGTCGACCTTGCCATGGAGCCGGATGGTCGGATGCTTGAGGAGTTCGTCGGGGATCATGGCGATGCGTTCGGATGGAGGACGTCGAGCCTGGCGGTCAGCGGGGGCCGGCGGCGGCGCGGTACAGGCCGTCGACCTTGGGCACGTTGGCCTCCAGGATGCGGATGCGGTCGCTGCCGCTCGGGTGGGTCGACAGGAAGCCGATGCCGCCCTGGTTCTTCGAGGCGGTGGCCATCTTGCGCCACAGCGACACCGACGCGCGCGGGTCGTAGCCGGCGCGCGCGGCGAGCTCCAGGCCGACCAGGTCGGCATCGGTCTCGTCGCTGCGGCTGAACTTGAGGGTGATGAGTTCCGTGCCTGCGCGGGCGGCCAGATCGCCGACCTGGCCCAGACCCAGGATCTGCGCGCCGAGCGACAGCGCCGCACCGGTGCCGGCGTTCTTGGCCACACGCGCGCGGGCATGCTCGCGCAGGGCGTGCGCCATCTCGTGGCCCATCACCATCGCGACCTCGTCGTCGCTCAGCTTGAGCTGCTCCAGGATGCCGCTGTAGAAGGCGATCTTGCCGCCGGGCAGGCAGAAGGCGTTGATCTGCGGGCTCTGGATCAGGTTGACCTCCCACTTCCATTGCGCCGCGCGGGAATTCCATTGCGCCGCGAACGGGATCAGACGGGCCGCGATGCCACGCAGGCGCTGCACCTGGGGGTGGTTGTCCGGCAGCAGCAGGCCCTTGCCCTGGGCCTCGGCCGTCAACTGCGTGTATTGCGTGGCGCCGGCCTGCTCGATGTCGTCGGCCGGCACGATGTTGCGTGCCACCGAGGACCGGCCCACGCTGACCTGGGCCAGCGCCGGCGCGGCCGCCAGGGTCGACATCGCGCCCCCCGCGGCCAGCAGCAGGAAGGAACGGCGGCCTTGCCAGGGCCCGGATCGAAGCGCGCAGATGGAACACATGCGGGAATAATAAGCAGTGGATACGGGACGCGGCGGTCCGGCGCATCCACCGTCTTCGTGCGGGAATGGACGCCGTCGCGGGCATCGTCCGATGCCGTCCGGGGCGTTCCGGCATTACGCTCGCCGGGCACTCCGGATTCCCGCTACGCCGCCTTCCGGTGCCGCCCTCCTTCCGCCACGCCTCCCGCCACGCCCGCCCATGCCCTCCACCCCCCAGGTCGCCGCCGCCTCCACCGCGCCCGCCGATCCCGCCGCCCCGGTCTCCTGGCGCGAGGCGCTGCGCGTCTACCGCGAACCCGCCACCCTGCGCATGCTGGCACTGGGCTTCTCGGCCGGGCTGCCGCTGCTGCTGGTGCTGGGCACCCTGAGCTTCCGGCTGCGCGAGGCCGGCATCGACCGCACCACCATCGGCTACCTGAGCTGGGTCGGCCTGGCCTATGGCTTCAAGTGGGTCTGGGCGCCGCTGGTCGACCGGTTGCCGGTGCCGCCCCTGACCACGCTGCTGGGCCAGCGCCGCGGCTGGCTGCTGCTGTCGCAGGGGCTGGTGGTGGCGGGCCTGGTCGGCATGGCGCTGACCGACCCGGGCGCGGGCGCCGGCCTGGGTCCGATCGTGATCTTCGCGGTGCTGGTGGCCTTCGGTTCGGCGACGCAGGACATCGCGCTGGATGCCTTCCGCATCGAGTCGGCCGAGACGCGCAAGCAGGCCGCGCTGTCCGCCGCCTACCAGACCGGCTACCGGCTGGCCATGATCTGGGCCGGTGCCGGCGTGCTGTGGATCGCCGCCTGGACCGAACTCGCCGGCGCCACCGGCTACCAGAACGCCGGCTGGCGGATCGCCTACCTGGTGATGGCCGGCTCGATGGCGGTCGGCGTGCTGACCGTGCTGCTGTCGGCCGAGCCGGCGCGGCGCACGCTGCCCCACGCACGCGACGCCCTCGAGTGGCTGCGCGACGTGCTGGTCGCGCCCTTCGCCGACTTCATCGCGCGCTATCGCTGGCAGGCCGCGCTGATCCTGGCATTGATCGCCATCTATCGCATCAGCGACGTGGTGATGGGCATCATGGCCAATCCGTTCTACGTCGACATGGGCTTCAGCAAGGAGGAGGTGGCCTCGGTGAGCAAGGTCTTCGGCGTCGTCATGACGCTGGTGGGCGCCTTCGTGGGCGGCGTGCTGTCGATGCGACTGGGCATGATGCGCGTGCTGATGCTCGGCGCCGTGCTCAGCGCGGCGAGCAACCTGCTGTTCGCCCTGCTGGCCACGCGCGGCCACGACCTGACGATGCTGGTGGTGGTGGTCTCGGCCGACAACCTGGCCGGCGGCATCGCCTCGGCGGCCTTCATCGCCTATCTCTCCAGCCTGACCAACATCGCCTACTCGGCCACGCAATACGCCCTGTTCAGCTCCCTGATGATGCTGCTGCCGAAGTTCATCGCCGGCTATTCGGGACGCTTCGTCGATGCCTATGGCTATGTGCCGTTCTTCGTCGGCACCGCCGCGCTGGGCCTGCCGGTGCTGGTGCTGGTGGCGCTCGCCGCGCGCGGCCGGCGGGGCGCGGCGTCCTGAATCCGGACGGGACACCGGTGCGACCGGGTGCGTTCCGCCGGGGCTGCTGGTAGGCTGCGGGACTTTCCACGTCGGATACTTTTCCTCACATCATCGTGCCCCAACGAATCACACCCCTCCGGATCAGCGCCTTCACCGCCACCTCGGCCGTGGGCGTCGGCAAGGCGTCGCTGCTCGCGGCGCTCGAGAGTTCGCGCAGCGGCCTGCGGGCCAACGATTTCGTCGACGAGACGGCCGGACGCACGCCCCCGGCGCCGCTGCCGACCTGGATCGGCCGGGTCGAGGGCCTGGAGGACCTGCGCCTGCCCGAGGCGCTGGCATCCTGGGACTGCCGCAACAACCGGCTGGCCTGGCTGGGACTGGAGGCCGACGGATTCATGGAGGCCGTCGCCGCCGCGCGCGGGAGGTACGGCCCCGCGCGTGTCGCCGTGATCCTGGGGACCTCGACCTCGAGCATCGGCGAGACCGAGGCGGCCTACACCCGGCTCGACGCCGACGGCGCCTTTCCCGCCGACCAGCGCCGGGCGCGCGTGCACACGCCGCACTCGCTGTCGATGTTCGTGCAGGAGGCGCTGGGCCTCGAGGGGCCCAACGAGACCCTCTCCACCGCCTGCTCGTCGAGCGCCAAGGCCTTCGCCTCGGCCGAGCGCATGATCCGGCTCGGACTGGTCGACGCGGCGGTGGTCGGCGGGGTCGACACCCTCTGCGGCAGCGTGCTGTACGGCTTCAACTCGCTCGAACTGGTGTCGCCGCAGCCGTGCCGCCCGTTCGACGCCGCGCGCGATGGCATCAGCCTGGGCGAGGCCGCCGGCTTCGCCCTGCTGGAGCGTGCCGAGGAGGATGGCGCGGGTGACGGCGCGAGGGATGGCGCCGCCGGCGGCCGGCTCCTGCTGCTGGGTTATGGCGAGGCGAGCGACGCGCACCACATGTCGACGCCCCACCCGCAGGGCCTGGGCGCCGAGCGCGCCCTCGACGACGCGCTGGCGCGCGCGGGCGTCGCGCCCGAGGACATCGGCTACATCAACATGCATGGCACGGCCAGTACCAAGAACGACGAGGTCGAGGGTGCCCTGGTCAAGCGCCGCTTCCCGGCCACCACGCACGCCAGCTCGACCAAGGGCTTCACCGGCCACACGCTGGGCGCGGCGGGCATCGTCGAGGCCGTCATCAGCCTGCTGGCGCTGGAGACCGGCCTGCTGCCCGGCACCATCAACACCACCATGCTCGACGCCGACTGCGGACCGCAGATCCGCCTCGAACCCGCCCGCGCCGACGTGCGCCTCGCCCTGTCGAACTCGTTCGGCTTCGGCGGCAACAACTGCTCCCTCATCTTCGGCAAGGACCTCCAGGCATGAGCGCGATCCCGAACCGCACCCCGACGCTCTACATCGAGGGCCCCGCCTTCTGGGCGCCGACCCTGCCGGGCTGGGACATCGCCCGCGCGGCCTTCACCGGCCAGGGCGCGCCGGTCGATCCGCCGGCCAAGCGGCCGTCGCCGCAGGTGCTGGCGCCGGCCGAGCGCCGCCGCGCGCCCGACACGGTGGCCCTGTCGCTGGAAGTGGCGGCGCAGGCCATCGCCGCCTCCGGTCGCGAGGCGCGCGACCTGCCGTGCGTGTTCGCCTCGGCCCATGGCGACCTGGGCATCAACGACTACATGTGCGGCACGCTGGCCAACGACCCGACGCTGCTGTCGCCGATCAAGTTCCACAACTCGGTGCACAACGCCGCCGTAGGCTACTGGACCATCGGCACCGGCTGCATGGCCGCGAGCAATTCCCTGGCCGCCTACGAATCGACCTTCGCCGCCGGCTTGCTGGAGACCGCCACGCAATGCGCCGCGGATGGGCAGGCCGTGCTGCTGGTGGGCTACGACATGCCGGCGGTCGGCGCGCTGGCCTCGGTGACGACCAGCCGCGGCCTGCTGGCGGTGGCCCTGGTGGTCTCGCCCGAGCGCACCGAGCGCACCGTGGCCGCCTTCGACTGGTCGCTCGAGCCCGGCGAGGCGGCGATCGCGGCGCCACGCTCGGCCGCCGCGCAGGCCCTGGCCGCCAATGCGATGGCCGATGCGCTGCCCCTGTTCGAGGCCCTGGCGGACACCGACGCGTTCCCGGCGACGGTCACGCTGCCATTGGCGGCCCGCCTTTCGCTGCGGCTGCGACTCCACCGGAATTGAGACGACCTCCATGCTCCATGCTTCCCCGCCGCCCGTCCGCCGCGACGACGACATCGCCACGCACGACGTGGTCATCATGGGCGGCGGCCTCGCCGGCCTGACGCTCGCGCTGCAGCTCAAGCGGCAATTCGGCGACATCGACGTGCTGGTGCTCGAACGCCGGGGGCACCCGGTCCCGCACGCGACGCACAAGGTCGGCGAATCGTCGGTCGAGATCGGCGCGCACTACTTCGACACCGTGCTGGGCCTGAAGCCGCACCTGCAGGGCGAACAGCTGCGCAAGTTCGGCTTCCGCTTCTTCTTCAGCGAGGGCCGGCGCGACATCGACCAGGTGACCGAGGTCGGCGCGAGCCGCTACATGTCGGTGCCCAGCTACCAGATCGATCGCGGCATCTTCGAGAACTACCTCGCCGAGGAAGCCGCGCGACGCGGCGTGAAGTTCGTCGACCATGCCATGGTGCGCCGGCTCGACCTCGCCGACGATGCCCACACGCCGCACCGGCTGAGCTGGACGCAGGATGGCGCGACCCACACCATCGAGGCGCGCTGGGTGATCGATGCCTGCGGCCGCGCCGGCATCATCAAGCGCAAGCTCGGCCTGGCCGAGCCCAACGCGCACGACGTCAACGCGGTGTGGTTTCGCATCGGCCAGCGCATCACCCTCGATGCCTGGAGCGACGATCCGCAGTGGCGCGAGCGCTGCGATCCGCAGGCGCGCTGGCTCTCGACCAACCACCTGGTGGGCGCGGGCTACTGGGTCTGGCTGATCCCGCTGGCATCGGGCTCGCATTCGGTGGGCATCGTGGCCGACCCCAAGTACCACCCGCTGGAGACCATCGACACCTTCGACAAGGCGATGGACTGGCTGCGGACCTACCAGCCGCGCCTGTTCGACGAGCTCGACGGCCAGCGCGACCGGCTCCAGGACTTCGCGTTCTTCCGCAAGTTCTCCTATGGCTGCAAGCAGGTGTTCTCCGGCGACCGCTGGGCCCTCACGGGCGAGGCGGGCCTGTTCCTCGACCCGTTCTACTCGCCCGGCAGCGACTTCATCGCCATCGGCAACACCTACATCTGCGACCTGATCGCCCACGACCGCGCCGGCCATTCGGTGGCGGCGCGCGCGCAGCTCTACGACCAGATCTACCACTCGTTCTACGAGAGCACGCTGGCGCTCTACCAGGACCAGTACGGTCTCTTCGGCGATCCCGAGGTGCTGCCGGTGAAGGTCATCTGGGACTACACCTACTACTGGGCCGTGCTCTCGCGGCTGTTCTTCCACGACCGCCTGACCGACCTCGCCCTGCTGGGCCGCGTCAAGGACGAGATGCAGCAGTGCCAGCAGCTCAACGTGGCCGTGCAGGCGTTCCTGCGCGCGTGGTCGCAGGTCAGCGAGAAGCACAATCCGGCCGTGATGCTGGACCAGTCGGCGCTGCCGTGGTTCGCCGAACTCAACCGCAGCCTGAACGACACGCTGGACGACGAGGCCTTCGTCGAGCGCATGCGCGCCGCGCTCGACCAGCTGCGTGGCCTGGCCGGCGAGATCGTCGAGCGGGCACGGCGCAATCATCCGGACCTGGCCGCCGATACGCTCGATGCCCTGCTGGACGCCAACGGCGGCCGCGCCGCGCGCCGGGTCCACGGCACCGACGGCGCCAGCGGCGCCGCGCCGGCGCGGCCCATGCTCTTCGGCATGGACGCCATGGCTCCCACGGCCTGATCCAGGGCCTTCGGAGCAGGTTCGGAGGTCCACCCTCCCCGCCGTCCGGACCCCGCTCGCGATCGATCCGCGACGCGGACCGGTCACGCCATTTACCCCATCTTTACGGAGCATTCAAGCCGGCTTGCCGGCCGCCGTCCATCATGGCTCGCATGACGACCCCCCAACTCCTGATGATCGAAGACGACGCCCGCCTGGCGCAGATGGTGAGCGAGTACCTGACCCAATCGGGTTTCGGCTTCGCCCACGCGGCCGATGGCACCACCGGCATCGAACAGCTGCAGGAGCGTGCCCCCGACCTGGTGATCCTCGACCTGATGCTGCCCGACATCGACGGCCTGGAGGTCTGCCGCCGCATCCGGGCCCTGCCCGGCTCGCTGTCGCGCGTGGCGATCCTGATGCTGACTGCCAAGGGCGATCCGATGGACCGCATCATCGGCCTGGAGATCGGGGCCGACGACTACCTGCCCAAGCCCTTCGAGCCGCGCGAACTGCTCGCGCGCATCCGCGCGGTGCTGCGCCGGCGCGGCGAGGGCGGGCTGCACGGCGGCGCCGACGCCGCGGCGGCCGAGAACCTGCTGATGCGCTTCGGTTCGCTGGAGATCGACCGCAACAGCCGCACCGTCACGGTCGGCGGCACCCCGGCCGAGCTCACCTCCTACCAGTTCGACCTGCTGGTGGCCATGGCCGAGCGCGCCGGCCGCGTGCTCACGCGCGACCAGATCATGGAGGCCGTGCGCGGCCGGGAGCTCGAGGCCTTCGACCGCTCCATCGACGTGCACATGGGCCGCATCCGCGCGGCCATCGAGGCCGACGCCAAGAACCCCAAGCGCATCCTGACCGTGCGCGGCGTGGGCTATGTCTTTGCCAAGCAGCAGGACTGAGGCCGTGGTCGGGCTCTTCACGCGGCATCTCTACGTCCGCATCTGGCTGGCGGTGCTCGCCGGCGTGGCCGTGGTCGCGCTGGCGGCGGGCTGGGCCTGGCAGATGGCCGACGAACAGCGCGCGGCGCCCCTGCCGCGCGAAGTCGTGCTGCGCGACGCGCAGGACCGCGTGATCGGCACCGGCGCGTCGCTGCGCACCAGCCGGCCGGGCGAGCCGCTGGAGTTCACCATCACGCTCAAGGACGGGCAGGCCTTCCAGATGCAGTTCGGCCCGCGCCCCGACCGCGGCGGCGGACCGCCGCCCTGGGTACGGCCGCAGACCGGCTTCTTCTGGCTCATGGGCCTGGTCGGGCTGGCGGTGGCGATCGGACTGTTCCCGATCGTGCGCCGCCTCACGCAGCGCCTGGAGACCCTGCAGCGCGGCGTGCAGCGCTGGGGCGAAGGCGACCTCGCCGCGCGCGTGCCGGAGGACGGCCAGGACGAGGTCGCCGACCTGGCGCGCCGCTTCAACGCCGCGGCCGCGCGCATCGAGACCCTGGTGCGTTCGCACAAGTCGCTGCTGGCCAATGCCTCGCACGAACTGCGCTCGCCGCTCACCCGCATCCGCATGGGGCTGGAGCTGATGGGCGGCGGCCGGCCCAACCCCGGGGCGCGCGAGGAGATCGCGCGCAACATCGGCGAGCTCGACCAGCTGATCGACGAGATCCTGCTGTCGAGCCGGCTCGACGCCCGGGAAGCCGACATGGGCACCGTCGAGTCGGTCGACCTGACCGGCCTGGCCGCCGAGGAGTGCGCCCGCACCGAGGCCGAGCTGACGCTGGCCGAAGGCACCGACAACGCCGCGCTGACGGTACCCGGCGTGCCCCGGCTGCTGCGCCGCGCGATCCGCAACCTGCTGGAGAACGCGCGCCGCTATGGCGCGGGCGACATCTCGGTGCGCCTGGACGCCACCGGGCGTTTCGCGCGCATCCATGTCGACGATCGCGGCCCGGGCGTGCCGGTCGCGCTGCGCGAGCGCATCTTCGAGCCGTTCTACCGGCTGCCCGGCGCCAGCGAGCGCGAAGGCGGCGTCGGCCTGGGCCTGGCGCTGGTCAAGTCGATCGTCGAACGCCATGGCGGCACGGTCGCCTGCGAGGACCGGCCGGGCGGCGGCGCCAGCTTCGTGATCGCGCTGCCGCGTCCGGCCGCATGAGCGCCGGTCCGGCGGAGCCCGCCGGCCGCGATGGGAAAATGCACCGCATGAGATCGTCCATCGTCGGCCCCGTGGCCATGTTCTGGGGGCTGGCGGTGTTCGCGCCGGTGGGAGTGAACTACGTCGCCGCGCTGCTGCTGCTGGTCGCGCTGCTGGCGGCGGGCGGGTTGCGCGAGCGTGCCGCCCGGGTGCGGGCCTCGCCGCTGTGGTGGCCGATCGTGGCCTATGTCGCCTGGACGCTCGTGATCCTGGCCATCGGCCCGCACTATCCGCAGACACCGTCGAACCTCTGGCATGGCATGCGCATCGCGCTGACCATGCTGATGGCGCTGGCGCTCGGGCGCGACGAGGCGATCTGGGCGGTGCGCGGCTTCTTCGTCGCCGCGCTGGCGAGCCTGGCGATGGTGCTGCTCTACCGCACGGTCGGCTTTCCGATCTGGCGGCTGTGGCACGCCACGCTGGAGGTGGACGGCAACAAGTCCATCAACAACGCCCTGCTGTTCACGCTGTTCGGCGCCACCGCCGCCGTCGCCGGGCTGGCGCAGTTCGGCGAGCGCGGCGCGCACCGGCCGGGCCGCGCCCTGGCGGCCTTCGCCCTGACGGCCGTCGCCGGGCTGGTCATCACGGCCTGGCTGACCTCGCGCACGTCCCTGCTGGCCCTGCTGGTGGCCGTGCCGGCGGCCTGCGTCCACCAGTGGCGGCGCCAGCTGCGCACCCTGGCGGTGGCGCTGATGATCGGCACCGCCGTGGCGGGCGTGGCGCTGTGGCAGTCGCCGCAGGTGCAGCAGAAGGTGGCGCTGGGCCTCCAGGAGATCGAGGCCGCCCAGGGCGGCGCGGTGTCCGAGGGCAGCTGGGTGGTGCGCTTCTACATGTACCGCGACACCACGCGCATGGTGCTCGACCGGCCCTTCACCGGCTGGGGCATCGGCGGCTGGACCGAGCAGTGGCACGCGCGCGGCCCGGCCCTGCTGGCCAACTACAACATGCCGCACAACGACTTCCTGTGGATGGGCGCGCAGGCCGGCTTCCCCGGTGCCCTGGTGCTGCTGGCGATCCTGCTGACGGGACTCTGGCAGGGCTGGCGCCGGCCGGACCTGGCGGGCCGGCTGGGTTTCATCGCCATGATCGCGATGACCATCGCGACCAGTGTCAATTCGGCCATGCGCGATGCCCAGATCGGCCTGGGCATGCTGTGGGTGACCTTCGTCTACCTGCGCCTGGCGCACGAGCCGGGGGCGCCCTGGGACGACCTGCTGCCGGCGCGGTGGCGGCGCGGTGGCGGCGCCGCTGCGGCCGCCGCCCTCCGCGCTCAGTGACCGTGCGAGGCGACCTCGCCGGCCTTGAGCCGGTAGACGGTGCCGCAGTACGAGCACCGGGCCTCGCCGGTGCGGGCGACGTCGAGGTAGACCTTGGGGTGGGTGTTCCAGAGCTTCATGTCGGCCAGCGGGCTGGGGCAGAACACGCCGCCCTGGTGGTTGAGGTCGCTGGCGCGCACCTCGACGACGGCCACGGGCCGGGGGGTGGGGGAGGAAGGATTGCTCATGGAGTTCAGACCTTCGAGAGCCAGTGGGCGTACTTGGGATTCTTGCCGTTGACGATGTCGAAGAAGGCGTTCTGCACCTTCTCGGTCACCGGGCCGCGCGAGCCGCCGTCGCCACGGTTGCCGATCTCCACGCGGTCGAGTTCGCGGATCGGCGTCACCTCGGCGGCGGTGCCGGTGAAGAAGGCCTCGTCGGCGATGTAGACCTCGTCGCGCGTGATGCGCTTCTGCACCACCTCGATGCCGAGGTCCTTGGCGATGTGCAGGATCGTGTTGCGCGTGATGCCGTTGAGCGCGCCGGCCGAGAGGTCGGGCGTGTAGATGGTGTCGCCCTTGACGATGAACACGTTCTCGCCCGCGCCCTCGGAGACGAAGCCGCTGGCGTCCAGCAGCAGGGCCTCGTCGTAGCCGTCGTCCAGCGCCTCCATGTTGGCCAGGATCGAGTTGCTGTAGTTGCTCACGGCCTTGGCCTGCGTCATGGTGATGTTGACGTGGTGGCGCGTGTAGCTAGAGGTCTTCACGCGGATGCCGCGCCGCAGACCTTCCTCGCCGAGGTAGGCGCCCCAGGCCCAGGCCGCGACCATCGCGTGGATGGTGTTGCCGCGCGGGCTGACGCCGAGCTTCTCGGAGCCGATCCACACCAGCGGGCGCAGGTAGCAGCTCTCCAGGTGGTTCTCGCGCACGACCTGCTTCTGGGCCTCCATGAGCTCCTCGCGCGAGAACGGCAGCTTCATGCGCAGGATCTTGGCGCTGTTGAAGAGGCGCTCGGTGTGCTCCTCCAGGCGGAAGATGGCGGTGCCGTCGACCGTCTTGTAGGCCCGCACGCCTTCGAAGGCGCCGCAGCCGTAGTGCAGCGTATGGGTGAGGACGTGGATCTTGGCATCGCGCCATTCCACGAGTTGGCCATCCATCCAGATCTTGCCGTCGCGGTCGTCCAGCGAGGGGGGGAGCACGCTCATTTCTTGTCCTTTGGGGGAGGGGCGACGGGGCGTCGCGAAGCGCGCGATTTTAAGGCGCCCCCGCATCGGCGCGCTGGTGCCGGGCCGGGACGCTCGCGACGACAATGGGCCGTTTCGCCCATCGCCAGTAAAGGTTGCATTCCGTGTCCGTATTCAAGAACGTCATCGTCTATCGCATCGAGGCTCCCTGGTCGCAGTCGCTCACGGATGCCGAGGAAGCGCTCGCGGCCCAGCGCTTCGTGCCCTGCACGCCGTCGCAGGAGAAATCGGCCGGCTGGGTCGGCCCGCGCGGCGACGAGCATGGCCTGCTGGTCGAGTCGGTGGGCGGCCAGTGGATCCTGGAATTCATGATCGAGTCCAAGACGCTGCCGGGCTCGGTGGTGCGGCGCAAGGTCGACGAGCGCTGCGCCCAGATCGAGGCCGCCACCGGCCGCAAGCCCGGCAAGAAGGAGAAGAAGGAGCTCAAGGAGGACATCACCCACGAGCTGCTGCCGATGGCCTTCACGCGCCACGCCCGCATCGCGGTGTGGATCGACCCGGCCGAGCGCCGGCTGGTCGTCAACGTCGCCAACCCGGCGCGGGCCGACGAGGTCGTGACCAGCCTGGTGAAGGCCCTCGAGGGCTTCGCGGTGACGCAGATCAACACCCGCGTCGAGCCGGCCGCCGCGATGGCCGGATGGCTCTCGACCCAGGAGCCGCCGGCCGGCTTCACCATCGATCGCGAGTGCGAGCTGCGCGCCACGGACGAGTCGAAGTCGGTGGTGCGCTATGCCAAGCATGCCCTCGACATCGAGGAGGTGCGCCAGCACATCGCCGCCGGCAAGCGCCCGACGCGCCTGGCCATGACCTGGGACGACCGCGTGTCCTTCGAGCTGACCGAGGGGATGCAGATCCGCAAGATCGCCTTCCTGGAGAGCACCGACCGTGCCGCCGACGGCAAGAAGGAGGACAACTTCGACGCCGACGCGGCGATCGCCACCGGCGAGCTCGGCCAGCTGGTGCCGGAACTGCTCGAGGCGCTCGGCGGCGAGGCGGTGCTCGGCCTGTCGGCCGCCGACGCGCCCTCGGCTGGCGCTGCTGCGGATGCGGCCGCGCCGTCCGCGAAGGCAGCAGTCCCCGGCGCCACGACGGACGCCGCGCAGGAAGAGGAAGACGCGCCCTTCTGATGAGGCGGCGGCGCGCCCGGCTTCAGTCGGGCGTGCCGGGACGCACCAGCGTCCACTCGCGCAGCTTGCCGTCGACGAAGATCCCATCGACATACGACTCGCCGCCATCCTGCCAGCGATAGGTCTCGGGCTGCGTGTCGGGGGCCGAGCGCAGCTCGCCGAGCGAGCGCGTCATCGCCACCACGTGCAGCAGCGTCACGCCGGGCTTGAGCTTGGCATTGAGCATCACGGCGCTGGCGACATAGCCGATCGGCCGGCTCGACGCCCGCTTCAGGACTGTCATGGTGCGGGTGAAATGCAGCAGCAGGAACATCAGGAGGGCGCCGCCGACCATCGCCACACCGGCCCAGCCGTATTGACGGTAGGCGAAGCCAAGCACGATGAGGCCGGCCGCCGGAACGAGGATTTTCTGAAAATTCATGGCGCGCATTGTCGGTGCGCCATCCCCGGCGTCGATGAGGGATGCCCACATGCCGGCGCTACGACTGCAGCCGCCGCACCACTTCCATCGCTTCCTCCACCCGCTCCACGGCGTGGATCTCCAGGCCCTCGACGGGCTTCTTGGGCGCATTGGCGCGCGGCACCACGGCGACGCTGAAGCCGAGCTTGGCGGCCTCCTTCAGGCGCTCCTGGCCGCGCGGCGCCGGTCGCACCTCGCCGGCCAGGCCGACCTCGCCGAAGGCGATGAAGCCCTTGGGCAGCGGCTTGCCGCGCAGGCTCGAGGTGATCGCCAGCATCACCGCCAGGTCGGCCGCCGGCTCGGTGATGCGCACGCCGCCCACGGCGTTGACGAACACGTCCTGGTCCATGCAGGCGATGCCGGCATGGCGGTGCAGCACGGCCAGCAGCATCGCCAGGCGGTCGCGGTCCAGGCCCACCGACAGGCGTCGCGGACTGGGCCCGCCGCTGTCCACCAGCGCCTGGATCTCCACCAGCATCGGGCGCGTGCCCTCCAGCGTGACCAGCACGACGCTGCCGGGCACCGGCTCGGCATGCTGGCTCAGGAAGATCGCGCTCGGGTTGGCCACGCCCTTGAGCCCGCGCTCGGTCATGGCGAAGACGCCGATCTCGTTGACCGCGCCGAAGCGGTTCTTGATGGCGCGCACCAGGCGGAAGCTCGAATGCGTGTCGCCCTCGAAGTACAGCACCGTGTCGACCATGTGCTCCAGCACGCGCGGCCCGGCCAGGGCGCCCTCCTTGGTGACGTGGCCCACCAGCACGATCGCCGTGCCGCTGGCCTTGGCGAAGCGCGTGAGGTGCGCCGCGCATTCGCGCACCTGCGCCACCGAGCCGGGCGCCGAGGTGAGCTGGTCGGAATAGACCGTCTGGATCGAGTCGATCACCGCGATGGCCGGACGGTTGGCATCGAGCGTGGCGATGATCTTCTCCAGCTGGATCTCCGGGAACACCTGCACCTGCGAGTGGTCCAGTCCGAGCCGCCGCGAGCGCAGCGCGACCTGCGCGCCGCTCTCCTCGCCGGTGACATAGAGCGCGTTCTGCCCGGCGCGCTGCAGCGCGTCGACCGCCTGCAGCAGCAGGGTCGACTTGCCGATGCCCGGATCGCCGCCGATGAGGGTGACGCCACCGGGCACGATGCCGCCGCCGAGCACGCGGTCGAGTTCGTCGATGCCCGTGGGGGTGCGGTCGACGTCGCTGGCCTGGATCTCCGAGAGCACCGCGATCTCGCTGGTGCCGGCCAGCGCCGCGAACGGCGCGCTGAAGCGGTTGTTGGCCGGGCCGCCCCCGGCGGCCTGCGCGACCTGTTCGACGAGGGTGTTCCAGGCGCCGCAATGCGGACACTTGCCCAGCCACTTGGCGCTGGTGCCGCCGCAGGTGCTGCAGACGTAATTGGTTTTTTCCTTGGCCATCGAAGGAGTGTAGGGACCGCGAAAGACCGGCGCAGGACGGGCGCGGGCGCGCCATCGAAGCGGTCCGGACGTGGCGTAAACGCGGGGACGCCGCGTGCCGGCTTGCCGGAAAATGCCCGCCATCGCCCCATTCCCGCGATTTCCACGATTCCAACGGAGACAACCCCCCATGACCTTCACCCGCCGCCAACTGCTGCAGACCACCGGCGCCAGCGGTGCCGCCGCCCTGCTCGCCAGCATCGGCCAGATGGCTTTCGCGCAGCAGCAGCACGCGACCCTCGAGACCGCCAACATCATCACCGGCTTCGCCGCCGGCGGCACCTCCGACAACATCTGCCGGCGCCTGGCGCTCAAGCTCGCGCCCGACTTCGCCAGGACCGTGGTGGTGGAGAACCGCACCGGCGCGGGCGGCCAGATCGCGATCGGCTATGTCAAGGGCCGGCCGGCCGACGGCACGGCGATCCTGCAGACGCCGACGTCGATGCTCACGATCTATCCGCACATCTACAAGAAGCTGCCCTACGACTTCGCGACCGACCTGACGCCGGTCTCGCTGGGCTGCTCGTTCGACTTCGGCTTCGCCGTCGGCCCGTCGGTGCCAGCCAACGTGAAGACGGTGCCGGACTTCCTGGCCTGGGCCAAGGCCAATCCGGCCGGCGCCAACTTCGGCTCGCCGGCCGCGGGTTCGACGCCGCACTTCATCGGCGCGCTGCTGGGCAAGGGCGCCGGCGTCGAGCTCAAGCACGCGGCCTATCGCGGCACGCAGCCGGCGATGCTCGACCTGCTGGGCGGCAACGTCTCGGCGGTCTCCGGTCCGGTCGGCGACATCACGCAGCACCTGGCCAGCGGCAAGGTGCGCATCCTGGGTGTCTCGGGCGAGAAGCGCAGCCGCTTCGCGCCGGACGTGCCGACCTTCGGCGAGCAGGGCATCCCCGACATGGCGCACAGCGAGTGGTTCGCCTTCTTCCTGCCGGCGCGCGCCGCGCCCGAGCTGGTGGCGCGCCTGAATGCCTCGATGCGCGCCGCGCTGGCCTCGAAGGACGTGATCGACGGCCTGGGCACCTTCGGGCTGGAGGCGATGGCGTCCTCGCCCGAGGAACTCATGGCGCTGCTCAAGAAGGACACCGCCAAGTGGGGCCCGATCGTGAAGAAGGTCGGCTTCACCGCCGAGGCGTGAGCCACCCATGAAGGTCTGCATCTACGGCGCCGGCGCCATCGGTGGCTGGATCGGCGTGGCATTGGCGCGCGCCGGCCTGCCGATCGGCGTGGTGGCCCGCGGCGCGACGCTCGGCGCGCTGCGCCACGAGGGCCTGTCGCTGGTGCGCAGGGCGCCCGGTGGGGAAGGTGGCGCGACCGAGGGCGAGACGCGCGAGCGCATCGCGGTCCACGCGGTGGACGACCCGGCCGAACTCGGACCGCAGGATCTGGTCGTGATCGCGGTGAAGGCGCCGGCGCTGCTCGGCGTGGCCGAGCGCATCGCGCCGCTGCTGGGCCCCGACACCCTGGTGCTGACGGCCATGAACGGCGTGCCGTGGTGGTTCCTCGACGGCGGCTTCGGGGGCGCGCTGGCCGGCACGCGGCTGGCGGCGGTCGATCCCGACGGCGTCATCGCGACGGCGATCCCGGCGCGCCACGTGGTCGGCGGCGTGGTGCACGCGAGCTGCTCGCTCGACGCGCCGGGCGTGGTGCGGCATCACTTCGGCAACGGCCTGCTGCTGGGCGAACCCTCCGGCGTGGTGACGCCCCGCGTCGAGCGGCTCGCCGCGCTGCTGACGGCCGGCGGCATCGACGCCCGCGTGTCGCCGCGGATCCAGCAGGACGTCTGGTTCAAGCTGTGGGGCAACATGACCGTCAATCCGGTCAGCGCCCTGACCGGCGCCACCACCGACCGCATCCTGGACGACGACCTCGTGCGCGGCTTCATCTCCAGCGTCATGCGCGAGGCGCGCGAGATCGGCGCGCGCATCGGGCTGCCCATCGCCGACAGCCCGGAGGACCGCCATGCGGTGACGCGCCGGCTCGGCGCCTTCAAGACCTCGATGCTGCAGGACGTGGAAGCCGGCCGCGCCGTCGAACTCGACGCGCTGGTCGGCGCGGTGCGCGAGCTCGGCCGGCTCGCGCAGGTCGAGACGCCGTTCACCGACGCGCTGTTCGGGCTCGCCCGGTTGCAGGCGCGGCAGCGCGGGCTGTACTGATCCGGTCCCGGCCGGGCCGGTGGCGGCGCGTTCCGCGCCTCAGGCGCCGGTCGTCACCGGCACGCGCGGCGCCACGGCGCACATCAGCTCGTAGCCCACCGTGCCCGCGGCATGCGCGACCTCGTCGATGGACAGCACGGTGCCATCGGACGCCCGGCCCCACAGCGTGACCTCGCTGCCGATGCCCGGCGCGCGGGCGGCTCCGATGCCGCCGCGCGCGCGCAGCACCGGTTCGAGGTCGACCGTCACCATGTCCATGCTCACGCGGCCGACGACCCGCGTGCGCACGCCATCGACCAGCACCGGCGTGCCGGTGGGCGCATGGCGCGGGTAGCCGTCCGCATAGCCGATCGCCGCCACGCCGATGGCCATCGCCGCGTCGGCGACGAAGTTGGATCCATAGCCGACCGTCGCGCCGGGCGCGAGCGACTGCACGCCGATGAGCCGCGTCGCGAGCGTCATGCCGGGACGCAGCTGCCAGTGCGCGGCATCGTGGGCCGGGAAATCCGGCGCGCTGCCGTAGAGCACGATGCCCGGGCGCACCCAGTCCGCGCGCGTGCGGTCGGCATGGCGCAGCACGGCGGCGCTGTTGGCGATGGAGCGTTCGCCCGGCAGGTCCTGCGTGACGCGCTCGAAGATGGCCAGCGCCCCGGCCACGCCGCGCTCGTTGTCGGCATCGCTGAAGTGCGTCATGAGGGAGATCTCGTCGACCTGGGGCAGCGCGTTCAGGCGCGTCCAGGCGGCGCGGTAGCGTTCGGGCGCGAAGCCCAGCCGGTTCATGCCGGAGTTCATCTTCAGGAAGACGCGCTGCGGCACCTGCGTCTTGTGCGCGGCGAGCATGTCGATCTGCGCGTCGCAATGCACGGTGTGCCACAGGTCCAGGCGCGAGCAGAGTTCGAGATCGCGGGCCTCGAAGACGCCTTCGAGCAGCAGCACCGGGCCGCGCCAGCCGAGGGCGCGCACGCGCTCGGCCTCGGCCAGATCCAGCAGGGCGAAACCATCGGCGGCCCGGAAGGCATCGAACACGCGCTCGATGCCGTGGCCGTAGGCATCGGCCTTGACCACCGCCCACACGCGGGCATCGAGGGCCGAGCGCCGCGCCCGGTCGAGGTTGTGGCGCAATGCATCGGGATGGACGGTGGCGAGGATGGGACGCGGCACGGGGGATGACCTTTGATCGCAGTGGGCAGAACGCGTGAACTTCGACACACAACACGCAGGTTCGCTGGGGTTTTGCGCCTCATTTTGGCATTTCACCCCATGCTATAACCGCTCACGGCGCCCCAGAACGTGCGTTCTTTTTCTCCTTGGAACGCCTCTTCCACCACCCACCGAGCCAGTCCACTGGCCAGCCAGCCCATCGATGAAGCGCGGTTTCTACACCATCATGTCGGCCCAGTTCTTCTCGTCGCTGGCCGACAACGCGCTTTTCGTCGCCGCCGTCGAACTCATGCGGACCTCGGGGGCACCCGAATGGCAGCGGGCCGCGCTGGTGCCGATCTTCACGCTCTTCTATGTCGCGCTGGCGCCGCTGGTGGGCGCCTTCGCCGACGCCTTCCCCAAGGGCAAGGTCATGTTCGTCAGCAACGCCATCAAGGTGATGGGCTGCCTGATGATGCTGTTCGGCTCGCATCCGCTGCTGGCCTACGCGGTGGTCGGCCTGGGCGCGGCGGCCTATTCGCCGGCCAAGTACGGCATCCTGACCGAACTGCTGCCGGCCTCGCAGCTGGTCAAGGCCAACGGCTGGATCGAGGGCCTGACCATCGCCTCGATCATCCTGGGCATCGTGCTGGGCGGCCAGCTGGTGGGCCACGCGGTGTCGAGCCAGCTGCTGATGCTGGACTTCCCGGTCATCAGCACCGGCATCGACACCCCGCCCGAAGCCGCGATCTCGATGCTGATCTTCATCTACGCGCTGGCGGCCTGGTTCAACACCCGCATCCCGCACACCGGCGTCGAGATGCGCCCGCTGCGCGCCAACCCGCGGCACGGCATCGCGCGCAACGTCGTCGCCCTGCTGCCGGACTTCTGGCAGTGCAACATGCGTCTGTGGCGCGACAAGCTCGGCCAGATCTCGCTGGCGACGACGACGCTGTTCTGGGGCGCGGGCGGCAACCTCAAGTACATCGTGCTGGCCTGGGCCTCGCTCGCGCTGGGCTACAACACGGCGCAGGCCTCGTCGCTGACCGGCGTGGTGGCCATCGGCACGGCGGTCGGGGCCATCGTGGCCTCGATGCGCATGCGCCTGGACATGGCCACGCGCGTGATCCCGCTGGGCATCGGCATGGGGCTGCTGGTGATCGGCATGAACTTCATCGGCAACATCTGGGTGGCGGTGCCGTTCCTGATCCTGCTGGGCGGTTTCGGCGGTTTCCTGGTGGTGCCGATGAACGCCCTGCTCCAGCATCGCGGCCACAACCTGATGGGCGCGGGCCGCTCGATCGCCGTGCAGAACTTCAACGAGCAGGCCTGCATCCTGGTGCTGGGCGCGTTCTACACGGCCTGCACGGGCCTGGGCCTGTCGGCGTACACGGCGATCACCGCCTTCGGCGTCGTGGTCGCCGGCTTCATGTGGCTGATCCGCCGCTGGCACCAGAACAACCTGAAGCGCTATCCGGAAGAAGTCGAACACCTGCTGGCGATCGCCCGCAGCGACAAGCACCACTGATCCTTCCCGACCCCCGGCCGGCCCGCGGACCCCGCGCGCCATGGAGCAACGACATGAACGACACATCGACGGCCTACGACTTCGAGGCCGAGGACATCGACGGCCGACCGGTGGCGCTCGAGGCGTTCCGGGGCCGCGTCCTGCTGATCGTCAACACCGCCAGCCGGTGCGGCTTCACGCCCCAGTTCGAGGGCCTGGAGACACTGCATCGCACCTATGACGCGCGCGGCCTGACGGTGCTGGGATTCCCGTCGAACCAGTTCGGCGCGCAGGATCCGGGCAGCGATGCCGAGATCGGCGCCTTCTGCCGCCAGAACTATGGCGTGAGCTTTCCGATGATGCGCAAGGTCGACGTCAACGGCGAGCATGCGACGGCGCTCTATCGCTGGCTGACGCACGAGAAGCCGGGCCTGCTGGGCACCGAAGCCATCAAGTGGAACTTCACCAAGTTCCTGGTCGGCCGCGATGGCCGGGTGATCAAGCGCTATGCGCCGCTGGACAAGCCGGCTTCGCTCGCATACGACATCGAGGCAGCCCTGTCGATGCCCGGCGCGGACCCGACCTAGAAGCGGAAGTCCGCCGTCGCCGGCGTCCGCCCCAGTTCCACCTCGCGCTGCTGCGTCCGGCCATCGGCCATGGCCTCGACGCCATAGCGTCCGGCCGGCAGGTCGACCAGGCAGATCGGTCCGTCGGCGCGCAGTCGCAATGCGGTGGCGCCCTTGGCATCGCGGATCGTGACGCCGACATCGGCCAGGTAGGAACCATCGGCCCGGGCGAACAGCAACGACAGCGGATGCGATTTCATGGCCGCGCGCATCGCGGTCGACTCGTCGGAGCCGATGCCGCCGCAGACATGGCGCGCCGCGCCTTCGCCCCGCATCGGTGGCACCTGGGATTGCGCCGAGGCGTGGAAGCCGCCCAGGCCGAGGGCCAGGGCGAGCAGCATGGCGGCGGGACGACGGACGGCGGTGATCCGGGACGGGATCGGGCGGGTGGTGTGAGGCATGGGGTCGATGCTCGTCGACCCGACGCCCGGCCCGCGTCGCCGATGGCCCGAGACCGCGTAGGACAGCCGAAACCGGCGCCTGGCGATTCCGTCCTGCTTAGGCCAGCGCCGCGTCGAGCACCTCGACCCAGTGCCGCACCGGCGTCGCGCTGCCGCTCTGCAGGTGCGTGATGCAGCCGATGTTGGCCGAGACGATGGTGGTCGGCTGGAGCTGGTTCAGGTGGCCGAGCTTGCGGTCGCGCAGCGGATAGGCGAGTTCGGGCTGCAGCACCGAGTACGTGCCGGCGGAACCGCAGCACAGGTGGGCCTCGTTGCGGGAGACCTGGATGTCGAAGCCCAGCGCGCGCAGGTTCACCTCGACGCCGCCGCGCAGCTTCTGGCCGTGCTGCAGCGTGCAGGGGGGGTGATAGGCGACGACGCCCTGCGGCGCCCGCACGCGCGCCTTGAGCACCGGCACCAGGTCGGGCAGCAGTTCGCTCAGGTCGCGCGTGAGTTCGCTGATGCGCCGGGCCTTGTCCGCGTAGGCCGCGTCGTCCTTCAGGATGTGGCCGTAGTCGCGCACCGTGACGCCGCAGCCCGAGGCGTTCATGACGATCGCCTCGACCTCCCCGCGCTCGACGTGGGGCCACCAGGCGTCGATGTTGGCGCGCATGTGCGCCTGGCCGCCGGCATGGTCGTTGAGGTGGAACTTGACCGCGCCGCAGCAGCCGGCCCCGGAGGCGATCACGGTCTGGATGCCGGCCGCGTCGAGCACGCGCGCGGTGGCGCCGTTGATGTTGGGCATCATCGATGGCTGCACGCAGCCGGCGAGCATCAGGACCTTGCGCGCGTGCGTGGCGGTGGGCCAGCGGCCGGCATCCTGGCGCGCCGGCACCTTGGCCTTGAGCTTCTCCGGCAGCAGGCCGCGCACCGACTGGCCCAGCTTCATCGCCGGTCCGAACAGCGGCGAGGTCAATCCCTCCTTGAGCAGCCAGCGCGTGGCCTTCTCGGCCGCCGGGCGCGGCACCTTCTCGTCGACGATCTTGCGGCCGATGTCGACCAGATGGCCGTATTGCACGCCGCTCGGGCAGGTGGTCTCGCAGTTGCGGCAGGTCAGGCAGCGGTCGAGGTGCAGCTGCGTGGCGCGCGTGGGCTGCTTGCCCTCGAGCACCTGCTTCATCAGGTAGATGCGTCCGCGCGGACCGTCGAGCTCGTCGCCGAGCAGCTGGTAGGTCGGGCAGGTGGCGGTGCAGAAGCCGCAGTGCACGCACTTGCGCAGGATGGCCTCGGCTTCGCGGCCCTCGGGCGTGCCCTGGAATTCGGGAGCGAGTTCGGTTTGCATCGTGGTTTGTCTCGTGTGCTTCGGTGGAAAGACGCAAGGATCGCAGCCGCCGTGGTTCCCGTCAGGCGGAGGGGAATGGCGGCGACGGCGGAGGCGGCGGCTTGGAGGGCGACGCGGGAGGCACGGCGACCGGCGGATCGAAGGAGGGCCCGTCGGCATCCGGCGAGCGCGCCGGCACGGCGGGACGACGACGTCCTGCGACGCGCCGGCCGAGCGAGGCCAGGCGCTGGCGCAGGTAGGCCGAGCGGCGCAGGTCGCGCCGCAGCGGGGGCAGCGACAGCGCCAGCAGCAGCGCGGCCAGCGGCATCACCCAGACGAAGCCGACGTACTTGAAGCCGGCCGCGCCGACGACGCCACCGACGATGAACATGCCCAGCAGGCCGCCATGGAAGCGCAATGCCGGACGGCTGGCGCGCACGCGCTCCTCCAGCGGCGTGCCGCGCGGGTTGCGGTAGACCAGCCGTCCCAGCTCGAGGCCCAGGTCGGTGATGTGGCCGGTCATGTGGGTGGTGCGCAGCCGGCCATGCGACATGCTCGAACTCAGCGCGTTCTGCAGTCCCATGATGTAGGACAGCAGCAGCACCGTGAGCGGCACCGAGAAGGGCGTCGGCCAGGTCAGCGTGATGGCGCCCAGCAGGCCGAAGACCAGCAGCAGGCCGGCCTCCAGCAGCAGCGGCATGGCATAGGCGCTGCGCAGGTGGTGCCGCTGCGCCCAGTGGACGATCAGTGCCGTGCTGGCGGCGCCGCCCATGAAGGCCAGCAGCGCGCCGACGGCTCCCAGGATCAGCGTGCCGTGGCCCAG
>Ga0308164_10000837_pt1 | contig 41684 bp, 37 predicted proteins | sample PhyTR2_FD_201031 | JGI IMG/M metagenome (GOLD analysis project Ga0308164, IMG submission 201031) | Phyllosphere microbial communities from UC Gill Tract Community Farm, Albany, California, United States - DLSLT.R2 | ecosystem: Host-associated > Plants > Phyllosphere > Unclassified | place: USA...
CGGACGGTCTGGTCGCTGATGACCAGGGTGACGAAGTCGGACTTGCCATCCATCAGGTCGGCGATGAAGCTGGTCTTGGTGTCGACCCGGCCGCCCGAATGGCCATAGCTCAGGTCGTCGGCCACCAACGCGCCGAGCGCGGCCGGGGTCGGATCGATCATGGCGAGGCGCAGCCGCTCGGCGGCGGCGGTGACGGCGGCCGTCGCGGCCGTGGCCGTCGCGGTCGATGGCGCACCGGCCATCGGCGCTGCCGCCATCGAGGGGCGCGGCATCTGGGCGCAACCGCCCGCGGCGGCGAGCGCCAGCGCGGTGGCGGCGATGAGGATGATCTTCTTGGGCATGGTGGTCGTCTCCTGTCGTTATGGATTCTTGGGGCACGCAGTGCGTGGCACGTGGCTGGCGCGACCGCCCCGGCGGATCGGCCGGGCGGACCCGGCTTTGGATGCGGTCCGGGTCCGGATGTGGATCAGGATCAGTCGAGCCGGATGTCGGCCTGCTTGACCACCGCCGCCCAGCGCGCGCGTTCCTTGTTGAAGAACTGCTCCTCCTCCTGCGGCGTCATGGTCACGACCTCGGCGCCCTGTCCGGCCAGCCGCGAGCGGATGTCGGCCGAGCGGATGACGGCCACGAGTTCCTTGTTGAGCCGGTTGACGATGGCATCGGGCGTGCCGCGCGCCATCACGACGCCCTGCCAGGTGCCCGACTCGAAGCCGGTGACGCCCTGCTCGGCCAGCGTGGGCACGTCGCCGATCAGCGGCATGCGCGTGGCCTTGGAGACGCCCAGCACCTTGAGCCGGCCGGCCTGCACCTGCGGCAGCGTGGCGAGCATGCCGTTCATGAGCACCTGGGTCTGGCCGGAGACCGTGTCCTGGATCGCCTGCACGCCGCCCTTGTAGGGCACGTAGGTCCACTTGGCGCCGCTGGCGCGCTCCAGCGCCACGCCAGCCAGGTGCGGGGCGCTGCCCGATGCCGTGACGGCGAAGTTCAGGTCGCTGGTCTTCGACAGCGCCACCAGCTCCTTGAGGTTGCTGGCCTTGACCGAGGGATGCACCACCAGCAGGTGGGGCGAATAGGCCAGCATGGTCACGCCGCGCAGGTCCTTGGACGGGTCGAAGGACAGCCGCGTGTAGACCGACGGACTGATCGCCAGCGCGCCGACATCGCACAGCAGGATGGTGTAGCCGTCCGGCGCCGACTTGGCGACATAGTCGGCGCCGAGGTTGCCGTTGGCGCCGGGCTTGTTCTCCACCAGCACCGTCGTCTTCAATGCCTCGGCCAGGGGCTGCGAGATGGCGCGCGCGATGATGTCGGACGAGCCGCCCGGCGGATAGGGCACCACGATGCGCAGCGGCTTCGAGGGCCAGGGCGCGGGCTGGGCCAGCGTGGCGAACGGTGTCGCCAGGCAGGCGGCGGCGAGGCAGCCGGCGCCCAGATGGCGGCGGGAAAGTTTCACGGTCATGGGTGGGTCTCCTGATGAGGCTCGGGGGCCGAAAATCGACGGATCGCTTGAGTGATCAGTCATCGTATGACTTAACCGGAATGGCAGCGCAACAGGACTTTCCCTGAGCACTCAGACCTCCGGCATGGACGACCGGGCGGCCGCGACCGGCCCGGTGGCCGCATCGCCCGCCTCGCCGGTGCGCGCCGCCTGCTGCGACAGCCGCAACCGCTCGCGGCTGTTGGTCAGATGGATGCGCATCGCCGCCCGCGCCGACTCGGCATCGCGGCGCGCGATGGCGGCGTGGATCTCCTCGTGCTCGCGGTTCACGCGGCTCAGGTAGGCCTGGCCGCTCGCGTGGTCGCGGATGGCCTTGATGCGCGTGCGCGGGATGATCGTGCGGCCGAGGTGCGACAGGATGTCGGCGAAATACGGGTTGCCGGTCGACTGGGCGATCTGCAGGTGGAAGCGGAAGTCGGCCTCCACCGTGTCGTGCCCGAGCGCGACGTTGCGCTCGAATTCGTCGAGCGCCGCGCGCAGGGCCTGGAGCTGCTCGGCGCTGCGGCGCGCGGCGGCCAGCCCGGCTGCCTCGGTCTCCAGGCTGATGCGCAATTCCAGCACCGCCAGCACGTCGACCGAGGTCGCGATGTCGCCGGCGTCGAGCCGGAACACGTTGCCCGCGCGCTGGTGCAACACGAAGGTGCCGATGCCGTGGCGCGTCTCGACCAGGCCACCGGCCTGCAGCTTCGACAGCGCCTCCCGCACCACGGTCCGACTGACGCCGAAGGCCTGCATGATCTCCGATTCGGTCGGCAGCTTGTCGCCCGGACGCAGCACGGCGTCGCGGATGCGGACGCTGAAATCGTCGACCAGGCTGTGCGCCAGACCACGTCCGCGTGGCCGCCGCTGGGGGACCGACGCGACCGCCGGGGCGACCGGCGCCGCGGCTGCCGGGATGCTGGGAAGTTCTGTTGACACGCTCGCCATCGGCTCATGATAATCGTCCGAACAGTTGTATGACAACCGATAACTAACAAAAGACGACGCAGATGACCGATGCCGGCACCCCCGCTTCCTCCCAGGCTTCCCAGGATTCCCCGGCCACGGAGGCCTCCCGCGCCAGCCGTTTCCCGCGCCTGCTGCTGACCGGCGCCGCCGGCGGACTCGGCAAGGTGCTGCGGGAACGGCTGCGGCCCTTCGCCACCACCCTGCGCCTGTCGGACATCGCGGCGATGGCGCCAGCGACGCACGCGCACGAGGAGGTCGTGACCTGCGACCTCTCGGACAAGCAGGCCGTCGACGCGCTGGTGGCCGGCTGCGAGGCCATCGTCCACCTGGGCGGCATCTCGGTCGAGCGGCCGTTCGAGGAGATCATCGAAGCCAACATCCGGGGCGTCTTCAACGTCTACGAGGCGGCGCGGCGCCATGGCGTCCGGCGCGTGGTGTTCGCCAGCTCCAACCACACCATCGGCTTCTACCGGCAGGACCAGACCATCGACGCCGACGTCCGGCGCCGGCCCGATGGCTACTACGGCCTGTCGAAGTCCTTCGGCGAGGACATGGCCCAGTTCTACTTCGACCGCTGGGGCATCGAGACGGTCAGCATCCGCATCGGCTCCTCGTTCCCGGAGCCGCTCAACCGCCGCATGATGAGCACCTGGCTGAGCTACGACGACCTGACCGCGCTGATCGAGCGGGCGCTGTTCACGCCGGACGTGAAGCACACGGTGGTCTATGGCATGTCGGCCAACCGCGACGTCTGGTGGGACAACTCGCGGGCGGCCCACCTGGGCTTCGTCGCCCAGGACAGCTCGGAGCCCTTCCGCGCCAAGGTCGAGGCCCAGCCGCCCGTGGCGCCGGACGATCCGAACGCCATCTACCAGGGCGGCGCGTTCACGGCGCAGGGCCCGTTCTGATCATGGCGCACGCGACCGGCTCCATGGCCGAACTGGTGCTCGACGCCCGCTGCGCCACGGGCGAGAGCCCGGTCTGGCATGTGGCCGAACAGGCGCTCTACTGGGTCGACATCCCGGCGCGGCAGCTGCACCGGCTCGACCCCGCCACCGGCGCCCACGCGGTCTGGACCGGCGACGAGATGCTGGCCTGCATCGCGCCGCGCGCGGACCGGCCGGGCCAGTGGATCGCCGGCCAGGAGAGCGGCCTGTTCGCCATCGCGCCGCGCGACGACGGCACGCTCGCGAGCACGCTGCTGGCCAGCGCCCCGCACGCCCGGCCCGGCATGCGCTTCAACGACGGCCGCTGCGACCGCCAGGGGCGCTTCCGCGCCGGCACCATGTGCCTGGACATGGCCGCCGGGCTGGACGTCGGCCGGGTCTACCGCTATCGCGTCGACGTCAATGCCGAGGCCGCGCTGCAGCTCGAGCTGGACGCGCTCATCGTGCCCAACGGCCTGGCCTTCAGTCCCGACGGCACCACCATGTACCTGTCTGATTCGCATCCCGAGGTGCAGAAGATCTGGGCCTTCGACTACGACGTCGACACCGGCACGCCGCACGACCGGCGCCTGTTCGTCGACATGAAGCCCCTGCCGGGCCGCCCCGACGGCGCCGCCGTCGATGCCGAGGGCTGCTACTGGATCTGCGGCAACGACGCCGGCCTGGTGCATCGCTTCACGCCCGACGGCCGGCTCGACCGCTCGCTCTCCGTGCCGGTGAAGAAGCCGGCGATGTGCGCCTTCGGCGGCCCCCGGCTCGAGACGCTGTTCGTGACCTCGATCCGCCCGGGCGGCGATCTGTCCGACCAGCCGCTCGCGGGCGGCGTGTTCGCCCTCCATCCCGGGGTCGCGGGCCTGCCCGAGCCGGCCTGCGTTTTCTGAAGACAAACCCAACCACCATCCGTAGAGGAAGACAAATGAAATCCTATCGACGCACCCTCATCGCGCTGGCCGCCTGCGCCGCCGCCGCGTTCGCCAGCCTGGGCGCCCAGGCGACCGAGTTCCGCTCGGCGGACATCCACCCGGACGACTACCCGACGGTGACGGCGGTGAAGTTCATGGGCGAGCGGTTGAAGGCGCTCTCCGGGGGCAAGCACTCGATCAAGGTGTTCAACAACTCCTCGCTCGGCCAGGAGAAGGACACCATCGAGCAGACCAAGATCGGCGCGCTGCAGATGGTGCGGGTGAACATCGCGCCGATGAACAACATCTGCGCGGAGACCCAGGTGCCCACGATGCCGTTCCTGTTCCGCTCGGTGGACCACCTGCACAAGGTGCTCGACGGCCCGATCGGCGAGGAGATCCTCAGGAGCTGCGAGAAGCAGGGCTTCGTGGGGCTGGCGTTCTACGACAGCGGCGCGAGGTCGATGTTCACGGCCAAGAAGCCCGTGCGCAGCTTCGCCGACATGAAGGGCCTGAAGGTGCGGGTGCAGCAGTCGGACCTGTGGGTCTCGATGCTCGAGGCCATGGGAGCCAACGCCACGCCCATGCCCATGGGGGAGGTCTACACGGGCCTGAAGACCGGGCTGATCGACGCGGCGGAGAACAACTACCCGACCTACGAGAGCGCGCGCGCCTTCGAGGTGGCCAAGTACTACACCAAGACCGAGCACTCGATGGCCCCGGAGATGCTCTTGTTCTCCAAGCGCGCCTGGGACCGGCTCTCGCCCGAGGAACAGGGCTGGATCCGCCAGGCGGCCAAGGAGTCGGTGCCCTACATGCGCCAGCAGTGGGAGGCGCGCGAGGTGAAGTCGCTCGCCACGGTGAAGGCCGGCGGCGCGGAGATCATCGAGATCGACAAGGCGCCGTTCCAGGCGGCGATGAAGCCGGTGTACGACAAGTTCATCACCGACGACAAGCTCAAGAGCCTGGTCAAGCGGGTGCAGGACACAAAATAAGGCTCGCCCCCAGGCTTGCTCGCTGCGCGTAGCAGCGCCCACCCCCTGCCGGGGGCGACACGGGTGGACCGGCGAAGCCGGATCCACCGTGTCTCTGGCGAAGAGCGCGCCGGGCCGGCCCCATCTGCGCTCGGCCACCCATGGTCACTCATGCCTGCCCATCTCCCCCGCTGCGCGGCCGGGAGGGGGACCCAGTCACTCAGTCAACAACCAATCCATCATGTACTCCACCTTGTGCCGCGGACTCGCGCGGCTTTGCATGTGGCTGGGCATCCTCGGGCTCGTCGCGGTGATCTGCGCGGTGAGCTGGCAGGTGTTCGGCCGCTACGTCCTGAACAACACCCCCACCTGGGCGGAGAGCCTGGCGCTGCTGCTGGTGATCTACGTGACCATGTTCGGCGTGGCCGTGGGCGTGCGCGACGCCGGCCACATCGGGCTGGAGTCGCTGCTGGTGCTCGCGCCGGACTGGCTGCGCCTGAAGATGGAGTACCTCATCCACGCCCTGGTGCTGGTGTTCGGCGCCACCATGGCCTGGAACTGCGCCCTGCTGGCCGAGTCGGTGTGGAGCTACCGGCTGCCCACCCTGTGGATCTCCGAGGGCTGGAAGTACGTGCCCGCCACGATCTCCGGCGTGCTCATCGTCATGTTCTCCCTCGAACACATCATCGCGCTCGCCAAGGGCAAGGAAGTCGAGCCCGCCTGGGCTTGAACGAACCATCATGACCATCCCATTGTTGATCCTGTGCGTGTCGTTCACGCTGTTCCTGCTGCTGGGCGTGCCGGTGGCGTTCTCCATCGGGCTGTCGGCGCTCGCCACGCTCGCCTACGAAGGCCTGCCGCTGGCCGTGGGCTTCCAGCAGATGACCTCGGGCATGGGCATCTTCTCCTTCCTGGCCATCCCGTTCTTCATCTTCGCCGGCGAGCTCATGCTCTACGGCGGCATCGCCGATCGCATCGTGGACTTCGCGCGCTCGGCCGTGGGCCACGTGCGCGGCGGCCTGGGCATGTCCAACGTGGTGGCCTGCACGCTCTTCGGTGGCGTCTCGGGCTCCCCCGTGGCCGACGTCTCGGCCATGGGCGCGGTGATGATCCCGATGATGAAGAAGGAGGGCTACCACGCCGACTACGCCGTCAACGTCACCACCCACGCGGCGCTCGTCGGCGCGCTCATGCCCACCAGCCACAACCTGATCATCTATTCGCTGGCCGCCGGCGGGAAGGTCTCGATCGCCGCGCTGATCCTGGCGGCGCTGCTGCCCGCGGCCATCCTCACCATCAGCAACCTCGCCGCGGCCTACCTGGTGGCCGTCAAGCGCGGCTACCCCGCGGGCACCTTCCCCGGCTGGGCCATCGTCGCGCGGTCCTTCGCCGCCGCCCTGCCCGGGCTGTTCATCGTCGTGCTGATCCTGGGGGGCATCCTCTCGGGCATCTTCACGGCCACCGAGTCGGCCGCCGTGGCCGTGCTCTACGCGCTCGCGCTCACGGTGTTCGTCTACCGCAGCATCAAGTGGGAGCACTTCATCAAGGCGGCCTCCAAGGCCGTGCGCACCACCGGGGTCATCCTGCTGCTCATCGGCATCTCCAGCACCTTCGGCTACCTCATCAGCCTCTACGGCGTGGCCGAGCTCACCGGGCAGATGCTCTCGCAGATCACCACCACCCCGTGGCTGATCTTCCTGATGATCAACGTCATCCTGTTCGTGCTGGGCACCTTCCTGGACATGGCCGCCACCATCCTGCTGTGCACGCCCATCTTCCTGCCCATCGCCCAGCAGTACGGCATGACCTCCGTGCAGTTCGGCATCGTGCTGCTGATCAACTGCGCGCTCGGCCTGAACACGCCCCCCGTGGGCACCACGCAGTTCGTCGGCTGCGCCATCGGCGGGGTCTCCGTGGGCACCGTCATGCGCACCATCTGGCCCTTCTATGGCGCGCTGATCTTCGCCCTCGGCCTGGTCACCTTCGTGCCGGCCTTCTCCACCTGGCTGCCCAGCATGTTCATGGTGGTGAGGTAGGCGCACGGTCCGACGCGGACCGGCGCCAGCCGAACCAGGCGCCCACGGCCACGGGGGCGCCCAGCGCCACCCAGGCCACCACGTCACCCAGTCCGCCATCGCTGAACAGCGCCGAGATCAGGCCGAGCGTGGTCGACACGCCCAGCAGCAGGGGCCAGCCCCACAGCCGCCGGAACGACGACGGCGTGTGGTGGAAGTCGGGCGTCGACGATGTCCGCTTCACGTGCGCACCTTCAGGGCCGCAGCCGGCCGCGCCGAGGGCGCTGCCGCCTCGATGGACCCAGCCGACGTCCCCGATGCCCGCGCGGCGCGTGCCGCCGGCACGCCGCTGCCGCGCTTGAGCCACAGGTACAGGCCGCTGCCCAGCACGATGATGGTCGCGATGTCGAGCAGCGCCCACAGGATCTGCATCGGCAGGCCGCCATAGTCGCCGAAGTGCAACGGCTGCGACACCAGCAGCGCCGTCAGGTACCAGGGCAGCTCCGGCGCCGCCGTCACCTCCGCCGTGCGGGCATCGACGAGCACCGGCTGCAGCAGCTTGGACGTGAACGGCTCGTTGCCACGCAGGAAGAAGGTGTTGTGGTGCGGGCTGGAGAAGGCCGTGCCCGGGAAGGCGATGAACGACAGCTTGGTGTCCGGGGCGCGCGCCTGCGCCGCCTCGAGCGAACGCTGCAGCGATCCGCGCTCGGTCACCGGCACCGGCGTCTGGCCCTGGTAGGGCGCCAGCAATGCCGTCAGCTGGTCGTGCTGCCAGTACTTGATGACCAGGTCGGCCCAGGTGTTGATCATGCCGGTGCCGCCCACCACGAAGGCCCACACCAGCGTGACGATGCCCAGCAGGTTGTGCAGGTCGAGCCACTTCAGGCGTGGACGCTTCTCGCGCCGCACCGTGCCGAAGTCGAGCTTGCGCATGAAAGGCGCGTAGAGCACCGTGCCCGAGACGATCGCCACCAGCAGCAGCAATCCCATGAAGCCGAGGAACAGCTTGCCCGGCAGTCCGGCGAACAGGTCGACATGCAGCTTGAACATCACGTACATGAAGCCCTCGTCGAACTTCGGCTGCCCGAGCACCTCGCCCGTGCGCGCGTCGACCACCACCGACTTGAAGTCGTCGGTCGGCGCGGGCGTGGGCGTGAGGGTGACGAACCACAGGTTGTCGTCTTCCTCGGAATGCGAGGCGAACTGCACCACGCGGTCGGGATGCCTGGCCTTGGCCACTTCCAGCACCCGGTCGAGGCTCGCGCGCGGCGTGTCCGCCGGCATCGTCGGCGCCTCGACCTCGGTGCCCAGCAGGTGCCCGATCTCGTGGTGGAAGATCAGCGGCAGGCCGGTCAGGCACAGCAGCAGCATGAACACGGTGCAGACCAGGCTGCTCCACTTGTGGACCCAGGCCCAGGTCTTGATCGTCTTGCTGTTCATCGGAGTCATCGTTGTCGTCCCGCAGGCATCGAGGAAGGAAGGGCATGACGGAAGCGGCAGGCCGCGCTCGCGGCCAGGGAGCCGATGCTCCCGCGCGCCGCTGCCGCCACATCGGCCCGCACCTCCGGCAGGGCCATGCCCGGTCCACCGTCGTCGACCCGCTTAATGAGAAAGATTCGCATTCTATGGGCCAACCGGCGACATGCGACATGCCCCCCGGGCATTGGCAGGGATTTGGCGGCGCAATGGTGGGATGCCGTCATGACGGCGGCGACGCGTCCCGGGCGGCAGGCGGCGCCGCCGGTGCGTCAACTCGCGCGGCGGGCGGACTGCTCGGGCTCGGCGCCGGGATGGGCCAGCACGCGATCGATGCGGCGGCCGTCGAGCGCCACGACCTCGAAGGTCCAACCGGCGCATTCCACGCGTTCGCCCACGACGGGCAACTCGCCCGACACCGCCATCAGCAGGCCGGCCAGCGTGTTGTAGCGCCCGCGCTCCTCGTCGGGCAGCTCGCGGATCGCCAGCCGCGCGCGCAGCTCCGACACCGGCATCAAGCCATCGAGCTCCCAGGCGCCATCGGTCTCGCGCTGGCGCGCCCAGGCATCGGTGACGGCATGCGGCTGCAGCTCGCCGGTGATGGCCTCGAGCAGGTCGCGCGGCGCCATCAGCCCCTGCACGACGCCATATTCGTCGACCACGAACACCAGGCGACCGGCCCGGGTGCGGAACTGTTCGAGCAGTTCCATGCCGGTCAGTGTCTCCGGCACGAAGAACGCCGGCTCGGCGACGGCCTCGATGGTGCCCTCGTGCTGCGGCCCCAGGCGCAGCAGGTGCGCGACGCTGATCACGCCGACCACGTCGTCGAGCGAACCGCGGCAGACCGGATACCAGGAGTGCACCAGGTCGAGCGCGCCGGCATCGGCCACCTTCTGCAGGCTGGTGGCCACGGTGCCGGCGGCGTCGAGCCATTCGATGTCGGCGCGCGGCACCATCAGCGAGCTCAGCCGCCGGTCGTCGAGGTGGAACACGTTGCGCACCATCTGGTGCTCGTGCATCTCGATGACGCCGGCATCGACGCCCTCCTCCAGGCTGGCCGAGATCTCCTCCTCGGTCACGGTGCGCGCCGCGTTGGCATCGATGCGCAGCAGCTTGAGCATGGCCGCCGTGGCGCCCGACAGCAGCAGCACGAAGGGCTTGGCGCCAGTGGCCAGCCCGCGCATCGGGCGCGAGACGAAGCGCGCCACCGGCTCGGGATAGAGCTGGCCGATGCGCTTGGGCACCAGCTCACCGAAGATGATCGTGAAGAAGGTGATGCACGTCACCACCAGGGCCGTGGAAGCGATGCTGGCCGTGCCCGCTCCCAGGCCGAGGCTGTGCTCCATCCACACCGCCAGCGGCGTCGCGAAGGCCGCCTCGCCCACGATGCCGCTGAGCATGCCGATCGACGTGATGCCGATCTGCACGGTCGAGAGGAACTGGGTCGGGTCCTCCATCAGCTTCAGGGCGGCCTGCGCGCCGGTGTCCCCGGTCTCGGCCAGTGCCGCGAGCCGCGCGCGCCGGCTGGTGGAAAGGGCCATTTCGGACATCGCGAACAACGCATTGAGCGTCGTCAGCAAGGCCAGCAGGAAAACATCCATGAACGAAGGGGAGAATGGGAACATGGCACTTTACTTGATCGGCGACGTGCAGGGCTGCGACGATGCCCTGGGCCGCCTGCTGGACCACATCGACTTCTCCCCCAGCCGCGACAACCTGGTGCTGCTGGGCGACCTCGTCAACCGGGGCCCGGCATCGGCCGCCGTGCTGCGCCGCGTGCAGCGCCTGGGCGCCGCGGCGCGCAGCCTGCTGGGCAATCACGACCTGCACCTGCTGGGCGTGGCCCACGGCGCCCGCAAGTCCGGCCGCAAGGACACCCTCGACGGGATCCTCGAGGCCCCCGACCGCGCGGCCCTGCTCGACTGGCTGCGCCACCAGCACCTGGCATTGCACCAGGTCATCGGCGGACGCGATCTGCTGATGGTGCATGCCGGCGTGCTGCCGCAATGGGACGTCGGTCTCGCGCTGGCGCTGGCGGCCGAGGTCGAGGCCGTGCTGCGCGGCCCGGACCCGGGCGCTTTCGTGCGCGGCATGTATGGCAACCAGCCGGACCGCTGGAGCGAGGCGCTGACCGGCGACGCGCGCCTGCGCGCCATCGTCAACGGCCTCACGCGACTGCGCTTCTGCACGGCCGACGGCGTGATGGATTTCGATGCCAAGGATGGCGCCGCCGAGCCGCCGGCGGGCTTCATGCCGTGGTTCGACGTGCCCGGGCGCCTAACGGCCGGGGCCACCGTGGCCTTCGGTCACTGGTCGACATTGGGCTGGATCGCGCGTCCCGACCTGCTGTCCACCGACACCGGTTGCGTCTGGGGCGGCTGCCTCAGCACCGCGCGCATCGGCGCGACGCTGGACGCGTGCGAGCACATCGAGGTGCGCTGCGCGCAATCCCAGACGCCGGGCGGCTGAGGAACGCGGCGATGGCGCCGGCGAGCGCTCCGCGCCGCCGGCCGCGCGACCTCAGTTCGTCTGGCTGCTGTCGGCTTCCGTGGCCGGAGGCGCCGCCTGCGGCTCGGGCGCGCGGGGCTCGGCGGCCTTGAACAGCGCCGCGACCTTGCGGCGCGGCTTGATGTTGGCGGAGATCCCGCGCGCGGCCGGCGCCGCCTTGGCCGAGGCCTCCCAGGCCGGCTGCGCATCGAGCGGCGGCGGCTCGTAGGGCTTCTCGAAGAACGGATCGCGCGAGGCCGACGAGCCGCCCCGGAACGACCGCCCACCACCGGTGCGCGGCGCGGCGCGCTCGCGCGGCGGCGGGGCCTCGGTCAATGTGTCGAGCACGTCGCGCCCGTCGCCGGTCTCGCCCTCCTCGCGCCAGTGGCGGCGGCCGTCGTTGATGCGGCCGCGCGGACGATCCTCCTCGAACTCCATCGCCTCGAGCTCGATCGGCTTCTTGATCAGCTTCTCGATGTCGGCCACCAGGCGGGCGTCGTTGCCGCCGCTCGCGAAGCTCACCGCCAGGCCCGACGCGCCGGCGCGACCGGTGCGGCCGATGCGGTGCACATAGTCCTCGGCGTTGAACGGGATGTCGAAGTTGAACACCGCCGGCACGTCCTTGATGTCCAGGCCGCGCGCCGCGACGTCGGTGCACACCAGCAGGTCGACCTCGCCCTTCTTGAAGGCGTCGAGCGCCTTCAGGCGCTCGTCCTGACTCTTGTCGCCATGCAGCGCCGTGGTCTTCATGCCCTCGCGTTCGAGCGAGCGCGCCAGGCGCGCGCAGCCGAGCTTGCTGTTGACGAAGACGAAGGCCTGCGTGATGCCGCGCTGGCGCACGATCTGCTTGAGCGCGCGGCGCTTGTCGTCGTCGCCGACGCTGAAGAAGCGCTGCTCGACGGTGGAGGCGGTCTCGTTGGGCCGCGCCACCTCGATGGTGACCGGGTTCTGCAGGTAGCTGCCGGCCAGGCGCTTGATCTCGGGCGAGAAGGTGGCCGAGAACAGCAGGGTCGTGCGCTGCTTGGGCAGGTAGCTCAGGATGCGCTGCAGGTCGGGCAGGAAACCGATGTCGAGCATGCGGTCGGCCTCGTCGAGCACCACGTACTCGACCTGGTTGAGCACCGCGTTCTTGGCCTCGATGTGGTCGAGCAGCCGGCCGGGCGTGGCGACCAGCACCTCGACGCCCTTCTTGAGCTCCAGGGTCTGGGGCTTCATGTCCATGCCGCCGAACACCACCGCGCTGCGCAGGTTGGTGTACTTGGCATAGAGCTTGACCTGTTGCGCGACCTGGTCGGCGAGTTCACGCGTCGGCAGCAGCACCAGGGCCCGCACCGGATGGCGGGCCGGCGACATCGAGGCGTTCTCGTGCTTGAGCATCCGCTGCAGCAATGGCAGCGAGAAGGCCGCCGTCTTGCCGGTGCCGGTCTGCGCGGCGCCCATCACGTCCTGCCCGGACAGCACCACCGGGATGGCCTGCTCCTGGATGGGAGTCATGGTTTCGTAGCCCATTTCGGCCACGGCGCGCGCCAGCGGTTCGGCCAGCGAGAGATTGGAAAAAGAGCTTGTCATGAAGCCCTCTATTGTGGCATCCGTCGATGCCGACCCTCATCGCAACGCAGTTTCAGAGGCTTTGGGTGGAAAACGTGTCGCAGGATTTGATGTCGCCGCTCTGGTAGCCGTTGCCGAACCAGCGCTGCCGCTGGGCGCTGGAGCCATGCGTGAAGCTGTCGGGCACCACCGCCCGGCCGGCCGAGCGCTGCAGGGCGTCGTCGCCGATCTTGCGGGCCGCGTTCATGGCGGCCTCGATGTCGCCCGGGTCGAGCCACTGCTTGGATTGCTGCGAGTGGTGCGCCCAGACGCCGGCGAAGCAGTCGGCCTGCAGCTCGACGCGCACGCTCATGGCGTTGTTCTGGGTCTGGCTCATGCGCGAGCGCGCGGCATCGACCTTGCCGGTGATGCCGAGCTCGTCCTGCACGTGGTGGCCGACCTCGTGCGCGATCACGTAGGCCTGCGCGAACTCGCCCGGCGCGCCGAGCTGGTTCTTCAGGGTGTCGTAGAAGCCGAGGTCGATGTAGACCTTCTTGTCGCCCGGGCAGTAGAACGGTCCCATGGCGGCCTCGCCGGTGCCGCAGGCGGTGGGCGTCATGCCACGGAACAGCACCAGCCGGGGTGCCTGGTAGGTGCCGCCGTTGCGCCTGAAGATGTCGCTCCAGACCACCTCGGTGTTCTTCAGCACGGTCGAGACGAAGGCCGCCTCGCGGTCATTGGCCGGCGGCTTGGGCGCCGGGCCCTGCTGCACTTGGGCCTGCTCGCCACCGCCGCCGCTCAGCAGGCCGAGCATGGTCAGGGGATTGATGCCGAAGATCCAGCCGGCGACCAGCGCCACCGCCACGGTGCCGATGCCCACGCTGCGCCCGCCGATCGGGAAACCCCCGCCACCGCCGCCACTGCGCCGGTCCTCGACGTTGTCCGACTGCTCGTTGCCTTCCCATTTCATGCCCGAATCTCCTTGTCGCTCGTCAGGAGCGCGGCGCCCGATGATGCGCCAGAACCTCCGGCGCGGCGGCTGCCCGTGGCGCCAGCCCGTGTAGGAAGGGGCCGATTGCGGCGACCCCGGAACGACCGGCTCAGGCCCGCGGCAGCGTGACGCCGCGCTGACCCTGGTACTTGCCGCCGCGGTCCTTGTAGCTGACCTCGCAGACCTCGTCGCTCTCGAAGAACAGCACCTGCGCGCAGCCCTCGCCGGCATAGATCTTGGCCGGCAGCGGCGTGGTGTTGCTGAACTCCAGCGTCACGTAGCCTTCCCACTCGGGCTCGAACGGGGTGACGTTGACGATGATGCCGCAGCGGGCATAGGTGCTCTTGCCCAGGCAGATGGTCAGCACGTTGCGCGGGATGCGGAAGTACTCGACCGTGCGGGCCAGCGCGAAGCTGTTGGGCGGGATGATGCAGCTGTCGCCATGGAAGTCGACGAAGCTCTTCTCGTCGAAGTTCTTGGGATCGACCACCGTGCTGTGGATGTTGGTGAAGACCTTGAATTCGGGCGCGCAGCGGATGTCGTAGCCATAGCTCGACGTGCCGTAGCTGATGATCTTGTGGCCGTCCTGCTCGCGCACCTGGCCGGGCTCGAAGGGCTCGATCATGCCGTGCTGCTCGGCCATGCGCCGGATCCATTTGTCGCTCTTAATGCTCATCTCGCCCCCAGTCTTCGCGCACTGCGTGTCGCTTCGCCAACCCCCTGCCGGGGGCAACACCAGCGGCCCGGCGGAGCCGGTTCCGCGGTGTTCCTCGAAAGGAATCCGCCGCGCGCTGGGGCGGGGATTGTTGCATGGGCGAGCCGTTGCCCTGCCCGTGGCCGAGGCTCAGCCGGCCTGCGAAATCACGGTGCGTTCGATCAGGCGGTCGTCGCCCAGCACGATCATGGAGAACAGGAGTTCTTCGAGGTTCTGCGCCAGCGCGGTCTTGCGCGCGAGCAGCGGCGTGGCCCGGGGGTCGATGACGAGGAAGTCGGCCTCGCAGCCGGGCTGCAGGTTGCCGACGACGCCTTCGAGACCCAGCGCCCGTGCCGCGCCGCCGGTGTGGCGCCACCAGAGCTGCGACGGCGGGATGCTCACGCCCGGCTTGGTCTGCCCCTCGCGGCCGACGTAGTAGGCCGCCATCATGGTGGTGAAGGGACTGAAGCTGGTGCCGCCGCCGACGTCGCTGGCCAGGCCGTAGCGCATGCCGATGCGGTCGGCGCCCTCGACGTCGAAGAAGCCGCTGCCCAGGAACAGGTTGCTCGTCGGGCTGACGGCGGCGGCGGTGCCGGTCTCGCGCATCAGGCGGCGGTCGTCGTCGTCGAAGTGGATGCAGTGGGCATACACGGCGCGCTCGCGCATCAGCCCGAAGCCGCGGTAGACGTCGAGGTAGGAGCGGGCCTGCGGGAACAGCTCGCGCGCCCACTTCACCTCGTCCTTGTTCTCGGAGACGTGGGAGTGGATCCAGGTGTCGGGGTACTTCGCCGCCAGTTCGCCGGCGCCCTGCAGCTGCGCCTCGGTGCTGGTCGGGGCGAAACGCGGCGTGATGGCATAGCCCAGGCGGTCGACGTCGTGCCAGCGGCGGATCAGGTCCTCGGTGTCGCTCAGGCTGCGCACGGTCTCGTCGCGCACGCCATCGGGCGAGTGGCGGTCCTGCAGCACCTTGCCGCTGATCATGCGCAGGCCCCGGCGCCGCGCCGAGGCGAAGAAGGCATCGACCGAGGCCACGTGCGAGGTCGCGAAGGTCAGCGCGGTGGTGACGCCGTTTCGCATCAGCTCGTCGAAGAACACCTCGGCCACCTCGGCGGCGTGCGCCGGGTCGGCGAAGCGGCTCTCGGCCGGGAAGGTGTAGTTCTCCAGCCAGGGCAGCAGGCCCTCGGAGGGCGCGCCGATGATGTCGGTCTGCGGGAAATGGATGTGCATGTCGATGAAGCCGGGCGCCAGGATGCGGCCCGGCCAGTGCGTGACATGGGCATCGGCATGGCGCGGCGCGAGGCTGGCGTGGTCACCGGCGTCGACGACGCGCCAGCGGCCCTCGGCATCGGGCGCGACGACCAGCAGGCCGTCCTCGTCGAACAGGGCACGGCCGTCGCCGTCGAAGCGCAGGAGAGAGGCGCGGTAGGCTTTTTTCATCGTGCGGAGAGCCTAGCGCAAGGCGTGCCAGGGCCGATGCGCGAAACCGTATGAGGCTCATGGCCGGCGCGGCCCCTCGCCGCGCCACACCGCGCCGCCTCAGGACGCCGGAGTCGCGCCCTCGTCCGCCAACCGCCCCGTCACCAGCCGCAGCACCCGGTCGCAGCGCCGGGCCAGCATCTCGTCGTGCGTGACCATGACGAAGGCGGTGCCGTGGCGGCGGGCCAGGTCGATCATCAGCGCGAAGACGCCATCGGCGGTCTTGCGGTCGAGGTTGCCGGTGGGCTCGTCGGCCAGCACGCAGTCGGGCTGGGTGACCAGGGCGCGCGCGATGGCCACGCGCTGGCGCTCGCCGCCCGACAGCTCGGCCGGCCGGTGGTGCAGGCGCTCGCCCAGGCCGACCGCCGTCAGCATGCGGGTGGCGGTGTCGACGGCCTCGGCCGGCGGCGCGCGCCGGATCTTCAATGGCATGGCGACGTTGTCGAGCGCGCTGAATTCGGGCAGCAGGTGGTGGAACTGGTAGACGAAACCCAGGTGCCGGTTGCGCAGCCGGCCCTGCTCGGCGGCATCGGCATGCGCGATGTTGCGCCCGTGCAGCTCGACGCTGCCGGCGCTCGGCGCGTCCAGGCCACCCATCAGGTGCAGCAGCGTGCTCTTGCCCGAGCCCGACGAGCCGACGATGGCCAGCGTCTCGCCCGCGCGCACGTCGAGGTCGACGCCATGCAGCACCGTGAGGTCGATGCGGCCCTCGCTGAAGCGCTTGGTCAGGCCGCGCACGCGCAGCACGACCTCGGGGGCAACGCCGGCGGCGCCGGATGCGGGGGCCACGTCACTCATAGCGCAGCGCCTCCGCCGGATTGACGCGGCTGGCGCGCCAGCTCGGATACAGCGTGGCGGCGAAGGCCAGCGCGAGCGAGATCAGGGTGATGGGCATGATGTCGGAGCGCTGCGGATCGCTCGGCATGCGGCTGATGAGGTAGATGTCCTTGGGCAGGAAGTTGGCGTGGAACAGGCGCTCCAGCGCCGGCACGATGACGTCGATGTTGTAGGCGATGCCCAGGCCCAGCAGCAGCCCGCCCAGGGTGCCGATGACGCCCACCATCGCGCCCTGGACCACGAAGATGCCCATGATGCTCTTCGGGCTGGCGCCGAGCGTGCGCAGGATGGCGATGTCGGCGCGCTTGTCGGTCACGGTCATCACCAGGGTCGAGACCAGGTTGAAGGCGGCCACCGCCACGATCAGGGTCAGGATGATGAACATCATGCGTTTCTCGACCTGCACGGCCGCGAACCAGGTCTTGTTCTGGCGCGTCCAGTCGCGGATGAGGAAGGAGCCCGGCAGCGTGGTGGCCAGCTCGTCGGCGACCTCGCGGGCGCGGTTGAGGTCCCTGAGCTTGATGCGGATGCCGCTCGGCCCGTCGAGCCGGAAGACGCGCGCGGCGTCCTCCACATGCACCATCGCCAGTGCCGAGTCGTACTCGTAGTGGCCCGAATCGAAGGTGCCCACCACCGTGAACTGCTTCAGGCGCGGCACCACGCCGGCCGGCGTCACCTGCCCGCCCGGCGCCACCAGCGTGACCTGGTCGCCGGCGCGCACGAACAGCGAGCGCGCCAGTTCCCCGCCCAGCACGATGCCGAACTCGCCCGGCACCAGCTTGGCCAGCACGCCCTGCTGCGCGGTGCTGGCGAAGTCGGTCACCTGCGGCTCCAGCACCGGGTCGATGCCGCGCACCAGCGTGCCCTTCATGTCCTCGCCGCGCGCGATCAGGGCCTGGGTGGCGATGAAGGGCGCCACGCCGGTCACCTCCGGGTTGCGGCGCGCGCCGGCCATGATGGCGTCGAGATCGGCCAGCGACTGGCCGTCGCGCGAGAAGATCTCGATGTGCGAGACCACGCCCAGCATGCGGTCGCGCACTTCCTTCTGGAAGCCGTTCATGACGCTCAGGACGATGATGAGCGCGGCCACGCCGAGCCCGATGCCGAGCATCGAGACGCCGGAGATGAAGGAGATGAAGCCGTTGCGCCGCGTGGCCCGGCCGGCCCGCGTGTAGCGCCAGCCGAGCTGCAGTTCGTAGGGAAGGGGCATAGGGTCCGAATTGTGGCATCGCCCCCGCTGCCCCTCGCCGCGCAACGACAATGCCCCGATGGCCGAACCCACCCCCTCCCGACATCTCCTGATCCCCTTCGCCGGCCGCTCCTCGCCGGCCTGCCTCGCCGCGCTCTCCGGACTGCGGCTGCCCAACCTGGACGCCCTGCTGGCCCGCCTGTCGCTGGCCTACGACGACACGCAGGCCGCGACCACGCTGTCGCCACCGCACGAGCGCGCCCTGGCCCGCTCGCTGGGCATCGAGGCCCACGACGGCCTGATCCCCTGGGCCGCCAGCGAGGCGCAGAAGAACGGCCTGACCCGCGCCGGCGCCGCCGAGCCCTGGGGCCTGCTCACGCTGTGCCACTGGGAAGTGGCGATCGACGAGGTGCTGCTGGAGGATCCGGCCGGCATCGAGATCGACGAGGGCGAGTCGCAGGCCCTGCTCGAGGCGGCGCGGCCGCTGTTCCAGAGCGAGGGCATCGCCTTGCGTGGCTCGGCCGTGCCGGGGCGCTGGCTGGCCCGCAGCGAGCTCTTCCGCGCCCTGCCGACCGCCTCGCTCGACCGCGTCGCCGGGCAGGCCATCTCCGAGTGGGCGCCGCTGTCGGACGCGTTGCGCCCGGTGCGCAAGCTGCAGAACGAGATGCAGATGCTGCTCTACACCCAGCGCGTGAACGACGAGCGCGCCCTGCGCGGCGCGCGCTCGATCAATGCCTTCTGGCTCAGCGGCACCGGCGCCCTGCCCAAGTCGGCCCTGGTGACCGAGCTGCCGGCGCCGACCGTGATCGACACCCTGCGCGCGCCCGCGCTGGCCGACGATGCCGCCGGCTGGGCCGCCAGCTGGCAGGCGCTGGACGCCGGCCCGATCGCCGCCCTGCGCGCCGAGGACGCGCGCGGCGCGGCGGTCGCCCTGACCCTGTGCGGCGATCGCGCGGCGCGGCGCTTCGTGCCGCAGCGGCGCGGCGCCGGCACCTTCCTGCGCGGGCTGCTGCGCCGGCCCCAGGCCGCCGTCGTGCTGCAGGACCTGTGACATGAGGATCGTCGAACGCGACGCCCCGCCGCGCAGCGTGTGGGCGCTCGAACAGGCCGGCGTGCATCCCCTGCTGGCGCGCCTGTACGCGGCGCGCGGCGTCCTGGGCAAGGACGAGCTCGACGACGGCCTGGCCTTGCTGCTGCCGCCCGCCGCGCTGCGCGGCACCGGCGCCGCCGCCGTGCTGCTGGCCGATGCCATCGCCGCCGACCGGCGACTGTGCGTGGTGGCCGACTACGACTGCGACGGCGCCACCGCCTGCGCCGTCGCCGTGCGCGGCCTGCGGCTGCTGGGCGCGAAGCACGTCACCTACCTGGTGCCCGACCGCGTGGTCGACGGCTATGGCCTGACGCCGCCGATCTCCGAGCGCGTGGCCGATGGCGGCGCCGACATGCTGGTCACGGTGGACAACGGCATCGCCAGCGTCGAGGGCGTGGCGACGGCGCGCGCGCGCGGCCTGCAGGTGCTGGTGACCGACCACCACCTGCCCGGCCCGGTGCTGCCCGAGGCCGACGTGCTGGTGAACCCGAACCAGCCGGACTGCGATTTCCCGAGCAAGAGCATCGCCGGCGTCGGCGTCATGTTCTACGTGCTGCTGGCGCTGCGCTCCGAGCTGCGCGCGCGCGGCGTCTTCGACACCGCCAGCCAGCCCCGGCTCGACGCGCTGCTGCCGCTGGTGGCGCTGGGCACGGTGGCCGACGTGGTGAAGCTCGATGCCAACAACCGCCGCCTGGTGGCGCAGGGCCTGCGCCGCATCCGCGCCGGCGCCCTGCCGGTCGGGCTGTCGGCGCTGTTCCGCGTCGCCGGGCGCCAGGCGGCCAGCGCCACCACCTTCGACTTCGGCTTCGCGCTCGGCCCGCGCATCAATGCCGCCGGCCGGCTGGCCGACATGACGTTGGGCATCGAGTGCCTGCTGACCGACGATCCGGCGCGCGCCGACGAACTCGCCCGCCTGCTCGACGGCATCAACCGCGAGCGCCGCAGCATCGAGGGCGGCATGCGCGAGCAGGCGCTGCTGCTGGCGGAATCGCTGTTCGCCCCGGCGGTGGCGGGCGACGGCGACGGCGACGGCGACGGCGCGGCCACGGACCCGGTCGCCGAACCGCGGGCGAGCGGCGCCGGGCCCGATCCGCACGGGGGCACCCCGGCGGCGATCAGCGTCTTCGATCCTGCCTTCCACGAGGGCGTGGTGGGCATCGTCGCCTCGCGCATCAAGGAGCGCTTCCACCGTCCGACCTTCGTCTTCGCGGCCAGCGCGGCGCCGGGCAAGTCGCACGAGATCAAGGGCTCGGGCCGCTCGATCCCGGGCTTCCACCTGCGCGACGCGCTCGACCTGGTGGCCAAGCGTCATCCGGGCGTGCTGCTGCGCTTCGGCGGCCATGCCATGGCGGCCGGCTGCACGGTCGCTCGCGAGCACTTCGGGACCTTCGAACGCGCATTGGCGCAGGTCGCGCGCGAATGGCTCGATGCCGCGACCCTGACGCGCCAGCTCGACACCGACGGCCCGATCGCGCCGGAGTACATGCGGGTCGATCTGGTCGACACCTTGCATCGCGAGGTCTGGGGCCAGGGCTTCGCGCCACCGACCTTCAGCGACGAGGTCGAGGTGCTGTCGCAGCGGCTGGTGGGCGAGAAGCACCTGGCGGTCAAGCTGCGCCATCGCGGCCGGCCGGTCGACGGCATCTGGTTCGGCCACACCGAGCCATTGCCGCCACGCGCGACGCTGGCCTTCCGGCTCGATGCCGACGAGTGGCAGGGCGTGCGGCGGGTGCGTTTCCTGATCGAGGGCATGCAATCCGACTGACAGGTCGTCGGACGGACACCGACAGGCGGGGGGTTCGGAACTGAGGGCGCCGGGTCAGCCGAATGGACTACGCGCGACTCCCAGGAGTGGGCCTACAAAGTCTTCCATCCATCCCAACTACGGAGTTTTTCCCATGGCTACCCCAGGTTCGAATAAAGACACCAAGAAGACGACCGAAGGTCTCACCGCCGGTGACCCCAATGCGGTCAAGCCCGATCTGGACCAGCCCAGCCACGAGACGCAGAAGTACGGCGAGATCGTCAAGCTGCCCAACGGCCTGTCCGAGCAGGCCTGCAAGACCAGCGTGGCATTGCTCAACCAGTGCCTGGCCGACACCATCACGCTGCGCGACATGTACAAGAAGCACCACTGGCAGGTCGTCGGCCCGACGTTCAACCAGCTGCACCTGATGTACGACCAGCACTTCGAAGGACAGGTGCTGCTGGTCGACATCCTGGCCGAGCGCATCCAGCTGCTGGGCGGCATCGCGCTGGCCATGGCCGCCGACATCGCCGAGACCACCCGCATCCCGCGCCCCCCGCGGGGTCGCGAACCGGCCGCCGTGCAGATCCGCCGTCTGGCCGAAGCGCACGAGCTGATCATCAAGCAGGCCCGCGAAGCCGCCGACAAGGTCGACGAGGTGGGTGATCCGGGCAGCAACGACGTGTTCGTGAGCAACGTGCTGCGCACCAACGAGCTGCAGGTCTGGTTCCTGACCGAGCACCTGGTCGCCGCCTCGCCCGTGACGTCCTGATCGATCGGCGCCGCGAGGCGCCGTCGAGGATTCACCCGCCCGCGCGGACTCCGGTCCGCCGCGGGCTTCAGCGCGTCTGCAGGGCGCGGATGCGCTGCATCGCCACGCCCGCGGCGGCCGTGCGTGTCTCCACGCCCAGCTTCACATAAACGCGCTCCAGGTGCTTCTTCACGGTCGCCGGGCTGCTGCCGACGATCTCGCCGATGTCGCGGTTGGTCTTGCCCTTGACGACCCAGTAGAGCACCTCGGCCTCGCGCGCGGTCAGCTTCAGGCTCAGGCTCATGGCCTCGATGACACCGGTGTCCGAGGTCTCCCGCATGATGACCAGCCAGTCGTCGCCCGCGTCGTCGTGCCCGGTCTGCTGGTGCAGGCGCAGGGTCAGGGTGCGCGCGCCGAGCGCGATGTCGAGCGCCGGCGGTTCGATGCCGCGTTCCTGCGCCGCCGGCAGGTGGCGCCGCAGCCAGTCCAGCAGCACGGCCGGCGCCTGCGGCGCGTGGGTGCCGCAATAGCGCAGCAGCAGGTCGCGCGCCAGCACGGTCTGCCAGATGATCCGGCCTTCGGGCAGGCGCACCGTGGCGCTGGCATAGCCGAAGGCATCGAGCGCGTTGCGCGCCTGACCGGCCTGCTGCGCCTCCTGCCGCGCGCGCCGCGCGCCCTGCAGGTGCACGTTCATGCGCGCCAGCACCTCCTTGGGCTTGATCGGCTTGGTAACGTAGTCGACGCCGCCCGCCTCCAGGGCCGCGACCAGGTGCTCGGTCTCGGTCAACCCGGTCATGAAGACGATGGGGATGTGCGCGGTGGCGGCATCGGCCTTCAGGCGGCGCGCGACCTCGAAGCCATCCATGCCGGGCATCAGCGCGTCGAGCAGCACGATGTCCGGCCGCGCCTGCACCGCGCGCGCCAGCGCCGCCGCGCCGCTGGTGGCGATCAGCACGGTGTAGCCGGATTCGTCCAGCGCGTCGTGCAGCACCGCGAGGTTGTCGGGCACGTCGTCGACGATCAGCACCAGGTCGCCCTGGGCGGCGAGCGCGCGGGCGGGAGCCGGCGGGACCGGCAGGGGCGGGGCGTCGTTCACGTGTCCATCGCCTCGAAGCGGAACTGGCGCGCGAGCACGCGCTGGGTGGCCGTCCAGGCGGCGCATTCGGGCATGGCGAGGTCGATGGCGTCGAGCTGGTTCATCACGCCTCGAAAGTAACCCAGTCCAACGGCCTCGCGCAACGCGGCGAGCTGCGCCGGCGCCGGCCGCACGAGTCGCGCCGCCACCGGCGCCGGGACGGTGGCATCCGCCGCCTCCACCGGGGTCTCGCTCCATTGCAGGGCGAGCCGGCGGCCCAGCCAGTCGACCAGTTCGCTGTGGCGCACCGGCTTGACGAAGAAGTCCTCCGGCGCGATGCCGACGTCGTTGTCCAGCCGCTTGTCGAAGGCGTTGGCCGAGACCACCGCGACATGCGCCGGCGCCAGGCCGGGCGCGAAGCGATGCGCCCGGCGCAGCGTCTCCCAGCCGTCGATGCCGGGCATGGCCAGGTCGACGAACATGGCGTCGGGCCGGAAGCCGGCGGCGAGCAGATCGAGCGCATCGTGCCCGCTGGCGGCCGTGCGCAACTCGAAGCCGAGCGGCTCCAGCACCCGCACCAGCAATTCGCGGTCGGCCTCCTCGTTGTCGACCACCAGCACGCGGCGGCGCGCTCCGGCATAGCCGCGCCGGGGCCGGCGCGCGGCGGCCGGCGCCGCCACCGGCGTGGCGGACGTGGCCTCGGCGTGGATGCGCGGCAGGAACAGCCGGACCCGGAACACTGAGCCCGCGCCCGGCGTGCTGCGCACCGACATCTCGCCACCCATCAGGTCGGTCAGCATCTTGGCGATGGTCAGGCCCAGGCCGGCGCCCGGCGCGCGCGGGCCGCCACCACCGCCGCCGGTCGCATCGCCGCGCGCGAAGGGCTCGAAGATGCGCTCGATCTCGCGCGCCGACATGCCCGGTCCGGTGTCCTCGATCTCCAGCACCGCGAACTCGCGCGCATAGCGCAGTCGCAGCACGACGCGGCCGGCGGCCGTGAACTTGATGGCGTTGCCCAGCAGGTTGATCAGGATCTGGCGCACGCGCTTCTCGTCGGCGCGCACCGCCTCCGGCAATTCGCCGGCGGGCTGGTAGCTGAAGGCCAGGCCCTTCTCGGCCGCCTCCAGCTCGAACATGTCGGCCAGTTCGCGCATCGTCTCGGCGAAGCGCATCGGCCGCGCCTGCAGCGTGAGCTTGCCGGCCTCGATGTGGGCGATGTCGAGCGTGCCCTCGATCAGGGAGAGCAGGTGCTCGCCGCCGCGCTGGATCACGGCCACGGCCTGCCGGCGGTGCGGCGGCACGGCGGCGTCGTCGCCCATCAGCTGCGCGTAGCCCAGGATGCTGTTGAGCGGCGTGCGCAGCTCGTGGCTGATGGCGCTGATGTAGCGGCTCTTGGCCTGGTTGGCGTGATCGGCCGCGCGCCGGGCCTCGTCGGCGGCGTGCTTGGCCTGCTCGGCGACGTGGCGGGCCTCGTCGGCATGCTGCTTGGCGGCCTGCAGCGCCAGGTCGGTCTCGCGGTGCAGCTCGATCTCGCGCTGCAGCAGGCGGGTCTGGCGGTTCGACTCCTCCTGCGCCACCTTGCGGCTCTGGTGCGCCAGCACCAGCCACCAGGCGACGATGCCGGCGATCAGCAACAGCGCCATGTAGGACTTCAGGAAGCCCGAGCGCAGCGACGCGACCTGCGCCCGCATCACCGCGCCGGCCACCTCGCCGGAGGGCATGACGCCCAGCGCGCCGTCCTGCAGCGCGCGCAGCTCCTGCTGGTAGAGCACGCCGAAGACCGCCGCCAGCAATGGCACCACGACCCCGGTGATGAGCAGGAAGTGGCCGAGGCCGGTGTCGAGATAGGGCCAGACGCGCCGCGGCAGCAGCCAGCGCAGCACCCCCGACCACTGCCGCGACAGGCTCGCCTGCGGCTTGCACAGGTCGCCGCAGCGGGCGTCGAGCGTGCAGCACAGCGAGCAGATCGCGCCCTGGTAGGCCGGGCAATGGGCCATGTCGGGCGCCTCGTAGTCGCGCTCGCAGATGACGCAGCGCTGCACCTGCAGGCGCTGCAGCGCCAGCCGCTGCGCCGCGACCGGATCGCGCTGCACGCGGGCCCAGCGCACCGCGCGCCCCGCCGTGCCGGCGGCGCGCGCGGCGTGCTCCGGTCCGCGCGCGAGGTAGTAGCGCCCGCCCGTGGCCCAGGCGATCAGGGGTGCCGTCACGAGCGCCGCGCCCAGGGCGATCAGGGCCGAGAAGGCCTGCGCCAGCGGCCCGAAGGCGCCCAGGTGCGCCGTGATCGACAGCGCCGAAGCCAGCGCCATCGCGCCGACGCCGACCGGATTCACGTCCCACAGGTGCGCGCGCTTGAATTCGATGCCCGGCGGCGACAGCCCGAGCGGCTTGTTGATCACCAGGTCGGCCACCACCGCCGTCATCCAGGCGATGGCGATGTTGGCGTAGACGCCCAGCACGTCGCCCAGCGCCTCGAAGACGTTCATCTCCATCAGCATGAAGGCGATCAGCGCGTTGAAGGCCACCCACACCACGCGCCCGGGATGGCTGTGGGTGACGCGCGAGAAGAAGTTGCTCCAGGCCAGCGAGCCGGCATAGGCGTTGGTGACATTGATCTTCAGCTGCGAGATCACCACGAACAGCGCCGTGGCCGCCACCGCCCAGCCATAGTCGTCGAAGACGTATTCGTAGGCCGCGAGGTACATCTGGTTGGGATCGACCGCGCGCTCGGGCGGCACCATGTGCGTGATCGCCAGATAGGCCAGCGCCGCGCCGCCCAGCATCTTCAGCACGCCCAGCAGCACCCAGCCCGGGCCGCCGGCCAGCACGCCGGCCCACCAGCGAACGCGATTGCGCGGCGTGCGCGCCGGCATGAAGCGCAGGTAGTCGGCCTGCTCGCCCATCTGCGTGATGAGCGCGATGCCGACCGTCAACGCGGCACCGAAGAGGTGCATGTCGAAGCCGGCCGTGGCCCCCTTCACCCCACCATAGTGCGTGATGCCGGAAAACGCACCGGGATTGCGCGCCAGCACATAGCCGAACGGCACCACCAGCATCACCAGCCAGATCGGCTGCGTCCAGACCTGCAGCCGGCTGATGGCCGAGACCCCGTGCGTGACCAGCGGGATCACCACCAGCGCGCACACCAGGTAGCCCCAGGCCGGCGGCACGCCCAATGCGAGTTCCAGCGCATAGGCCATCACCGCCGCCTCCAGCGCGAAGAAGATGAAGGTGAAGGAGGCGTAGATCAGCGACGTCAGGGTCGAGCCGATGTAGCCGAAGCCCGCGCCGCGCGTCAGCAGGTCCATGTCGATGCCGAAGCGCGCGGCATAGATGCTGATCGGCAGCCCGGTCAGGAAGATGATCAGCCCGGTCGCCAGGATGGCCCAGAAGGCGTTGGAGAAGCCGTACTGCACCAGCAAGGTGGCGCCCACGGCCTCCAGGATCAGGAACGAGGCCGCGCCGCCGAAGGCCGTGCTGGCGACGCGCCACTCGGACATGCGGCGAAAGCGCTGTGGCGTGTAGCGCAGCGCATAGTCCTCCAGCGTCTCGCGCGCCACCCAGCTGTTGTAGTCGCGCCGGACCTTGACGATGCGCTGCGGCGCGTCGTGGGCGGAGGTCGCCTCGGCGGTGGACGTGGAGGAAGGTGGATGCGGCACGGCTGCGCCGGGTGCAGCATCCATGCCAAGCGGCCGTTCCACCTCGCCCGCCCGGGTCCGCGTCGAGGTGGCGCGGAGCGAATTTCCCGTCCTTCCACAAGGACGTGACGTCGTCGTCCCAGGGTTTACCCTTTTCCGTCGTGCACAATCTTTCGCCTATGCGTTCCGCATTCGCGTGCTTCCTCCTCCTTCTGGTGACGTCCCTGACGATGGGTCTGGTCGCCACGAAGTCGTGCACGCCGCCCGTCGGTTCGCAGCGCATGGCGCAGGCGATCGCGCTCCAGGACGTCACCGGCGTCGAGGCCTTCGACGGCGTGGATCTCGCGGAAGTCGTGGATGTCGTGGACGTGGTCGAGGAGCTCTGGGACGACATCGCCAGCGCGCCGCTCTGCAGTCCGATGATCGACGCCGCCTTCTCGCTCGACGACCACGGCGAGACCCTGCCGTCGGTCTCCGCGCTCGCCCTCGCGCCCCTGCCGCGCCCCATCCGCCCCACCCTGCCCGCCAGCGGCGCCCTGCCCGAGCGGCACGAGCGCCTGCTGCGCCCCCCGACCCGCGCCTGATCCCCGCGCGCGCGGTCGTCTTCGGCAGCGCCGGAATCGACCCGTCCCTTTTCGCGCCGACCGTGGCCGGCCGGCGTGCCCTCCGTTCCCTCCCATCCGATCACTGTCCGCAAGAAGGCAGCGACAACCATGCACTTTCCCCTGAACAAGGCCGCGCGCCGCGCGTTGGCGGCCGCCCTCCTCACGACCGGCGCGGCGCTCAGCCCCGCGCTGGCGCAGACGCCGGTCGGCGAACGCGCGGGCGCGCCGGCACCGACCGGCGACTCGCGCTCGCCCTCGCTGGCGACCGGCGAGGTCGCGCCGACGCGGGTCGGCGGCCTGCCGGCCCCGGCCTTCGCCCTGGACGAACTGGTCCGGACCATCCTGACCTACAACCCCGCGCTGCTCTCGGCCGAGCAGTCGCGGGTGACCGCCGCCGCCGCCGTGATCTCGGCCGGCGCGATCCCCAATCCGCGGCTGGAATACGGCACCGGGCGCCAGCGCGCCATCCTGCCGACGACCGCCAGCGGCAGCACCCAGACCTGGGGCGTCTCGCAGCTGATCGAGAACCCGGCGCTGCGCCGCGCCCGCGTCGACGCGGCGCGCTTCGCCGTCGAGGGCACCGGACAGTCGGCCGCCGCGGTGCGCAATGCGCTGGTCGGGGAGATCCGGCTGCGCGCCTACGAGTACCTGCTGCGCCAGGCCGAGGCCGCCGCCGCCGCCGACTCGCTGGCGCTGCTGGAGCAGGTGCAGACGCGCGTCAACGCCCGCGTCTCCAGCGGCGAGGCGCCGCGCTACGAGCTCATCAAGGCCGAGGCCGAGATCATCAATGCCCGCCAGGTGCGCGACACCTCGGCGCTGATGGTCGAGCAGTCGCTCTTCACGCTCAACCGGCTGGCCGCCGGCCACCTGCCCGCGCGCTGGACCCTCACCGAGACCCTGGCGGGCGTGCCGCCGCTGCCGCCGCGCGAACTGCTGGTGGAGGACGCCCTGGCGCGCAATCCCGACCTGCTGGCGCTGCGCGCCGAGATCGACCGCTCGCAGGCCCTGGTCGCCGGCGCCCGCGCCAACCGCTGGCCCGGGCTGGAGGTGCGCTACGACCAGGGTCGCGATCCCGAGGTCCGCACCGGCCGCGTCAGCGTGGGCGTGCAGATCCCGCTGTTCGACCAGCGCAGCGGCCCGATCGCCGAGGCCTCCTCCGAGCTGACGCGCGCGCGCGGCCGCTACGAGGGCCTGCAGCTGGAGCTGCGCCAGCAGATCCTGCAGGCGGTGCAGATGCAGGACATCGCGGCCCTGAAGGTGCAGGCGCTGAGCACCGGCGCCGTGCGCGACGCCGAGGCCGCCGTGCGCGTGGCCGAGGCCGCCTACCGCTATGGCGAACGCGGCATCCTGGACGTGCTGGACGCCCAGCGCGTGCTGCGCACCGTGCGCTCCGACCTGCTGGCCGCGCGCTTCCAGGTGCAGGCCGCGCGCATCGACATCGACATCCTCGCCGGCCGTTTCGCCGGTGCCCCCCTGCAGCCCTGAAGGCGGACCCCATGCCCCACACACGCAATTTCCTTCCCGGCGCCGTTCTCCTGGCGTCCCTCCTGATCCTGCAGGGCTGCGGCAAGTCCGCCGAGCCCGAGGCGGCGCCGGCGCCGCCGACCGATCCGATGGTGGTCACCATCAAGCCTGAGATGGCCTCCAACTTCGAGGTCCGCCCGCTGGCCATGGCCGAACTCGCGACGACCCAGAGCGTGCCCGGCCGCGTGGCCGCCAACGAGCGGCTGGTGACGCGCATCGGCGCCTCCGTCAGCGGCCGCGTGACCGAGGTGCTGGTGGAGGTCGGCGACACGGTGCGCCAGGGCCAGACGCTGGCCTATGTGACGAGTCCCGAACTGACCACCGCCCAGCTCGCCGTGATGCGCGCCAATTCCAGCCTGCGGCTGGCCTCCAGCGCCGTCGAGCGCGCGCGCCAGCTGATCCAGGCCGATGTCATCGGCTCGGCCGAGGTGCAACGCCGCGAGGCCGAACTGGCCATCGCCCAGGCCGAGCTGCGCGCCGCCACCGACCAGCTGCGCCTGATGGGCATCTCCGGCGACGCGCTGCAGAAGCTGCAGCGCCAGGGCACCATCGCCTCGGCCGCCGCCATCGTCGCCACGCAGAGCGGCGTGGTGCTCGAACGCACGCTGAGCCAGGGCCAGGTGGCCCAGCCCGGCGATGCGCTGTTCACGGTCGCCGACCTGCGCAACGTCTGGGTCGTGGGCGCCCTGCCCGAGCAGGCCGCGCGCACGGTGGAGGCCGGCCAGGCGGTGGAGATCGAGGTGCCCGCGCTGGGCAACGACCTCATCGCCGGCAAGATCGTCCACGTCGGCGACACCGTGGCCGCCGACACCCGCACCGTGGCCATCCGCACCCAGGTCGACAACCCGCATCGCGCGCTCAAGCCGCAGATGCTGGCGACCATGCGCATCACCGGCCGCACCCAGCGCGTGCTGGCGGTGCCCGAGGCGGCCGTGGTGCGCGACAACGACCGCGACCACCTCTACACCCGCACCGCCGACAACGTCTACCGCCTGGTGCCGGTCGAGCTCGGCGCGCCTAGCGATGGCATGCGCCCGGTGCTCAAGGGCATCGAGGAGGGCAAGCCGGTCGTGACCGGCGGCGCCTTCCACCTCAACAACGAGCGCAAGCGCGCCGAACTGGAGTAAGCGCGAATGATCGCTTCCCTGATCCGGGCCACCCTGACCCAGCGGCTCGTGGTGATCGTGCTCGCGCTGGTGCTGTGCGGCTTCGGCGTGCGTGCCGCGCTCAAGCTGTCGGTGGACGCCTTCCCGGACGTCACCAACGTGCAGGTGCAGATCGCCACCGAGGCCCCGGGCCGCTCGCCCGAGGAGATCGAACGCTTCGTCACCGTGCCGCTGGAGATCGCCGTCACCGGCCTGCCGGGGCTGGTGGAGATGCGCTCGCTCAACAAGAGCGGGCTGTCCATCATCACGCTGGTCTTCACCGACGCGACCGATGTCTACTTCGCCCGGCAGCTGGTGACCGAGCGGCTGATCGAGGTCACGCCGCGCATGCCCGCGGGCATCGTGCCCGTGATGGGGCCGGTCTCCACCGGCCTGGGCGAGGTCTACCAGTACACGCTCGACCATCCCGACGACGGCCAGCGCGCCCTCACGCCCGAGGAGCTGGCCGAACGCCGCACCGTGCAGGACTGGGTGGTGCGACCGATGCTGCGCTCGATCCCCGGCGTGGCCGAGATCAACTCGCAGGGCGGCTATGTGCGCCAGTACCAGGCGCTGGTCGATCCCGGACGGCTGCGCCACTACGGGCTGACGGTGCAGCAGGTCGTGCAGTCGATCGCGCAGAACAACGCCAACGCCAGCGGCGGCGTGCTGCCCCTGGCCACCGAGCAGTACCTGATCCAGGGCGTGGGCCTGATCGGCAAGCTCGAGGACATCGGCAACATCGTGCTCAAGGAACAGGCCGGCGTGCCGGTGTTCGTGCGCGACGTCGCCGAGGTGCAGATCGGCAGCGAGGTGCGCCAGGGCGCCATCATCAAGGGCGGCTACACCGAGTCGGTCTCGGGCATCGTGCTGATGATGCGCGGCGGCAACGCCAAGGAGGTGGTCAGCCGCGTCAAGGACCGGGTGGCCGAGATCAACGCCCAGGGCATGCTGCCCGGCGGCCTGCAGATCACGCCCTTCTACGACCGCACCGAGCTGGTCGACGCCGCGCTGTGGACGGTCGCCAAGGTGCTGCTCGAGGGCATCGCGCTGGTGGTCATCGTGCTGTTCATCTTCCTGGGCGACGTGCGCTCCAGCCTGATCGTGGTCGCGACGCTGATCATCACGCCGCTGACGACCTTCATCGTCATGAACCGCTATGGCATCTCGGCCAACCTGATGTCGCTCGGAGGACTGGCGATCGCCATCGGCCTGATGGTGGACGCCACGGTGGTGGTGGTGGAGAACGTCTACCACCGGCTCGGCCATGCCGAGCCCGGCAAGGGATCGCGCATCCGCACCATCCTGCAGGCCACCACCGAGGTGGCCACGCCCACCATCTTCGGCATCCTGATCATCATCCTGGTGTTCCTGCCGCTGATGACGCTCGAAGGCCAGGAAGGCAAGATGTTCGGCCCGCTGGCGATGACCATCGCCATCTCGCTGTTCGTCTCGCTGGTGGTGTCGCTGCTGCTGTCGCCGGTGCTGTGCTCGTTCTTCCTCAAGGGCGGCTCGGGCGAGGACACCCGCGTCATCGCCTTCATGAAGCGCCACTACCTGCGCCTGCTGGATGCCGCGACGCGTCGCAACCGCGTCACGCTGGCGGCGGCCGTGGGCCTGCTGCTGCTGTCGATGTCGCTGTTCCCGCTGCTGGGCAAGTCCTTCATGCCGACCATGCGCGAGGGCGCCCTGACGCCGCAGATCAACCGCGTGCCGAGCATCTCGCTGGACGAGTCGATCCGCATGGAGATGGCCGCCATGAAGAGCATCGCCGAGGTCGAGGGCGTGCGCTCGGTGGTCTCCAAGCTGGGGCGCGGCGAGTCGCCGGCCGACCCGGCCGGACCCAACGAGTCCGACCCGATCGTGCTGCTCGATCCGAAGAGCGACCGCTCGCAGGACGAGATCGACGAGGAGATCCGCCAGCGCCTCTCCAGCATCCCGGGCGTGCAGATCGTGCTGTCGCAGCCGATCTCCGAGCGGGTCGACGAGATGGTCACGGGCGTGCGCTCGCAGGTCGCGATCAAGGTCTTCGGCGACGACCTGACCCAGCTCAAGGAGGTCTCCGAGGGCGTGGCGCGCGTGCTCAAGGACGTGCAGGGCAGCCGCGACATCCGCATCGAGCGGCTCTCCGGCCAGCAGGCGCTGATGGTGGAGATCGATCGCGCGGTGATCGCGCGCTACGGCATCAACGTGTCGGACGTGCAGGACATCATCGAGACCGCCATCGGCGGCAAGCAGGTGACCACGCTCTACGAGGGCGAGCGGCGCTTCGCGGTCGCGGTGCGCTTCCCCGAGGACGAGCGCGCCACGCCCGAGGCGATCGGCAACACGCTGCTGACGGCGGCCGGCGGCGCGCAGGTGACCCTGTCGACGGTGGCCAAGATCCGGCTGCTCGACGGCCCGGCGCAGATCAGCCGCGAGGCCGGCAAGCGCCGCGTGGTGGTGGGCGCCAACGTCGAGGGCCGCGACCTGGGCGGCTTCGTGCAGGAGGTGCAGGACCGCATCGCCAAGGAGATCAAGGTGCCCGAGGGCTACTACTTCGTCTATGGCGGCCAGTTCGAGAACATGGAGCGCGCCATGAGCACGCTCTCGGTGATCGTGCCCCTGACCATCGCGGCCATCTTCTTCCTGCTGTTCATGCTGTTCAACTCGGTGCGCCTGGCCGGACTGATCATCCTGGTGCTGCCTTTCGCCTCGATCGGCGGGCTGGTCGCGCTGTTCGTGACGCGGGAGTACCTGAGCGTGCCGGCCTCGGTCGGCTTCATCGCGCTGTGGGGCATCGCGGTGCTCAACGGCGTGGTGCTGGTGAGCGCCATCCGGCGCCTGCGCGAGGACGGCCTGGGCGTGGCCGAGGCGGTGCGCGAGGGCTGCGTGCAGCGTTTCCGGCCGGTCATGATGACCGCCACCGTGGCGCTGCTGGGCCTGGTGCCGTTCCTGTTCGCGACCGGACCGGGCTCGGAGGTGCAGCGGCCGCTGGCCATCGTGGTGATAGGCGGGCTGATCTCGTCGACGCTGCTGACGCTGGTGGTGCTGCCGACCCTCTATCGCTGGTTCGACGAGAAGCCGGTCGAAGCATAAAGCTTGGACATCCCCCAGGCTGCGCGCACTTCGTGTCGCTTCGCCAACCCCCTTTGCAAGGGGGCGACACCTGCGGGCCGGCGAAGCCGGTTCCGCGGTGCCCCGGCGGATCGGCTGGCTGCGCCGCCTCTTTTTTGATTGAACGTCAGGAGATCTCATGAAGGAAATCCGTGCCATCGTGCGGCCCAGCCGCATCGAGCGATTGCGTGCCGCGCTGCGCGCCATCCCCAACTTCCCCGGCGTGACGCTGCTCAAGGCCGAGGGCTTCACCGCCCCGGCGGCGCTCCAGACGCGCACGGTGCGCGAGGAGCTGACCGACTTCTCCGGCAAGGTGATGATCTGCCTGCTGGCCGACGACGCCATGGTGCCGACCATCCGACGGGCCATCGTCGAGGCCTGCAGCACCGGGCAGATCGGCGACGGCCTGGTGTGGGTGGTGGACATCGAGGAGATCCACCGCATCCGCGACGGCAGCACCTACGACGCCTGAGCAGGCGCGGACGACGGTCGACGGCATACGCCTTCCGGCGAACCCGGCACGACTGTTGCATCGGTGCGGGCCTGCCCATAATGGCTGCTTCCCTCAGCCACCCGCTGCCGATCCCATGGAACTCACTCCCCGCGAAAAAGACAAGCTGCTGATCTTCACGGCGGCCCTGCTGGCCGAACGCCGCCGTGCCCGTGGCCTGAAGCTCAACTACCCGGAGGCCGTGGCCCTGATCTCGGCGGCGGTCATGGAAGGCGCGCGCGACGGCAAGAGCGTCGCCGCCCTGATGAGCGAGGGCCGGGAGGTCCTGACGCGCGACGATGTCATGGAGGGCATCGCCGAGATGATTCCCGACATCCAGGTCGAGGCCACCTTCCCCGACGGCACCAAGCTGGTCACCGTGCACCAGCCGATCGTCTGAGGCGGCGCGACGGCCGACGCGGCATCCCGCCACACCCCTCCCCCTTCGTTGCCTTCCTCCTCCCTGTCCCTTTCCACCTTTCGAGCGGAGCTTCTCATGCGCTGGATTCGTTCTTCCCTGGCCACCGCCCTGCCTTTGCTGGCCCTGCTGCCCCTGGCGGCGTCGGCCCATGTCGGCGCCGATGGCGCGGCCACCCACGTCCACGCCGGCTTCATGCAGGGCCTGGCGCACCCCTTCACCGGCCTCGACCACCTCGCCGCGATGGTGGTGGTGGGCCTGTGGAGCGCCTCGGCGGCGCGCGATGCGCGCGACCTCCTGTGGGCGCCCCTCGGCTTCGCGGCCCTGCTGCTGGCCGGCGCATCGGCCGGGCTGGCGGGGATGCAGGTGCCGGCGGTCGAGCCGATGATCGCGGCCTCGCTGCTGGTCATCGGCCTGCTGGCGGCCACGCGGCTGCGGCTGCCGGGTCCGCTGGCGGCGGCGCTGGTGGGCGCCTTCGCCTTCTTCCATGGCGCGGCCCACGGCCAGGAATTCACGGATGCGGGCGGTGCCATGTCGGCGGTGGCCGGCATGGTGCTGGCCACGGCGCTGCTGCATGCCGCCGGCATGGGCCTGGGCTGGACCCTGCGCCAGCGTGGCATGTGGCTGGCGCGCGCCATCGGCGCCGGCGTGGCATTGTTCGGCGCCGTGCTGCTGTCTTCGTTCGCATGAGGCAGACGCCACCATGACACCCGGAGAACTCCTCACCGACGATGGCGACCACGTGCTCAATCCCGGCCGCCGCACCCTGACCGTGGTGGTGCAGAACACCGCCGACCGGCCGATCCAGGTCGGCTCGCACTACCACTTCGCCGAGACCAACGGCGCGCTCGGCTTCGACCGCGCCGCCGCGCATGGCATGCGCCTGAACATCGCCTCCGGCACGGCGGTGCGCTTCGAGCCCGGCCAGCAGCGCACGGTCGAACTGTGCGACTTCGCCGGCGACCGCATCGTCCATGGCTTTCGCGGCCTCGTTCAAGGGAAGCTGTAGATGAATCGACTCGACACTCATGCGACGCGCGGGTCCTGGCGCGAAACACCGCGGAACCGGCTTTGCCGGGCCGCTGGTGTTGCCCCCGGCGAGGGGGTGGGCGAAGCGACACGCAGTGCGCGAAGACTGGGGGAGTACTGAGATGGCGACGATTGGACGGCGTGCGTATGCCGAAATCTTCGGCCCCACCGTGGGCGACCGGGTGCGGCTGGCCGACACCGACCTGGTGATCGAGGTCGAGGCCGACTACACCCTGCGCGCCGGCGGCTATGGCGAGGAAGTGAAGTTCGGCGGCGGCAAGACCATCCGCGACGGCATGGCGCAGTCGCAGCGCACGCGCGCCGAGGGCGCCGTCGACACGGTCATGACCAACGCGCTCATCCTCGACCACTGGGGCATCGTCAAGGCCGACATCGGCCTGTCGGGCGGGCGCATCGTGGCGATCGGCAAGGCCGGCAATCCGGACGTGCAGCCGGGCGTCGACATCGTCATCGGCCCGGGCACCGAGGTCATCAGCTGCGAGGGCAACATCGTCACGGCCGGCGGCATCGACAGCCACATCCACTTCATCTGCCCGCAGCAGATCGAGGAGGCGCTGGCCTCGGGCGTGACCACCATGCTGGGTGGCGGCACCGGGCCGGCCACCGGCACCTTCGCCACCACCTCCACGCCCGGCCCCTGGCACATCGAGCGCATGCTGCAGGCCGCCGATGCCTTTCCGATGAACCTGGGCTTCCTCGGCAAGGGCAACGCCAGCCTGCCGGCGGCGCTGCACGAGCAGATCGATGCCGGCGTCATCGGCCTGAAGCTGCACGAGGACTGGGGCACCACGCCGGCGGCGATCAGCAACTGCCTGGACGTGGCCGACGCCACGGACACGCAGGTCGCGATCCACTCCGACACGCTCAACGAGTCGGGTTTCGTCGAGAACACCATCGCGGCGGTCAAGGGCCGCGGCATCTGCGCCTTCCACACCGAGGGCGCCGGTGGCGGCCATGCACCGGACATCCTGCGCGTGGTGGGCGAGGACAACTTCCTGCCCTCGTCGACCAACCCGACCATGCCCTACACCGTGAACACGCTCGACGAGCACGTCGACATGCTCATGGTGTGCCACCACCTGGATGCCGGCATCGCCGAGGACCTGGCGTTCGCCGAATCGCGCATCCGCAAGGAGACCATCGCCGCCGAGGACATCCTGCACGACCTGGGCGCCATCAGCATGTTCAGCTCCGACTCGCAGGCCATGGGCCGCGTCGGCGAGGTCGTGCTGCGCTGCTGGCAGACCGCCCACAAGATGAAGGCGCAGCGCGGCAAGCTGCCCGGCGACTCCGAGCGCCACGACAACTTCCGCGCCAGGCGCTATGTCGCCAAGTACACGATCAACCCGGCCATCGCGCACGGCATCGCGCACGAGGTGGGCAGCGTGGAGGTCGGCAAGTGGGCCGACCTGGTGGTCTGGAAGCCGGCCTTCTTCGGCGTCAAGCCCTTCACCATCATCAAGGGCGGCAGCATCGCCATGGCGGCGATGGGCGACCCCAACGCCTCGATCCCGACGCCGCAGCCGGTGCACTACCGGCCGATGTTCGGCGCCTATGGCGGCTCGCTCGCGCGCAGTTCGCTCACCTTCGTCTCGCAGGCCGGCCTGGCCGCCGGCATCGGCGAGCGCTACGGGCTGCGCAAGACCCTGAGCGCGGTCAAGGGCATCCGTGGCGTGCGCAAGCAGCACATGATCCACAACGGCTACACGCCGCGCATGGAGATCGACGCCCAGACCTATGCCGTGCGCGCCGACGGCCACCTGCTGACCTGCGAACCGGCGGCATCGCTGCCGATGACGCAACGCTATTTCCTGTTCTGACCCCTGGCCGGGACCCGCGTCCCCGGCCGGGCACACTCGACGCCATGCTCAACGTCAACAAACTCATGCCGCGCGGCGGCGGCCTCGCCCCCGTGCTGCTCAAACGCGCCGCCATCGTCGAACTCGACTGGGACGTGCGCCAGAAAAGCCGCTTCGACGCCACCGATTCGCAGGGCCGGCACCTCGGGGTGTTCCTGCCGCGCGGCACCGCGGTGCGGGGCGGCGACGTCCTGGTCGTCGAGGACGGCTCGCTGGTCAGGGTGGTCGCCGCGCCGCAGCCGGTGCTGGTCATCACGCCTTGCGCGCAGCACGGCACGCCCTTCGACCTGACGCGCGCGGCCTACCACCTCGGCAACCGCCACGTGCCCATCGAGCTGACGCCGACGCACCTGAAGATCGAGCCCGACCACGTGCTCGCCGCCATGCTGCGCGCCATGCACCTGATCGTGCGCGAGGCCGAGGAGCCCTTCGAGCCGGAGAACGGCGCCTATGGCGCGCACGGCGCGGGCGGGCATGGGCACGGCGGCCACGACCACGGCGGTCACGACCATGGTGATCACGCCCATGCGCCCATCACAGGCCGGGCGCCGGTCGGCCCGGTGCTGCATCCCGATGCCTACGGCGGCGCGCCAAGCCACGACCATTCGCATTGAACCGATGATCGATCCGCGCCCCGAACGCCTCCAGGACAACGACCGCGACACCGGCGGCGTGGGTACCGGCTGCGGCACGGCCGGCGACACCGCGCCGCCGGCGGCCCTGCCCGCCGCCAGCCTGCTGCAGCTGATCTGGCTCGCCTCGCCGGCGCTGCCCATCGGCGGCTTCTCGTACTCGGAAGGCCTGGAGGCCGGCGTCGAATGGGGCGGCGTGGATGGCGAGGCGCGCGCCTCCGACTGGATCGCCGACCAGCTGCACCTGAGCCTGGCGCGTGGCGACCTGCCCGTGGTGGCGCAGGCCATCGCCGCCTGGCGCGACGGCGACGCAAGCCGCGTGCGCCGACTCAACGACTGGGTGCTGCAGACGCGCGAATCGGCCGAGTTCCTGCTGCAGACCGAACAGATGGGCCGCTCCCTGGTGGAGTGGCTCAGGCTGCGCCACGACGACATCGCCGAGGCCTTCGGCGGCACCCTCGCCGCCCGCATCACCTATCCGGTGGCCTTCGCCTTCGCCGCCAGCCGGACCCAGGCCAGCGTGCGCGACGGCTGCCTGGCGTTCGCCTTCGGCTGGGCCGAGAACATGACCGGCGCGGCCGTGAAGTCGGTGCCCCTGGGCCAGAGCGCGGGACAGCGCATGCTGGGCCGGCTGGCGCTGGAGATTCCGGCCGCGGTCGAGCGCGCCCTGCGATGCGCCGACGACGAGCGCCAGGCCTTCACGCCGATGCTGGCGGTGCATTCGGCGCGCCACGAGACACAATATTCCCGCCTGTTCCGGAGTTGAACGGCCCGGCGTCACGCGCCGGCCGGACCTGCCGGCCCACTCCTCACCCACCTCCCCCCGACCCCTCAGGAAGCGACCCGCGAGACCATGGCCTCCGCCCTCCATCACATTCCCCATCGCACCAAGCACCTGCCGCCGCTGCGGGTGGGCATCGGCGGCCCGGTCGGCTCCGGCAAGACCACGCTGCTGGAAATGCTGTGCAAGGCGATGCGCGAGCGATACGACCTGATCGCCATCACCAACGACATCTACACCAAGGAGGACCAGCGCCTCCTGACCGTCTCGGGCGCGCTGCCGGCCGAGCGCATCATGGGCGTGGAGACCGGCGGCTGCCCGCACACCGCCATCCGGGAGGACGCGTCGATCAACCTCGAGGCCATCGACCGCATGCTCGGCGAGTTCCCCGATGCCGACATCGTCTTCATCGAGAGCGGCGGCGACAACCTGGCCGCCACCTTCAGCCCGGAGCTGAGCGACCTCACGATCTACGTGATCGACGTCGCGGCGGGCGAGAAGATCCCGCGCAAGGGCGGCCCCGGCATCACCAAGAGCGACCTCTTCGTGATCAACAAGACCGACCTCGCCCCCCACGTGGGCGCCAATCTGGACGTGATGGAAGCCGACACCCGGCGCATGCGCAAGCAGCGCCCGTATGTCATGACCAACCTCAAGACCCTGACCGGCCTGGCCGACGTGGTCGCCTTCATCGAGAAACGCGGCCTCCTGGTCCAGGACTGAGCCTATTTCTTGAACTGCGCCCGGGCCGCCTGCGTGATCGCCACCACGCACGGATGGCGCACGCGGCGCTCGACCGACACGCCGAAGAACTCCTCCACCAGCTCCGACGCGCGGCCCAGCACCTCGACGCCATACTGCGTGCAGGTCTCCTCCTCCAGCACGCTGGGCGACATGAAGACACCGCGCCCTTCGGCGCCGAAGGCCTTGAGCAGCGCGGCGTCGTCGAACTCGCCGATCAGCCGGGGCCGCAGGCCGTGCTCGGCCAGCCACAGGTCCAGGCGCTGGCGCATCACCGACGACGCGCCCTGGATCAGCATGGGCGCGCCGTCGAGGCAATGGGGAAACGGCCGGTCGTCCAGCGACGCGCGCAGCACGGGCGCGACGAAGAAACTCATGTCGGTGACGCCGAGCGTGTGGTTGAATGCCTTGACACTGGTCTGCCGGCCCATCGGCTCGTTGGCGATGACCAGGTCCAGCCGATGCACCGACAGCTGCGCGAGCAGGTCGCGGAAATTGCCCTCGTGGCAGATCAGCCGCACCTCCTCGCGCGTGGTGAGCGCCGGCTCGAGCAGCCGGTAGGCGATGGCCTTGGGCACGGCATCGGCGATGCCGACGCGGAAGTTCAGCGTCTGCGCGCCGGTGCTGCGGTTGCCGACCGCGGCTTCGAGCTCGGTGCCGAGCGTGAAGATCTGGTCGGCATAGCCGAGCGCGATGCGACCGTCGGGCGTGAGCTCGACGCCGCGTCCACTCTTCTGCAGGAGGTGGCAGCCCAGTGCCTCCTCCAGCAGCTTGATCTGCGCCGAGAGGGTCTGCGGCGTGATGTGGAGCTGTTCGCCGGCGCGCACCACGCCACCCGCCTTGGCGGCGGCCCAAAAATAATAGAGGTGCTTGTAATTCATCGGCCTTCTCCTACAAGGCAGGTCTCGTTCAACCAAAAGTGGATGAACGATGCTGAAAATACGATTTTTATCGAAGGCTCACAGGCCCTACATTGAAGGGGTCAACAACCCTTTCGGATTCCGATTTCTTCATCCAGAGGTCTACCAAGGAACACACCATGAACGACAACACCCAGGTCTACGGCAACGCCGGGACGATTTCCAGCCCCACGCAACGCAACCAGGTCCTGCGCAATACCTATTGGCTGCTCGCCCTGTCGATGCTGCCGACGGTGCTGGGCGCCTGGGTCGGCATCGAGACCGGCATCGCGCGCGCCATGTCGCCCGGCATCGGAATGATCGTCTTCCTGGGCGGCGCCTTCGGCTTCATGTTCGCCATCGAGAAGACCAAGAACTCGGCCGCCGGCGTGCCGGTGCTGCTGGCCTTCACGTTCTTCATGGGCCTGATGCTCTCGCGCCTCGTCGGCACCGTGCTGGGCATGGCCAACGGCGCCGGGCTGGTGATGACGGCCTTCGCCGGCACCGGCGCGATCTTCTTCGGCATGGCGTCGCTGTCCTCCATCATCAAGCGCGACCTGTCGTCGATGGGCAAGTGGCTCTTCATCGGCGTGATCATGCTGCTGGTGGCGGGCATCGCGAACTTCTTCATCCAGTCGAGCGCGCTGATGATCACGCTGTCGGTGCTGGCCATCGGCATCTTCTCGGCCTTCATCCTGCATGACCTCAAGCGCGTCCAGGACGGCCACGAGACCAACTACATCACGGCGACGCTCGGCGTCTACCTGAGCCTCTACAACGTCTTCCAGTCGATCCTGATGCTGCTGGGCATCGGTGGCGGCCGCGACGAGTAACGACACGACCCCCCATCCACACACGCAGACCCGACCTCACGGGGAACGGAGAACAACACCATGAGACTCACCACCAAGGGCCGTCTGGCCGTCGTCGCGATGATCGATGTCGCGCTCCACCACAAGGCGGGACCGATCGCGCTGGGCGTGATCAGCCGCCGCCAGAGCATCTCGATCTCCTACCTGGAGCAGATGTTCTCCGACCTGCGACGTCACGATCTGGTCGCCTCGACGCGCGGGCCGGGCGGCGGCTACACGCTCGGCCGGGGCAGCGAGGAGATCACGGTCGCCGACATCCTGTTCGCCGTCAACGGCCCGCCGCCCGAGACGCGCCGCGTCGCCGGCGGCAAGAAGGCCGCCCCGACGCAGGCCGAACGCTGCACCACGCCGGAACTCTGGGACTCGCTCAACCGCAACGTGGTCGAGTTCCTGGATTCGATCACGCTGCGCAAGCTGGCCGACGACCAACTCGCCCTGGGCGTGCCGCCGCTGGACCGCGAACCCGCGCGCAAGGCCGAGCTGGTGGCGCGCCGGCCGGTCAAGCCGACGCGGCCCAACGCGCCGAATTCGGTCTTCGAACTGAGCAAGTTCGGCCGCCTCGCCTGAGGCCCCTGCCCCGGGAGGACAGGGTCCTCCCGTTCCTCCGGTCGATGCGACCGCGTAGGAAATCACCTCGTTTCGGCCTCTGAAAGACCGATAGAGTGCGCGCAAACTTTTTCCGGTCCGGATCATGCGCGCGCACTTCTTCCCCGGCACGAACGATTCCCGCCAGGCCATCCGGATGCAGAGCTATCTGCTGGCGGTGCTCACCAGCCTGCTGGGCATCCTGCTGATGGTGATCTGGTATTTCCTGGGCCTGCTGAGCGGCGAATCGCTGGCATGGATCCTGGCGACGACGCTCACCCTCCTGCTCCTGTTCTTCTGGCTGTTCCGCATCGGCCTCGGCCTGCGGTACACGGATGCCAGCCTGACCCTCGCGCAGATGGCGGCGGCATCGGCCGTCGTGCTCGGCGCGGCCTTCGCCGCCGATGGGGGTCGCGCCGTCTTCCTGGTCGTGCTGGTCATGGTGAGCCTGTTCGGCGCGCTGTGCCTGAGGATCCGGACACTGCTGATCCATGCCCTGGGAGTCGTCGCCGGCTACGCCTGCGTCATCGGTCTGCTGCAGCTCCTGCGTCCCGACGTGCTGGACCTGCGCCTCGAACTCCTCCACCTGCTGGTCTTCGGCCTGTGCATGCCGTGGTTCGCCTTGATGGCGGGCTATGTGAGCGAGCTGCGCGAACGCCTGACCCGGGCCTATCGCGCGGTGGCCGAGAGCGAACGCACGCTGGCCCAAGCCCAGCGCCTGGCGCAGT